>Ga0310695_10010783_pt1 | contig 13268 bp, 10 predicted proteins | sample RumenRJG_04DNA_FD_203882 | JGI IMG/M metagenome (GOLD analysis project Ga0310695, IMG submission 203882) | Bovine rumen microbial communities from Lethbridge, Alberta, Canada - RJG_04 (v2) (version 2) | ecosystem: Host-associated > Mammals > Digestive system > Stomach > Rumen | place: Canada...
CAGTGCTGATGCAAGCGCAGAGACTACAGGTGATTGATAGCGATGGCAATCCCATTGCCTATGTGTGTGTCACCAACGAGCGAGGTGCCCTCGTGGGGTCAACTGACACCGAGGGGTGGCTAGAAGACGCCAAGGGCAATGCAGTGCTCAATCTGTCGCACATTGCATTCGAGGACATGACTATCCGTCTGGCCGACGTCGTCGATAGCCGTGTCGTGATGAAGGATGTCGACTTCAACCTGCCCGACATCGAGGTCAAGCCCAAGGAACTGGCCTACGTACAGACCTATTATCGATTGATTTACTTCGATGATGACGGCCCCATCTACTATCGCGGTGGTGTAATTGATAACACCTATGAGTTTGCCAAAGAGAAGACGCAGTCCAAGACCCGCAGTCTATCGAGAGGCGAAAACGGACTCATCCGTTTTCTTATCAGCACTCTTGTCGGCCGATACATTGACAAACTGGGACAAATCCAAAAAGAGTCGACCTATCAGCGTTTGCTCAGATATCAGACCGAGGGGAAATTGTCTATAGCCGAAGATGTTGCAGGTCGCCAGATAGTGAGTGACACCGTCAGTGTGCTGGGCTATATTGACACCGACACCATTGCCAGACAGAGGACCACATCGTTTAATATGTGGGCCTACAACGACCATGTCAAAGCCACCAAGGAAGCAGCCAAGGCTGCCGCTAAAGGCAAACAACCCAAAGAGAAAAAGGATAAAAGCATGACCGAAGATCTATACTATGAGGTCTATCGCATTGATAGTGAGGGCCGCTCGCGCATTGATGACTTTGTGATGCGCCAACTGCAAGTGATCGGGCAACATGAATCGAACGGCAATCAGTTCATGATTTTGCTGCAGGCCTATACTACCGATCGCGACTATGTCGATAAGAAAGAATACAAGCAACTGCGCAAGGACAACAAGGTGGATATGGAAATTCGCGAACTCAAGCAGTTTGAACAAGCCCACAATATCCCTGCTTTGGCACCCAATGTCCAGATGCAGATTGACAAACTCTTTGAGAAGGAACTGAACAAGTAACAATTAGTTGACATCTAACTAGTTGAGCTCTCTTCACGCACCCCTACCCTTCCCACCTTTCGTTCTCGTTTTACAATACGCCTCCCGAGATTGATATTAAAAAATGTTAATTAGCGGCCATTTTTTCGTTAAAATTGCTATATTTGCGGCATAAAGATTGTAAAAAGTCTTATTAGGCGTTAATTCTATAGGGAAACTTACTTTATGGCAAACATTGTGAAAAACCGTCTTTTGTGGACGGCCTTGCTCCTTGCTATTGGCGTAATGCCAGTGAGAGCTGATGACATCCAATCAGAATCGACCGTCGATGAGCTTGTTTCGATTGATGAAACCGCCATTGACTCGGTTGCGACCGTGCAAGTTGCAACTGACACTGCTTCATTGGCCTATCAGCCTCATCATGGCATGGACTGGCGTATGTTCAAGTCGGTGACCAATCCTGCTACCAAACCTTATACATTCATGCAGGATCAGACGTGGGTTGGCATTCCTGTTTTCTTGGCTGGACTTATAGCCAAGAGTGAGAAATCGGCTTTCCGACAGGACTATAATAATCCCAACACCCGCATTCGACTGATCAAATATAACTTTCACAACGAGATTGACAACTATACGCAATATGTGCCATTGGCATTGACTATCGGACTGCATTTGGGTGGCGTTGAAGGGCGCTCTGACTGGCCTCGTTTTTGGGCCTCGGCTGCAGCGTCGTCGGCCATCATGGCAGGCATTGTCAATGGAGTGAAATATACCGCCAGCGAGATACGTCCTGATGGGTCCACTCGCAACTCATGGCCCTCGGGTCACACCGCCACAGCCTTCATGGCAGCCACCATCCTGCACAAAGAGTATGGATTGACTCGCTCACCATGGTACTCGGTGGGTGCATACTCGCTAGCTACAGCCACAGGTGTGATGCGTGTGCTCAACAACCGGCACTGGATCAGTGATGTGCTGTCGGGTGCTGGCATTGGTATCCTGTCGGTCGAACTAGGTTATGGTTTGATGGATCTGTTGTTCAAGGGACGTGGTCTATTGCGCAATGACATCAGCACATTTCCCGACCTGCGCAACAATCCTTCGTTTTTCGCCATCGAAATGGGTGTCGGATTCGGCAACAAGAATTTGACGCTGCCTGCGTTTGATTTCAATTTGCCCTCTGAAATATTTGACGATGAACAAGATGAGGAAGACTTCGACACAGGCCCGATGGAGCTTAAGTTCAGGGCGGCTACAGCTGTGGGTGTCGAGGGTGCCTATTTTATCAATCCCTATGTGGGCTTTGGTGGTCGATTGCGCGTTAAAAGCACGCCCATCAAGGGGTGGAGTGCCGTGAGCACTCGAGAACAGAATGATCTGTACGAGTTCATGGATCTGCCTGAAATGCAAAACAGTATAACGAACATGGAACTCACCATCGAGAGTGACCACATCACCGAGTTTGCTGCTGATTTGGGTGTCTACTTTAGTTTACCTTTGTCATCACGGTTCGCCCTGGGCACTAAGGCACTTGTGGGTCGCAGTGTGATGGATGACATCGAGATCAAGGCTGAATCTTCGGGTACGGAAATGGAGTTTAACTTCATGGGTATGATGGAGGATGACTCTGCTCCCATGTTTCTAACTACCGATCGCAAGGTCGACAACTACAGCTGGCGCTACTTGAGTATCAGCGCATCAAACTCGATGAAGTTTGGCACAGGACTATCGTTGACATACGCTCACAAGAATTCATTCTCATGGCGTGTTTTCCTCGACTATGACTACGCTCGCAAGACTTTCAAGGCTGCCTACAATCCAATGGGCTTCATGGATGCTTTCTGTCCAGCGATGGTCGATTTTGCGAAGATATTGGACTGGAATATGACGGCCGATGCAGTTTCGAGCGTCAAGAAGTCGCTTCACCAGTGGGTACTGGGTGGGGCGTTGTGCGTTTCGTTTTGACAAAATCACTTAAATGAACATATATGAATAAGTCTTTTTTAACCCTATTTCTCTGTGCCACAATTCCTATCTGCTCGTTGGCTCAGAATAGTTACCTGGCCGAGAAACCATTCGATGGCGAGTACAAGAATGAGATTTCGGGCTATGTGATGGGTGGCTCCAATGTGGTTACCGATGCCTTCGGTGGTCTGGCAGCCTTCTACGACCGTCATCTCACTTCCCGATGGCATGTGGGTGGTGCAGCACAGGTGCAGTTTGGCAAACAACTCTATTCGGTCGATGCCCATGGTGGATATCGTCTGCCGGTCAAGTATGGTAATATCTACTTTGATGGCCGTGTTATGTTGAATCGCTATTCCAAATATGGTTTCACCGAGTTTGCTTTCAACCTGTCGGCTACTTGGGAGTCTGCCTATTTCGACATGCGCCTTGGTGAGTCATACATCCACTTTCACAATAATACGTGGGAACAGGGCTGGGGCTACACTGAGCCATTGACCTTGACCTTCGGCTTGGGTGCCAACATTCGACACCGCAAAAATCCGTGGAACATCGGTCTGTTTTTCCGCAACTATGATGACTTCTACTACGAGAACTGGAACATCAACTGGGGGTTGCGGTGGTATGCCAAGATTAATCAGCAGATTCGTCTGTTCGGCGAGTTCAATATTCGTCCAGCAGGCAGCATCAGCCAGTTGGCCAGCCGATATGAGACATCAGTTAAGTTAGGTTTGAAGTATAAAATGTAATCATCATGAAGACAAGAATAATCTGGATTGCCCTCGCGGCAACATTATCCCTGACCCAAACATCATGCGAGAAAGTTAGCCCGCAGGGCGTACTCATGGCAGGAACCGGTGTTGAAGACCGTGTCGAGATGTCACAGCTCTACTACAAACAATATCTCCAAGATGCCGCCAATGACTTCCATGTGGGCGAGAACGGCTACTCATTTATTGTGGGAGGTGACAGTCACTTGACTACCGACCCAGGGCGCATGGACGAGATGTTTGCTTTAGGCTTAGAGCATAACGACTTGATGTACTGTCATTTGGGCGATATTGCCGATACCAAGGCAGCCTACTACATTACTTTAGACTCGCTCATTGCTAAAGCCAAGGAGCGCTATGTTGTCAAGAACTACGAACTCAATGACTATGGTCGGTGGCAACGCAAAGATGAACCAGGCGATCCTATCGGTTTCACTTATGATGAAATACGCTTTCCATTCTTCCCGGTTGTGGGCAACCACGATCTGACCCACAATGGTTGGGGCATGTGGAGCAACATCTTCCACTCGTCATTCTATGAGTTCGATGTCTGGGTGGGCTATGACGATGAGGGCTACCCCATTGGTGACCATTTCATCTTTCTGGATACGGCTAGCGGAACTCTGGGCAAACTGCAGGTCAACTTGATTGAGCAAGGTCTGCTTGACGGTGACTACGATCGCATCTATCGCAATACGTTCGTGTTCAGCCACACCAACATCTTCAGGCCTTCATCATGGCAGTTCGCTTCGACCTTCCCGCGTGAGGAAACCTACTTCCTTCTCAACCAGTTTGAGAAGTGGAATACAAGCATCGTGTTTTGTGGTCATGTCCATGCATGGGAAGAGCGAGAGTATAACTGGGTGACTTACCTCACCCTCGACTCGATGAGTGAGCGTAACAGTCCCAATCCTGGCGACTATCTGGTCCGTGTCAATGTCGCCAAAGATGGCATGATCACCTGGGAGCGTGTTCGCATGAACTACGTCGCCAAAAAGTAGAGTGTCAATATTTAGACACTGAAATCTATTAATGGGTTGATGTCACCAACATCAACCTATTTTTGTTTTCTCGATGCTGAAAGATTGGCTGCATGAATAGTCATTTGCCCTCAAGAACCGGTTGTTCATCATTGGTGTAGAAAAAATCTTAGTTAAAAAAAGACCTATCCATTCGATGCCATCACTCGTCTCAAGCCGATGGCGACCGAAGTTCAAGTATTGAAAAATGGTCCTAGAAGAATTGAATCGGATTTTGCCCCATTCGTTGACGGTGGCATCTCGCCATGGTTTGAAGTGTTTCCCTTAAATTTGCCCACTGGAGACCCGATTGTCACAGGAATCAATGATGTTGAGACGAATCGTGGTGATGCGATTATCCGCTATATTGATGCCATGGGGCACTGCAGCGTGCAGCCGTTCAAGGGATTCAACATCGTTGTCATTCAGCAAGGTGGACAAAGGCGGGTGCAAAAAGTAATCAAGCAATAAGTCTAACAACGACAGTTCAGAAGGTAAAGTGCAACGCCAGGCGTAGGCCACCACGGTCAACGCCTGGTGTGTCTCTATAGGTCAGTCGCCACACATAGTCCAGTCGCAAGAATGTGAGAATGTTGTCCAATCCCACGCCAATCTCCATATAGGGCTTACTGCCCATCTTCTGGCACCGCGTGTCGGACGGGAAAAGGAACACATCGCTGCTATGGGCAGGATTGTTGCGGTCGCTCAGGCTGCCCCAAAGGCCACGGAAGGTGAACACTTCGCGCAACTTCAGGTACTTGATGAGCGGAATGCGATTGAGCAACGCACCGTTGGCCCAATAGGTCAAGTCCCACGACAGGTACTGGTCGTTGGCAAACTCCATCACATCCATCAGCGCATAACTCTCGTCCTGAATGGTGTATGACAGGTTGGCGTTGGGGAGCAACAGGTCGGGATAAGGCACCTTGCTCCAAATCTTGCCGCCCTTGAGAATCACGTCGGTGTAACCGAATGCCGAGAACCAGAATCGCTTCTGCAAGCCGATTTCGGTCTTGTTGATCTCATACAGGCTGCCCATGAATCCCTTGGGCATATAGGTGTGGCTCAGTGTCACAATGGGTGCATCCATGTTGATGGGAATGCGGTAGGATCGTGTCTGGTAGAATTTCTCGCCAGGTGCATAGCGCAAGGTAACGTTAAATCCTGCCTCGCGATAAGTGCGACGCGATGTGCCGTCGGGCATGGCGAACGGCAAGAATCGTGAACTCTCTCTGATGAGATGCTCAAAGCCCACCGACACCGAGAAGTGGCTCAGTGTCTCAAGTTTCCATTCAAGCAGCGTCTGCCGCTTGTAGATCATCTTGTTGTCTTCTTGTCGCTTGATGGCCAGGAACATGTTGTCGCTGTTGGTGTACAGGTAGTGCTGACCCAACTTGTCAACATCATACTGGTGTTTGAGTTTGATGCTGTGTATGGGGAACTCTTGATCCAATTCCTTCTTCTTGTTGAACGAGTACTCGAGTTGGGCGCTGTATTTCCACTTGCCGTCCTTGGTGCCATAGGCAACATAGCCGCGTGTGAACCAATGTCGGCTCAGGTTGACGGTACTCATGCCGCCCAAGCGCAGACGCACCCCCTCGAGCGTGTTGCCGCTGATGACGGTGTTGAGTGGACCGATGTCAAACTTGCTCTTGGCACTGGTGGGGACATAGCCTTTGATTAACGCTACAATTGCTTTTTCGCTCCAGTAGAACAACTTGCTCTTGCGCAGCCGAGCCAGCATCTGCTTCATTGTGTTCTCGTCGGTCTTCATCACACGCGGGCGGTTGTCGGCCCAGAACTCGGTGGGCATGGCCTCGGCATCAGGCATGACTATCTGCTCGCCCTTGGTGTCAAAAACTGACATGTCCTCCGGGGGCATGAACGAGAACGCCTTGTAGGCAGTCTCACGGCGGGCAAACAAGCCTGGTGCATTGAGCAGACCGAATTCAATCTCCATGTCGTCACGCACCTTGAGACGTGTGCCATTAGGAGCAAGCTCAAAGTCCTGCTCGATGTAGACACGATCCACATAGTTCAGGTTGATGTGGCTGGGCACATTCAGTTTAATCTTCTTGATGAACAGCGTGGTGTCATTTTCCACAACATACATGCGGCCCAAGAATCCGAAAGTCTCGCTGACAAAGGGTGTGAACGACAACTCGATGCACCGCTCGCCGTCGACCATGAGTGTGTCGGTCAAGTAGTACTTGTAGAAGTCGGGTCCTATGCTTGACAGGGGGCTCACAAACCGGTTGGTCAAGAACGTCACATCATTGCGAAAGACATCCACCTCCCGGAACCAGTCGTCCAGCAGACGCTTGATGCTCGACTTGGCATCCAGTTGGTCGTCGATGCCGGTGCTCTTCTGCCCCATGATAAATTCCTTGTGAGTCTTGGGAGTGTGCCGGTAATACTCGGTTGAAAATTGCTCCTTGATGCTGATGGGTAACACGCGCTTGCCTGTAACCGTCGATGTGTCGGCATAGTCGCCCAAGAATCCAAACTTGCGGAATATGAGGTTCTTGTCCTTGATTTTGTCGAAGTCATTAAAGCCATACATCATGCGCTCATAGCGCTGTTGGCTGTAGTACGGTTGGTCGGTAGGGCGACCTTGACTCTTGAGTGCCATCAGCCGCTTGGCCAGGGCAACGGCAGGGTTGTCTTTCTTGCTATATTTCTCCTTGGTGCGCTTGACCAACACCTCGTCGAGTGTGAATGATTGTGGAACTAGGTCAACCACCAGCACAGCCTGATTCTGGCGCAAGGCTACATTCTTGGCCTTATAACCCAGTGCCGAGACGCGCAACACTGCCACCGAGGTCTGGCTATTGACCTGAAAGCCACCCTTGTCGTTGCCCGTCACGCCCTCGGTGGTGCCCAGCAATGAGATAGAGGCAAAGCCGATGGGCTCGCGTGTGAGTGAGTCGCGCACAAAACCGGCTATCTGGGTCTGTGCCTGGACACCAAGTAGTGTGCCAAGTGTGAATAATATGAACAGGATTGTAGGTTTCACGCTGCAAAAATAATATTCGACACAAAAAATGCGTGCAAATTTTGCCCTTTTTTATACTAATTTTAGTTAATTAGGCGGCGTTTCAGAAAAACTCAAAACAAGTTTTGGTTTTTCGCTCAACTTGCACTAATTTTGTACCCGAAAAATGACACAACAATCAATGGCTACTGAAATTGAACATAAGTATCTGGTGACTGACGATTCGTTCAAGTCTCTTGCCAGTCGTGTGATTCACATCAAGCAAGGATATCTCTCACACAGCAAGGAATGCACGGTGCGCGTCCGTGTCACCGACGACCGCGCCTTTGTCACTATCAAGGGGCGTGGCAATGGATTGTCACGTCCTGAGTTTGAGTACGAGATTCCCGTCGCCGATGGGTTGCAGTTGCTCGAGATGAGTCAAGGTCACATCATCAACAAGGATCGTCACCTCGTGATGGATCACGACAATTGTTGGGAGGTCGATGTCTATCATGGCCCGCTCGAGGGGCTGATGACGGCCGAACTCGAGGTGCCCAGCGAGGATTACACCTATCCCCTGCCCCACTTTGTGGGCCGTGATGTCACCGGCGACTCCAGTTACAGCAACGCCTCGCTCAGTCGCTTGGATCATTGGGGTTAATCATTTGCTTGGCATTTGTAGTATTGTTCCTATGATTGCATGTGTGGCCCGTTGGCTGCTGTGTCGAACAAAATCGTAAATTTGCAGCATGAAAGACGAACTTGAATTACACCCCATTGAAGATTCCGAAGAGATAACACTGCGATTCTTCGAGAGCCGCATACAGGCGGGATTTCCCAGCCCAGCGCAGGGCATGTTTGGCGACACCATCGACCTGAACCGAGAACTCATCAGCAACCCTGCTGCGACGTTTTGTGCCCGCGTCATCGGCAACTCGATGATTGATGCCGGCATCAGCAATGGCGACCTGCTCATCATCGACAAGTCGCTCGATCCTCACGATGGCGATATTGCAGTCTGCTTTATTGACGGTGACTTCACGGTCAAGCGCATCAGTGTGCGTGGCGATGGCGTCTATCTCACTCCAGCCAACAAGCAGTTTCCCGAACTGCACGTGAGCGAGGAGAGCAATTTCCAGATTTGGGGCATTGTCTCGCATGTAATCAAGAGTCTCACCCCAGGAGGGTAGGTCAATGCTCAATGCACAATGAAGACAACACTACGCGCTCGTAACTTGTAACTCGTAACTTGTAGCTCGTAACTCGCAAGACGTATGTACGGCCTCATTGACTGTAACAACTTCTTTGTTTCGTGCGAGCGGGTGTTCAATCCCTCGCTCAACGGACGACCCGTCGTGGTGCTGAGCAACAACGACGGTTGCGTCATCGCGCGCAGCAACGAGGCCAAGGCCCTGGGCATACCCATGGGTTGCCCCGCATTTCAGATCAAGGATCACACCGACCCGCAACAAGTGGTGCAACTGTCGGCGCGTCACATTGTCTATGCCGACATGTCGCATCGCATCATGGGCATGATGGGCAACGAGGTCGAAGGCCTCGAGGTGTACTCGGTCGATGAGGCGTTCTTCCGCACTCCCTACGATGATGTTGAGCGCAACCATGAGTTCCTGGCGCGCCTGGTCAACAAGGTCTATCGCCACATTGGTGTGCCTGTGAGCATAGGCTTTGCCCCCAGCAGGTCGCTGGCCAAGATTGCATCGCACATCGCCAAGAAAGACCGTCGCATCACCGATGGTGTCTACTGGTTGGTGCGCCCCGACGCCATTGATATCATTTTGCGCCGCATACCGATAGCCGATGTTTGGGGCATCGGGCGACGATTGACGGCCAGCCTGTTGGGGCGTGGCATAGACACGGCCTACAAGTTTGCCCACATGCCATCGGGCATGGTGCGGGCGCTATATTCGGTCACCGTCGAGCGCACCCAGCGCGAACTGCGTGGCGAGGACTGCCAGCCCATCAATCCCGTCAACATTGCCCACAATTCGTTGATGACCTCGCGCACGTTTGGGCATGTGCTCACCAGTCGCCGCGAGGTGCAGGATGCTATCGTGCACTTTGCCCAGGCCACTGCCCGGCGGTTGCGCGACGAGCATCAGGTCGCTGCCAGTGTGATGACCTATGTGCGTGGCGACCGCTTTCGCGAGGATATGCCCTACTACAGCAACTCGTGCGAGATGCGTTTGCGCACTCCTTCGTCGTCCACCATGACCATCGTCCACTATGCCCTGGTGGCATTCAATGCCATCTTTCGCGAGGGCTATGGCTATCGCAAGGCGGGGGTCATGGTCTCAGGCCTCACCCCCGACACCATGGTGCAACTCAACCTGTGGGACACTGCCGATCACGGCAAGCAGCGGGCTCTGATGCGCACCATCGATGACATCAATCAGCGCTACAGCACGCAAGTCGTGCAACTGGCTCCCGAAGTGGGTGAGCACGCTTGGGCGCCCAATCAGACCCACCTGATGCCAACCAGCCAGACGCTGCGCATCTATTCGGGACAGGTCTATGACGCTGACCAGTGACTGCAGCATCAACAGTAGCAATGGCGCAGTTGTTGCAAGGTTGAGAATTCGTTCTATGTTCTAAGGGCTATATCTCTGTCAATTAATTGATTACTATATATACCTTGTTTAAATTTCTCAATTTTCCCATTAAATATATATGGGAAAATGGGAAATTTGGGAAATATGAGAAATAATTGTAGGAACTTATACTTACGGTTCACTCTCGTCATCGTTCCAGCCTCGCAATATAATCATGCAGGCAACCGAAACACAGCACATGGATTCGTCAGATAACTGCACTCTGCTGCATCGAGGCATTTATTTTCGTGTTATTGCTAAAAATAATTGCCCAAACGGCTTGATTTAGTCAATAATTTAGTAACTTTGCCGAAAATTAAAATTTATTGTTCAGATGCTCCAAATTCGCTGCAAAAACAATAATGTGACCAAGAGTTTCCCCGAGGGTTGCTCGCTCATAGACGTGTATCAGGATTTTGCCGAAGAGATTGCGTTGCCCTACCCCGTGGTGTCGGCCAAGGTCAACAATGCTTCGCAGGGCCTGAAGTTCCGTTTGTTCCAGAACCGTGATGTCGAGTTTCTCGATGCCCGCGAGGGTTCGGGGCACCGCGTGTATGTGCGCTCGCTGTGCTTTGTGCTCTACAAGGCGGCAACCGACTTGTTCCCGGGAAGCAAGCTCTTTATCGAGCATCCGCTGTCGCGCGGTTACTACTGCAACTTCAAGAAGCGCGGCAACGAGCCGATGACCGATGACGATATTGAGCGCATCAAGGAGCGAATGGCCGAGATCGTCAACCTGGACATGCCCTTTCGTCGCTTTGAGGCGACAACCGAGGAGGCTGTGCGCGTGTTCAGCGACCGAGGTTTTGCTGACAAAGTGAAACTTATCGAGTCGACAGGTCAGATCTACACCGACTACTACATGCTGGGCGACACTGTCGACTATTACTACGGCCCGTTGGTGCCATCGGCTGGTTACCTCAAGGTGTGGGACTTGGAGCGATTCAACGACGGACTGCTGCTGCGTGTTCCCGACAAGAAGAATCCCACGATACTGGCTCCCAAGATTGACCAGCCTCGCACCTATGAGTCGTTCAGTGAGAAGTTGCGCTGGGACATTATCATGCGCTTGTCTAATGCCGGCGATGTCAACCGTGCCGTGCTGCGTGGCCGTGCTTCGGAACTCATCAAGGTGAGCGAGGCATTGCAGGAGAAGAAGATTGTGCAGATTGCCGAGGAGATTGACCGTCGTTTCCATGACGAGCAGAACCCTATACGCATCGTGCTCATCACGGGTCCGTCGAGTTCGGGCAAGACCACGTTTTGCAAGCGATTGTCCATCCAGTTGCTGGCCTGTGGCTTGCGCCCCATCTCGTTCTCGACCGACGACTACTTTGTCAATCGTGTCGACACGCCACTGCTGCCCAATGGTGACTATGACTTTGACAACATCGAGGCTGTTGAGTACAAGTTGCTCGAGGATCACCTGACACGACTGATGCGTGGCGAGCGTGTCGAGATACCAGAGTATAACTTCACCACGGGCAAGCGCGAGTACAATGGCAAGAAACTCAAATTGCAGAACGACAGTGTCCTCATCATCGAGGGCATTCACGCCCTGAATCCGCTGCTCACCGAGCAGATTCCCGAGTCGTCCAAGTTCAAGGTCTTTGTCTCGGCTCTAACCAGCATTTCGCTTGACGATCACAACTGGGTGCCCACTCATGACAATCGGTTGCTGCGTCGCATCATCCGTGACTATAACAAGGGCGCGTTCACTGCTCGCGAAACCATCAAGATGTGGCCCAATGTGTGCGAGGCCGAAGAACAATGGATTCTGCCCTTCCAGGAGACTGCCGACGTGATGTTCAACTCGGCACTGAACATTGAGTTTGCCGTTCTGCGCCCTCACGCCGAGATCATCCTGCAGTCGGTGCCCAAGAATTGTGCTGAATTCAGTGAGGCCCACCGGCTGCTCAAGTTCATTCACTACTTCATACCCGTCGATGACAAGGAGATACCCCCAACAAGCATCATGCGCGAGTTTGTGGGTGGCTCGAGTTTCAAGTACAAGTTTCACGGCTCGGTATCAGAGTAGATAATTTGAAAACATGTGATATAATTCCTGATATTATTGATGGAGAAAAACAAACAATTATTGCTTGATTCGCGCTACTTGCGCATGGCACAGATTTGGGCCGAGAACTCCTATTGCCGTCGTCGTCAGGTGGGCGCGTTGCTGGTCAAGGACAAGATGATCATTAGTGACGGCTACAATGGCACACCTGTGGGCTTTGAGAACATCTGTGAGGAGGATGACGACCACACCAAGCCCTATGTGCTGCATGCCGAGGCCAATGCCATCACCAAGGTGGCGCAGAGCAACAACAGCAGCGCGGGGGCAACGCTCTATGTCACCACCTCGCCCTGCATCGAATGCTCCAAACTCATCATCCAGGCTGGCATCAGGCGGGTGGTCTTCGGCGAGTACTATCGCATCACCGATGGCGTGAACCTGCTCAAGCGTGCTGGCATCGAGGTCGTGCAACTGGCGCAAGATAATGATATTTTTCACTATATACACATCTGACACACAATCAACAAGATGACTAACAAGTCAAACCAACGCCCATCATTCCTGTGGATGCCACTGGCCATAGCCGTGTCGGTGGTCATCGGCATCATGGTGGGGCATCACTTCGGTGGCAGGAGCCATGTGGCCGAGAACGACCGCAAACTCAATACCCTGCTCAACCTCATTGCCGATGACTATGTCGACACGGTCAATCTGGATCAACTCATCGAGATGTCCATCCCGCAGATTCTGGCCAACCTTGACCCACATACCACCTATTTCAGCGCCGAGGACTTGCGTGCCGCCAACGAGGAGTTGAATGGCAGTTTCAGCGGCATCGGCATCTCGTTCATGCTGATGAACGACACGATCAATGTCA
>Ga0310695_10010785_pt1 | contig 13267 bp, 10 predicted proteins | sample RumenRJG_04DNA_FD_203882 | JGI IMG/M metagenome (GOLD analysis project Ga0310695, IMG submission 203882) | Bovine rumen microbial communities from Lethbridge, Alberta, Canada - RJG_04 (v2) (version 2) | ecosystem: Host-associated > Mammals > Digestive system > Stomach > Rumen | place: Canada...
GAAATCTCTTCACACATTGGTAACGATTCCCTCGATAAAGGTCTTGAGGATGTGGATTCCAGTTCTGTTCTCATGACCCCAAGGGATAATTAAATCTGCAAACTTCTTTGTGGGTTCTATAAACTGCTCATGCATGGGCTTGAGCACTTTCTCGTAACGGTCGAGCACCATCTCGACCGTACGTCCACGTTCCACTACGTCACGACGGATGTTTCGGATGAGTCTTACGTCATCGTCCGTATCCACGAAAATCTTCAGGTCCATCATGTCACGTAGTTTCTTATAGTGCAACGTCATGATCCCCTCTAGGATAATGACAGGCTTGGGTTCCACATGAATAGTCTCCGGTAGTCGGTTGGAAATGATATACGAATAGGTTGGCTGTTCTATCGCCTCTCCGTTTTTCAACATCTTGATGTGCTCCGATAACAGTTTCCAGTCGAAGGCGTCAGGATGGTCGAAATTGATGGCTTTCCGCTCTTCGTCAGTTAGTCCTGTCGTATCGTTATAATACGAGTCAAGTGGAATAATGGCTGCACAATGAGGAGGCAGCACATTGGTAATTTTCTTCACGACGGTAGTCTTTCCTGAACCTGTACCGCCTGCTATTCCTATAATGGTCATCATCTTAAATGAGAAGTGTCAACGATTATTTTTGTTCCTTTACCACATAAACCAGTGTGGGCAAGTGGTCGCTATATCCATCGAGCCATACGCCACCGGCATGGGTTCTCAGGGTTCCACCCTTGTATTTTCCTTCCTGCTGGAACAGGTAGTCGCGACGGAATATCTGTGGCTGCCAGAATTTCAGCGTTGAGAAGTCACGCTGTCCCTTCTGATTCAGCAGAGAGTTAGAAAGGATAATCTGGTCGAAGAGATTCCATGCGCCGTCATACATCAGCGTTCCTGTTCCGCTGGCATGGATGTCCCAGAATGGATTATAGAGGTCGTTAGGTGCTGTGGCCTCTTCTATCTTACGCTTGGCTCCCAAGGCAACAGACATGGAAGGATCCTTCGGGTCGTCATTCATATCGCCCATGATGAAGAGCTTGACATTAGGATCATCCTGAATGAGAGAGTCTTTCACCACGCGAATCTGTTCGCCACCAAGTTCACGATAGTAAGAGGTTGCACCGCGTGAAGGCAAGTGGTTCACAATAATAGTCACATGCTCGTCGGCCAATGTACCACTGACAACCAGGAAACCACGGGTGGCACGTCCCTTGTCAATATCCTCCTGCTTCTTATATACATAAGGTACGAGCTTTACGTCACGAACAGTAAACAATGCAGGATTGTAAAGCAGACCGCAATCAACACCACGATAGTCAGGTCCCTCAATATGACAGAACTGGAAGTTGCGGGCTTTCAATGGTTCCTGATTGCAAAGGTCGGTCAGACACTTGGCATTCTCTACCTCCGAAACACCGATGGCAGCACATCCTACAAGAGGTAATTTATCTGTACCCATTTCAGACAACACACGCGCCATATTGCGCAACTTATGGGTGTACTTCAACCCCGACCATTTATTACGTCCGTCAGGAAGATACTCATAGTCATTATGGCCCACGTCATGACACGTATCAAACAGATTTTCAAGGTTATAGAAGCCAATGGCATACACTGAGAACTTCTTTTCCTGTGCCTGTGCGTTCATTGTTCCTACCAGGAACATGACAGCGATAAAGGATATTAATTTTTTCATAGTCTTAAAGTTTTATGTGGCGAAGATAGGCATTTTTTTCGAGAAAAACTAATTTTTATAAAAAAAAACGCAAAAAGAGATACATTTTTACATTTTATTTGCTATCTTTGCAGCAAAACAATATATATTACAAAAACTATAATTCATTACTAAAAACAATTGTTATGCAGAAAAAGCTGAAACTAACCGTGATGGCACTCTGCTTCGCGCCATTGGCTTTCGCCCAAACTCCTGAAAAAACTGAAGAGGAGAAAGAGGCGACAAATGCCCTTGTGGACGAACAAGCTTTCACTTTCACGGAAGCTCAGTTGGGTGAAGACGATGATATGTCACAGAACGTGAGCATCATATCGTCTAACCAGAACGTCTATGCCTCACAAGTAGGCTTCACGTTCAGTCCTGTACGCTTCCGCTATCGTGCTTTGGGACAAAAGTACAATGAGATTTACATTAACGGAGCCTTGATGAACGACATGGAATCCGGTCAGTTCCGCTACGCATTGGTTGGCGGACTGAACCAACAGACCCGTGGCGTGGAAAACTCGCTTCCGTTTGAGTTCAACAACTTCTCGATGCCAGGTATGGCTGGCTCTAACAACTACGACTTCCGTCCCAGCCACATGGCTACAGGACAGCGTGTAACGTTGAGTGGTGCCAACCGCAACTACACGATTCGTGCCATGTACACCTACAACACGGGTCTGAGACCTGACGGATGGGCGTTTTCAGCCAATGTCACCTACCGATGGGCCGACATGAACACCTCTTACATTGACGGTACGTTCTACAATGCCCTTTCCTACTTCTTCGGAGCTGAGAAGAAGTTTGGAAACGGACATGCACTGAGTGTCGTCACTTGGGGTAACCCGACAGAGCGTGCAGCCCAAGGTGCTGGTACGGACGAGATGTACTGGCTGGCCAACAGCAACTTCTACAATCCCAACTGGGGTTACCAGAATGGCAAGAAGCGCAGTTCTCGCGTAGTCAACGACTTCGCCCCTACCCTCATGCTGACTTGGGACTGGGACATCAACGACAAAACCAAGTTGACCACCTCACTGACAGGCCGTTATTCGTGGTACAAGAATACGAAGCTCAACTACAATGGCGGTGAGAACCCAGCCCCTGACTATTGGAAGAACATGCCCTCAAGCTATTATGATGTATGGAATGAGGACGACTTCTGGGGACGTACCCAAACTGGTTACAACGACTTTGAGTATGCCCGCATCTACCTGATGGACAGCAAGGCTAATCGCCAGATTAACTGGGACCGCCTGTACTATGCTAACCAGACGGGTAATCTCTCAGGTCGCGACGCAGCCTTCTTCGTACAGGCCAAGCACAACAACAACTTCAACATTGCACTTTCTTCTTCCTTGAAGAAGGAACTGAGCAAGACTACTACCTGGAACGTAGGACTGCAACTGGCTCACAACACAGGTATGCACTACCAGACTATGGAAGACTTGTTAGGAGCCAACACCTTCCACAACATCAACACCTATGCATTAGGAAAGTATTCTCCTACTGACGATCGCGTCCAGTACGACCTGAACAACCGCAATGCCGAGGTGAAGGAAGGCGACCGCTTTGGTTACGACTACAACCTCTTGGTTCGCAAGGCTCAACTTTGGAGCAGCATGCGCTACAACAAGGGTGCCCTGCACTCATTTATTGCAGGTCGCATCGGTGGAACTACCATTCAGCGCGACGGTAAGATGCGTAACGGTATGGTGGCAGACTTCTCTTACGGAAAGAGTGATGCAGCCAAGTTCTTAGACGGTGGTGCTAAAGCAGGTCTGGCCTATAAGTTTGCTCCTGGCAACACCGTTACATTAGGTGCAGGCTTCGAGCTGAAGGCTCCACAGGCCCAGGCTGCTTTTGTTTCTCCAGAGATGTCCAACGACTTTGTGGACAACCTGAAGAACGAGAAGGTGTTCAGCTCAGAACTGGGCTATCAGTTTGAGACCAGTTGGTTGAAAGCCAATGTCAGCGGATATTACAACTACCTTACCGATGTTAGTGAATGGCAAAACTACTTTGACGATATCGAAGGAGCCTTCACCTACGTTTCCATGACAGGCATCAAGAAAGCCTACTACGGTTTGGAATGGGGTATCAAGATTAAGCTTAACTCCGCCTTCAGCATCCGTACCATCGGAACTATCAGCGAAGCCAAGAACATGAACAACTCCGCTGTACGATTCATGAACTCTACAGAGGGAACTTATCATGATGATATAGTATATAATAAGAACATGCGCGAGAGCGGAACCCCACTGTCAGCCTACAACCTGACGCTGAGCTATAGTTCAAAGGGATGGTTCATCGATGTATCAGGAAACTACTATCATCGCATTTATCTGAGCTATTCGCCAGTCTTCCGCTATCAAACAGCCTTAGAGGCACGTCAGCAGTCATGGACCCAGTTCTATGATGCCAACCACAACCAGCCCAACCTAGGCAACGACCCTTCCAAGTACATTGTTACTGGCGAACAGGTTTACTACACAGCTGCTCAGGCTGCACAGGATCCCAGCGTTCAGGAAGGTCAGTTGCTCCCTGGTGTTATCGACCAGCAGAAGAGCAAGGGCGGTTTCATGCTCGACCTCTCCATCGGTAAGAGTATCCGCATGAAGAAAGGCCAGCTCAGCATCAACCTCTCGCTGTCTAATGTACTCAACAACACCAGTCTCTGCACAGGTGGTTACGAGCAAGGACGTATGAACTTCTCAGGAAGCAGAGATGCTGAAGGTAATGTCAGCGTTGGTTCTGCCCGTCTTTACAAGTTCGACAGGAACCCGAAGAAGTTCTATGCATATGGAATTAACGGAATGCTCAATATCGGTTATAGATTCTAAAACTGTTACGATTATGAAAACTAAGAAATATATTCTTTTCGCACTGGCTGCACTGCTCACCGTCTCTTGCCACGACAATGGAAAGTGGGATGCGCCAGACCCAGACACTGGTATGGCATCCGTTGGAAATCAGAACTTGATAGCTTCCAATCCCAAGACCATTGCTGAGATTAAGGCCATGTTCAGCACCGAAATCAAGGAAGGTGGTTTAAAGCAAGTGACTGAGCCCATGCAGATACAGGCTATCGTGGTAGGTAACGACGAGGGTGGAAACATCTACCAGTCGCTTTACATACAAGATGCTACAGGAGCTATCAGCCTCAGCATTGGACAAGCTGGTCTTTACGCTACTTTCCCTGTAGGACAGGCTGTACTGATTGAATTGAGGGGTCTCTACGTGGGAGGCTATGGTGAACAGCCCCAGATTGGCACTATCTACGAGAATTCCAAGAACGGCAATATCCAGACAGGCCGCATGAGCCGCTATGAGTGGATGAAACACTACAAGCTCATCGAGTCCATTCCTGGCCTGAACCCAACTCCTATACCTGTTGTCAGCATGGGAGAACTTAATCTCGACAAAGACTGCTGCAAGCTTATCACCCTGAAGAATGTGGAAATCGCTGCAGCCGACGGTAAGGCAGTATTTGCACCCGACGATGGTAGTGTTACGCTGACCAGCAACTGTGCCAACCGTGACATTAAAGGTCTGAACAAAGTCGTGGTCCGCACCAGCACCTATGCCAAGTTTGCCAATACGGTTATGCCTACCGGAAAGGTAAACATCACAGGCATCGCCTCTCGCTTTGGCGAAACATGGCAGATTCTGATGCGTACAGGCGATGACATCACTCCCCTTCTACAGTAATAGCCCAATAACTATTCGTACAAACTAATGAACAATAAAAAGAATAACAATATGAAAAAGATTGCAAAACTTATGACGCTGGCCTTGGCAGTATTTGTACTGGCCAGTTGTGAGGACGTTCCGAGTCCCTATGGAACCGTCACCCCACCATCAAAACCATCAGAGGTTTTTCCTACTGGTAATGGAACAGCGGATAACCCATTTAACGTTACTGCTGCTGTTGCAAAATGTAAAGAGATAGGTTCTACGGAATCTACCGAAAAATACTACGTTACAGGTGTTGTAGTAACCGCAGGTACTGCTGATGCTCAATACGGAAATGCCACTTTCGTAATTTCCGATGAGGGCAGCTCTGCCAAGTTCACATGTTTCCAGGTATTGGGTTCTGACGGTAAGAAGATGACCGCTGGTTTCATGTTCAACGTAGGCGACGTAGTCGTTGTATATGGTCCTATGTACAACTACAAGGGCAACACACCTGAAACCGCAGGTAAGGGTGCAGCTTACGTCGTTACCGTTAACGGAGAGAGAACTGACAAAGGCGACACTCCAACTCCTTCTGGTGATCCAAAGGGAACGGGAACAAAAGACGATCCGTTCAACATTGCCGCAGCAATTAATAAGTGTCAAGAAATCGGTACAACAGCATCTACAGATAAATATTATGTGAAAGGCTATGTTGTTAAAGGCGGTACTGTTTCTGGTGGTTACGGCAACGTAAGCTTTGATATGGCAGACTCGAAAGATGGAGGTGCTATTTTTAAAGCATTCCAAGTTGCAGGTACTGATGGCGAGAAACTGAAAGACGGCTATGAGGTTAAGGCAGGTTCTGAGGTTGTTGTCTATGGTCCAATCTATAACTATCAAGGTAACACACCTGAAACTGCAGGCAAGAGCGCTGCTCAGATTGTAACGATTGATGGTAAGCCGACCAGCGATTCTGGTGGTGACACACCAAGCGAAGAGACCAAGACCGCAACCATTGCAGAGTTCTTAGCTGCTCCTGTAAGTACTGACGTTTGGTATCAATTGACAGGAACAATTAAGAGCTTAAAAGATGGTGATCTGTACGGAAACTTTGACCTCGAAGACGAAACGGGTTCCGTATATGTTTATGGTCTGCTGTCTGAAAAGGGTGGAGCCAAGAAGAAATTCCAAGAGCTTGTAGCTGCTCAAGGCTTGCAAGCTGGCACCAAGATTACGATTATTGGAAACCGCGGTGAGTATAATGGAAATCCACAGGTATTGAACGCCTACTTTGTTAAAGTTGAGAGCGGTGGTAGCTCTGGTGGCGGCGACACTCCTTCAGGAGGTAATGACGGCTCTTTGGCTAAGCCTTTCACACCCGCTGAAGCCAATGCTTTCATTGCAACCTTGGCTGCTGACACTAACACTGACAAAGATTACTACATCAAGGGAAAACTGGTAGAGTATGCAAAGAATGGCGAGTTTAGTACCCAGTATGGAAACGCTTCATTCTATCTCTCTGCTGACGGCACGAAGAGTGGTGAGCAATTCTATGTATTCCGTACTCTCTACTTAGGTAATGTAAAATACACCGAAGGAACAACGCCAGTAGTTGGCGATGAAATCATCATCTGTGGACAATTGGTTAACTACAAGGGCAATACGCCAGAGACTGTACAAAATAAGAGCTACATTTATTCATTAAACGGCAATACTAAATAACACAAACACAGAATAACACTATCAAGGCTGCAAGACCGAAAGGCTTTGCAGCCTTTTTTGTAGTAATTATTAAAGAAAAATATTGCTAGCATTAAATCTAGCAATTGTAACCATTAATGGTAGCAATTGTCTCTATTAGGCAATAACCTGCCCTTATTCTCAAATAACATGCCCTTATTTCGCAATAAACCCTGGTTATCTAATAATACTCCGAAAGTATTGTGTAATACTCCGAAAGTAATTTTTATTTCTCCGGGAGTAATTTTTGTTACTCCGGAAGTATTATCAAAGCCTGCTATATTTCTAAATACTAAAAAAAATAAGAGAAAGATTTGGATAATCAGAAAAAACTTCGTACCTTTGCACCCTCAAAGTGTGAACTTACATACATAACATTAAATAATTAACAAGTAAAATGAAAAAAGGTATTCATCCAGAAAACTATCGCCCCGTCGTGTTCAAGGACATGTCCAACGGCGATATGTTCCTCTCGCGCTCTACCGCTAAGACTAACGACACCGTAGAGTTCGAAGGCGAAACTTACCCCGTGGTAAAGATTGAAATTTCGAGCACATCTCACCCCTTCTACACAGGTAAGAGCAAGCTCGTCGACACCGCTGGTCGTGTTGATAAGTTCATGAGCCGCTACGGTAAGGCTGCGAAGAAATAAATAATTTCACGCTGACAAGATCTAAGGCGCGTCGAAGGTAGTTGCATATGCCTTTGTACGCGCCTTTTTTAACTAACAACAAAAACAACAACAGCTATGAAAACCAAGAAACTAATAATCCTTTGCGTATGCGCCTTCACGTTGGCTGCATGCGGTGGCGACGAACCCACTGTAATCAAAGAAAAGACTCGTGATATCGATGATGGAACAAGTGCCAACATCAATAAAAACACAACTGGTCCTATAGAGGCCCAGACACGTTACGAATTTCCTAAATTGAAAGGTGGAAAGAGTGTGGTTGTTGTCCATAAGGCAAACATCAATTCTGGCGACGTAGGCGTAAACTACTGCGTAGAATGGGATACAGGCATTCATGCCCAGCGCTGGAGTTGTTGGCAGATGTATGGAGCCATTAACGCTAAATCTACAAGCAGATATTCAGCTAGCAACGACGGATCCTTGTCGCCAAGTTGTCAATATCCCAACGACCAGGATCTAGACCCTGCTTATCGATTGACTGCCGACCCGTACAAATATAATGGCTTTGACCACGGACACATCTGCCCTTCTGCAGACAGGCTTTGTTCCTATGAAGCCAATTATCAGACGTTCTTTATCACCAACATGCAGCCCCAGTATTCAAACTTTAATGGTAGTAACAGTAATAGTGCCATCAACCAAAGAAGTCCGTGGTACAGGCTCGAAGACAAGATACGCAACGACTGGGCACCTATCTGTGATACGATGTACGTCTGCAAAGGCGGCACCATTGACAAAAGCGAGAACATCTTGAAATATCTGACTGACCAAATTAATGGTCAGAACAAGATTCCAGTACCCAAATACTTCTTCGTTGCCATCTTTGCCAAAAAGGGTACCACCTATAAGGCTGTAGGCTTCTGGATGGAGCATATCAGTGAATATAGCAGCCAGCTACCTCTGTCAACCTACGCTATGAGCATTGACGATTTGGAAACAAAGACAGGCATAGATTTCTTCTGTAATCTGCCTGACAATGTAGAAGAAGCTGTTGAGAAGACCTACTCAGCGAGTGACTGGAAGGGGAATCTTCAATAAAAAAGATTAAAATACTTGGATATACGAAGGAAATGTCGTATCTTTGCTCTCTGAGTAAAGATACGATTTTTCTATTACACAATAATAACAAAAACAAAAATGAAGACAATTTACGATTTCTCTGTCAAGGACAGAAAAGGAAAAGATGTTTCACTAAAAGAGTATGCCAACGAAGTACTGCTGATTGTCAACACAGCAACCAAATGTGGCTTCACACCCCAATACGACGAGTTGGAGGCCCTGTACAAGAAGTACCACAGCCAGGGATTCGAGATTCTCGACTTCCCCTGCAACCAGTTTGGACAGCAGGCTCCTGGTACCGATGAGAGCATTCACGAATTCTGTAAGCTGAACTTCGGCACCGAGTTCCCACGATTCAAGAAAATCAAGGTAAACGGCGACGACGCTGATCCTTTGTATAAATTCCTGCAGGAGCAGAAGGGCTTTGCAGGCTGGGATCCTGAGCATAACCTGACTGCCATCCTCGACGACATGCTGTCAAAGGCTGACCCTGACTACAAACAGAAGCCCGACATCAAGTGGAACTTCACCAAATTCCTGATTAACAAGAAAGGACAGGTTGTAGCCCGCTTCGAACCCACCACCAGCTGCGCCGTGATTGAAGAGAAAATCAAAGAACTGTTGTAATCAGCTAATTATCATTTATCTAAATGGAAAAAGTAAAATGCCTGATTATCGGTAGTGGACCTGCTGGCTATACAGCAGCCATCTATGCCAGTCGAGCAAACCTGAGTCCCGTGGAATATAGTGGTATGCAGCCTGGCGGTCAGTTGACACAAACCACTGAGGTGGAGAACTTCCCTGGCTATCCACAAGGCGTGGATGGCAACCAGATGATGATGGACCTCAGAGAGCAGGCCGAACGCTTTGGTGCTGACATCCGCGATGGTTCTATCACCAAGGTGGATTTCTCACAACGTCCCTATAAACTATGGGCTGAAGACGGTACAGAACTAGAGGCAGACACGGTTATCATTGCCACGGGAGCCTCTGCCAAGTACCTTGGACTAGACGACGAGCGCAAATATAACGGACAGGGTGTCAGTGCTTGTGCCACATGCGATGGTTTCTTTTATCGCAAGAAGACCGTAGCCGTGGTAGGCGGTGGCGATACCGCTTGCGAGGATGCCCTCTACCTCAGCGGATTGGCTAAGAAAGTTTATCTCATCGTCCGCAAGCCTTTCCTCCGTGCCTCCAAGGTGATGCAGGAACGTGTGAAGAACGCAGAAAACATTGAGATTCTCTTCGAGCATAACACCTTAGGACTATTTGGTGAGAATGGCGTAGAAGGTGCCCATCTGGTAAAGCGTAAGGGCGAACCCGACGAGGAAAAGGTAGATATTGCCATCGACGGATTCTTCCTGGCTATAGGCCACAAGCCCAACACCGACATCTTCAAGGAGTGGCTGGAAACGGACGAGGTGGGCTATCTGAAAAAGATAGACGGCACACCACGCACCAAGTTGGCTGGCGTCTTTGTAGCTGGCGACTGTGCAGACCCCGTTTATCGCCAGGCCATCAGCGCAGCAGGCACAGGATGTCAGGCTGCTATTGAGGCTGAACGTTTCCTATTGGAACAAGCATAGCCCCATTTAAAATAGCATCATTAAACTATCGAGTCATTCTAGTTTAAATTCATAACAGGAAAAAGCCTCGCTTCACAGCGAGGCTTTTTCAATAAAAACTAAATTAATCAACCATAAACCTTAACCATTAAAAATATTTCTTTCTAAGATAGGAGAATTACCTATCATGAGCTAAATTGCAAGTGAGAATTCGCCAACTCTCTATCTTTCAGTTGCAAATTTACAACAATATTCTAATACGTGAGTTTACTTTACGTTATATATGGTTTAAAAATCGTTATTTTATCTGATTTTAAACCCAAAATAACGTTTTTCAAACCCAAAACGCACTTTTTCGAATATTTTTACTCAAAAAAATATCTATTTTTAGAATATTATATGTACCTTCGCAGCAGATAAAACTATAAATATGTACGTCACAAACATCTACATTGCGATTGCCCTAGCTCTCGTCATAGTCATTATTGGCTTCGTACGTTGGCTGATTGTCCGCACCATGAACATTCGTGAGAAGTTAAAGATGAGTCATATCTTCACCAACATCACCCACGAACTACTGACTCCGTTGACCATTCTTAGCGCATCAATAGAAAACCTGCGTGCCAATAACCCTGCATCACAACACGAATACGATTTAATGGACTTGAACATCCAGCGTAGCGTGCGCCTGCTTCAACAGATTCTGGAAACCAGCAAGTCGCAGGCTGGCGAGTTGAAACTAAGAGTAAGCAATGGCGACGTGATGCAATTTATCAGGGAGACAGCCCACTGCATAGAGCCCCTCATGGTCAAGCGAAACTTTGAGTTCGTGGTTCGTTGTAAGCCAGAAAGCATGATGGGATGGATAGATACCGACAAAGTAGACAAAGTCATCTTCAACCTACTGTCCAATGCAGCCAAATATGCAGGGGACAAGGCCCAGGTGATTCTTGATGTCGCTACCAATGACCACTACGATCATATCATGATCCGTGTAAGCGACAATGGTCCCGGCATTCCCCAAGACAAAATAAAACACCTCTTTACACGTTTTCACGATGGTGCCTACCGGCAAAACCGTACTTTCGGAACAGGATTGGGTTTGGCGTTGACCTACGACTTGGTACGTCTTCACAAAGGAAAAATAAAGTGTAAGAGCATCGACGGACAAGGAACCACCTTCCTCATAGATATTCCCATCAACAAAGACGCCTACTCAAAAGACCAGATTGACGAGGAGAACACCATCAACATTCCCCAACAGCTTATTCTGGATTTGCCAACGCCTGAGGCCATACCACCCCAGGCCATCCAGTCCAATCCTACAGACAAGAATGCTTCACGCATCTTGATTGTGGAAGACAACCAGGAACTGCTCACGCTGATGTTCCAGCTGTTGCAGAGCAAATACCACGTATTGACAGCCACTAACGGACGTGAAGCACTTCAAATAGTACATAATCATCCTATTGACCTGATTGTTTCTGATGTGATCATGCCCGACATCAATGGCTATGAATTGACAAATGCCTTGAAACAGGACGAGCAATTCGGCCATTTGCCCATCATTCTGATTACCGCCAATGCACAAGAGGAAGACCGCATGGAAGCACTTACCGCTGGTGCTGACGACTTAATATCAAAGCCTTTCAAGATGCGCGAGTTGCAACTGCGCATCGACAACATCATTGCCAACCGACAGCGTGTACAAAGTGACATCACTGCCAATGAAGGGGATTTTACAGATATCGCCACACAAAGACCACTCACTGCCGAGCAGGAATATCTGCAACGCGCTATTAAGTGCATCAACGAACATATCAGTGATGCCGATTACGATCGTGATGCCTTTGCTGCAGACATGAGCAGCAGTGTCAGCACCTTATATAATAAGATACGAGCCATTACGGGAAAGAATATTACCACATTCATGCGCGACATCCGTATTAAAACCGCTTGCCGACTGGCAAAGGAAGACCCTCAACTACGCGTCAGCGACATTGCCTATCGTGTCGGTTTCAGAGATCCTAAATATTTTGCCACCTCCTTCAAGCGTGTCATGGGCGTACAACCCAAGGAATATTTCGACCAAATCAAGGCTCAATACGACGAGACACCCACAGACCCACAAACGTAAACAGGGCATTGAGCATCAGCAATTCATAGCCAAAACGGTAACCCGTGGTTTGTCCTATGCCCCAATCTAGGATATAACAAAGCAAAGGCGAAACGATGGCAATATAAGGCACCCAGCGATCATTCACCGCTCTCCGCGTCATCAGTCCATAGGCAAAGAGTCCCAACAAAGGTCCGTAGGTATAGGAGGCTATGATATAGACCGCATCTATCAGACTGGTGGAATTGACTGCCCTGAACAGCAGGATGAACAGCACAAACAACCCACACATAGCCAGATGTACCTTTTTGCGTAGCCCTTCGTCTTCATCTCTTTCTCGAATATCCACACAATAAATGGTGGTCAGCGAGGTCAATGCCGAGTCTGCACTCGAGAAAGAAGCTGCCACGATACCGAGAACGAACATCAGTTCTGTTAATTGAGAATTGACAATTGATAATTGACAATTGTTATTGGATGAAACTTGCTCAATATAGTATGGCAGCAGGTCATCGCCCATTGCAGGAATCGGCATTCCCTGTTGCTGATACCACATGGCGAGCAGCACACCCAGCGACAGAAACAACAGATTAGCAGGCAGGAAAGCCACTCCATAGGTACACATATCCTTCTGCGCCCCTCGTAGTGTCTTGCATGTCAGGTTCTTCTGCATCATATCCTGGTCAACA
>Ga0310695_10010786_pt1 | contig 13267 bp, 13 predicted proteins | sample RumenRJG_04DNA_FD_203882 | JGI IMG/M metagenome (GOLD analysis project Ga0310695, IMG submission 203882) | Bovine rumen microbial communities from Lethbridge, Alberta, Canada - RJG_04 (v2) (version 2) | ecosystem: Host-associated > Mammals > Digestive system > Stomach > Rumen | place: Canada...
AAGGAACGTATCGTTGTAAAAACTATCTGCTAGACGTGATAATTTTTCTTTATCAAGCAATCGTACTTTTTCAGCATCTATTATACAAATTGAATATCTATCAGCAAAAGTAATATCAACACACCTTGGCTTTGTCCTCAGATTCCTTATGCGTTCTATTGTCTTGTCTCCTCCCCAAATCATCCGTGCGTCTGCTATTTCAGAAAAATGCTCAGTAATCTCATTATCCCTTCCATATTTGATAAGAACAGTCCGTTCGTTGATATTGGGATATTTTTCTAATAGTTCTTTCATTATCTGTATCAGGACATTAACCTGTTCAAATTCCTTGCTGGGAACTCTAACAATATTTGCATTTCCTGCCAACAAGCTGAAGAAGAACGAAAAAGCAAAATTAATTGGAATATTCGAGGGGGCTATATGAAAACACAACCCCCGGCCAAGCCGACTTTGGCAATCAGCAATAATACTTTTCTTTTTGTCTATATTTGCCTTTCGACACCAGAAAGCAACGGCAGATAAATCAGGATATTGCCTTGAAACTGGTGATTTCAGAATAACCGAGGACAATTCATTTAAGAAGTTGCAAACCTCATCTGAAAAGACCTTCAAAGGCTTTACATTAATATTTTCATTGCCAATTAAATAATCAATGTTTTTCATAAGTATCTGAACAACCTCTTATTTCTGCATTTTTAATTCGCCCAAGTATTTCAAAATATTTGCCTTTTCTACCGCAGGGACAATCATCCTCGCCCAAGATAATGCCCTCATCTTCTGTTAAAAGAGAATGCCCTGGATACGATTCAGGAAGAAAAGAGACAACCTGGATTATACCCTTTTCTCCTATTGAGCATGGGTCGAAATCTTTAGGTCTTCTTGTTATTACATCCGAATAAATACTTGTATGTAAATGACCACAGTCACATTCCATATATATACAACCTGTCTGTTCTACCATTCCATAGTAATCATGGACATGTTTTAATCCACATACCTCAAACAAGGACTTCTTGAACTCTTCTTTAGATACCGCCTCGTTTGCAAGTTTTTTCCAACCACCTCCATGAATAAGGACTCCGTTTGACAAGTCAATTATATGATTATCTAGTTTTTTTAACTCTTTATAAAAATATTGCCAAATCATAAAGGTGAATCCAAACAACAGAATAGGCTGTCCCTTATGTCGCTCAAGGAAACTCAAAATTACCTCAATATTTATATTCATTTCATCGTCAAGGGCATAAGTTCTGTCAGCTCCAAAAATAGAGAATCCTAAAATACCTGCTCCTCTTGCAGAAAACATCAAACGGTTTTTAATAACAGACGGCGAATCAATAATCAACATTGGCATCCTAGCTGCGCCAGTGAAATCAGAAACCAGCTTTACTAATACTTTTTGCTGGTTTGCTGCAGTATTCTTATTTAATACTATCTTTGAAACAGCTTGCCCTGTAGTACCCGAGGATGTCATTGTCTTAAATATTTCCTCTTCGGGAATACTATATAAACTATATTCTTTAAATAATCGTACTGGCAAAAATGGAATATCATAATACGATTTCACTTTTGAGGAATCATAAGATAATTTATCAAGAATTCTCTTATATTCCTGACAGTGCTGCTTATGATATTCTGTTAATTCTACTAACTTCTCTGTAAGCAGTTTTTCCTTTTCGTTCTTGGTCAAAGAAAAAGGAGAAATATTAATTATTTCTTCCATTCCCATAAAATCCTCTCTCCTTATAAACTACTTCTAACCCGTTCTACAGATTCAAAAAACTTTTTATACTCCTCAGGAGTCCACCGCTCCCTAATACGTTGTTGAACCCCAGCAGAGCCCACAACAGAAGGAACCGATAAAGAAACCCCTCTTACACCATGCTCTCCCAATAAAGGAGAGCAAACTGATGCTATGGTCGGCTTCTGGTTAATAATTGCATCTGATAAATAGCAGACACATGTAGCTATTCCATAATGGGTCTTCCCTTTTGCCTTGATTATTTCTGTACCCATATTCTTTGTCATTAAAGCTATTTTCTGTTTAATTTCATCATTCCATTCAATATTACACACAGAACAATACTCTTGAATTGGAATACCGCCAATCCTTACACTGCTCCAAAGTGGAACCTGGCTGTCTCCGTGTTCTCCGACAATAAAACCGCTGACCACACCTGTACTCAAACCAACATAATCTGCAATTGACCGGATAAACCTTGAAGTATCTAGAACACAACCTGTTCCCATAACCATTCCATTGGGAAGATCCATCCATTCAGATACTTTCTGGACAAGAATATCTACGGGATTGGAAATGATAAGAATGACCCCCCTGGTATAATATTGCTTAATAGATTCAATTACTTCTCTCATTATTATTAAATTTTCATTGGCCATATCAAGACGAGTTTCACCATCTTTGCGGTTGCGGCCAGCAGTTATAATAATAAGATCGCAATCCTTGCAATCAGAGTAATCACCAGCATACAAATCAACTGTTCCCATATTAGGGATGCCATGCCGGATATCTTTAGCCTCTCCAATTGCTTTTTCTTGAATCACATCTATCAGAACAATCTCTCTGGCAATATCACGCAGTGCCAAAGCATAGGCCACAGAACTCCCGACAAAACCAGCACCGATAATTGCTACTTTTCTGTTACCAATTTTGTTTATTATGTGCATATTATTGAAAAATTAATTGTTTGTCTTATCTTTAATTACATATTGTGGAGATTTGTTCAAGCAAATATATATTCTACCGATATATTCACCTATTAATCCAAGCATGACTAATATTAAACCGCCCAATATCAACATAACAGATATAATTGATGCCCATCCGGCAGTTATTGAGGGTGCGCTTATTTTTCTTATAATTGTAACTAGTGCGAAAACAAAACCAATAAAGGCAACAAAACCGCCTGTATAAACACCTATCTCCAAAGGTTTTACAGAAAATGCAGTAAATCCATTTATCCAAAGTCCTAATAAACGCTTAAAAGAGTATCCTGATTTACCCTCCCATCTAGGGCGATGATGTGTCATGACGCTGGAAATATTTCTTGTTGCTCTAAGAATCAAGCCAGGTAGATATGGATATGGATTATCATACTTTATCATTTCATCTATGATGAATTTTTTTGCAACATAAAAACTACTTCCCTTTAATCCTTTGGGGGAACCAAGCATAACTTCAGCCATTTTTGTCGCCATAAAAGATCCAAAACGTCTAAAAGCTGTTTGCTTTATCTCTTCATAATAGGCATAAACAACATCATATCCCTTTTCTATTTCTTTAAGGAGTAACCCTAATTCATCTATTGGAGTCTGCCCATCATCATCGAGAGATACAATCAAATCACCTGTTGTTTGAGAATAACCTGCAAGCAATGCGGCGTGTTGACCAAAGTTTTTAGCAAAAGAAATACCCTTGACCTTTGAATTCTCAGCTGCTATTTTTTTTATTTCATCCCAAACTTTATCTGGAGAACAATCATTTGTTAAGACAATCTCGTAATCCTGAATATTTATTTTTTCAACAGTTGTTATAATCTCATCAACAACTTTTCGAATCGTTTTTTCTGACCTGTAACATGGTATAACAAAAGATAATTTCATTTTCCCCTCTGCTAACAGTATTTATTCATAATATTTTATTAATTCTTTATATAATGTTTTTCCAGCTTCATTTTTAGGAATATCATCTATTATTTTAACAGAAAACGCTGCTTTATTAAGTCCAGTCTTTTCTGATACAAAATTAACTATTTTATCTTTATATAGACTGTTTGTTATGAAAATCTTCATGTTGTCATCAACCCCGGCACATGCACATTCAATCTCTGCGAACTGGGCCTTAATTAGCCGTTCTGTTTCGTCAAGATTGACACGGTTTCCATATATCTTTAAGAAACGCTTTTTTCTTCCAACTATATAAAAGAAACCATCATTATCAAATTTTGCCATATCCCCAGTTATCAGCTTTCCATACCGCTCATCACCAAGAGAAAGATCCTCTCCGCATTGTGCATAACCAAGAGTAACGTTATCACCCTCATAAACCAGCTCGCCAACTGTTTCTGGTTCAGTTATTATCTGTCCATTAACATCTATAAGTGATAACTTACCTCCGGGAATTGCTATCCCCATGGAGCCATATTTTTCGAGAGATTTTTCTGCTGGTAAATAACTCATTCTAGCGGTTGCTTCTGTCTGTCCGTACATTACAATGAATTTCTTACCATTCTTTAAAGCCCATTCTGCAAATTTTTCATGCAACTCCGGAGACAACTTCCCTCCAGCCTGAGTCATATAGCGCAAAGAAGGTAATTTCATCATAAAGAACCTTAGCCTTGCCAACATCTCATAAGTATATGGAACTCCACCGAAAGAGGTTGCCTCAAATTCCTTGAACTGCTGCCAGAACTCTTTCTGCATCAAACCTTTATCTGTCAGAATAATACTTGCTCCAACCCACAGATGAGTATTTAATATGGAAATACCATAAGTATAGTTCATAGGAAGGGTTGTAATTGGGCGTTCTGTTGCATCCAGCTTTAAATATTCAACAATTGATTTCGTATTGGCTCCTATGTTTCTATAGCTTTGGCGAACCAACTTTGGGCTGCCCGTTGATCCCGATGTTGTTAAAAGTAGCGCCAAATCGTCAAAAAGCTTATACTCGTGATTAAATGGGGTTTTCAAGAGTAAATAATCTAATTTCTCATAAACGCATTTATAATTTGAAAACCTTGTTTTCAGATCTACTGGTACATAAATATAATCAGGTTTATATGTCTCAAGACAATGTCCCAGCAGCTCATCGTCAAGGTCGGCCTTGAGCATAAGGGGAACTATTTTTGCATTTAAGAAGCCGACATAGCCTACTAAAGAGCCTATTTCATTTCTACATAGATTAAAGACAAGACACCTGGAAGGAATATTATTTGTCAGGTCTATACAGCAAGAATTAAATTCAGAATATGTTATTCTCTGCCCATTTTCAGTGATTACTGCTGTATTCTGTCCATATTTATCTAAATTCCACATTTATTTTTCCACCTTTCATTATATCATTCAATAAAAAAGGATTACCATGACCTGGCATAATAATCATATCTTTTTTCAATTTCTGTTCTAGAAAGGGCAAGGTTTCGTTAATATATGTTTTTTTATTTCCTCCAGGAAATCTTGTAATCACAGGCAAATCTTTCATTAAGGAATCACCCATAAAAGCAAGCTTGTTATCCATAATAACTCCACAAGATCCTGGGGAATGACCTAATATCTTAAAGAATTCAAGCCTATGTCCGCCCCACTGTTCTATTAAAGCATCCTCAAAGGTTATATCTGCTTTATATGTATGAGGAATAACTTTTCTTTTAAATTCTTCAAGAAGATTTGTTCCATTTATTTTATCTTGCTCTTCAAGAATAAAAGATATTAGTATTGGTCGAACACATTTTTCATTAGCAATATACTTTGCACAGTTTTGAGAACAGATTATTTTACAAGGAAAATGTTTTTGCAACCAAAACACGCCAGAAATGTGATCTGCATGTTCATGTGTTAGAATTACAGTTATATTCTGTGTTTCTCTTAATAAATCTAATAGCTCTTTTGACTCATGGGGATCGATAATAAGTGCACTCTCCCCTTCTGAGAAAATATACATATTAGAATTTATATATTTAAAGACCGAACGATATATTACTAAATTATCAATATGAGAAATATTCATATTTCAATTTGCAAAATCTATATCGTATTTTGTCAGAATTTCTTTTCCCTTTTCAAAAGAATTAAAATCAATGATATCCTCTGTTTCCATCATGATATCAAATGCTTCTTCTATTGCAGCAACAAGCCCCATGTGCCCCACAGAATCCCAGGCTTTTATATCCTGATACTTTAAAGTTTTTGCTTCCTCTGCGGAAATTTCGAATGTCTTTGTAAACGCTTCTGTATACTTATCCAGATTTGACATTTTTTTCTCCTTTTTATTATTATTAATTATATCACAAACAAATTATGTTGTTCCACCATCAATTCTGATTACTTGCCCATTGATAAAAGAAGCCTCATCACTGGCCAAAAAAGCAACAACATTTGCAATTTCTTCAGGATGCGCCTTACGTTTCATTGCACAGTTTTTAAGCAAGTTACCACCAGATTTTATCTCAAAAGTACCAATCATATCGGTTTCTGTTGCTCCTGGAGCAACTGCATTAACCCTTATTCCCTGTGTTGCAAATTCAGTTGACAAAGAACGAGTAAAACCAATTACAGCTGCTTTTGTAGCGCTATAAGCACAATGGGCTGGATAGGCATCTATACCACCTATTGATGCAAAATTAATAATCGCACCAGATTTCTGTCTGGTCATTATTTTTAATACCAGCTGAGTCAATGTCATTACTGCAAATACATTAACTTCAAATAGTTCCCTTACTTTTGTCATTGGAGTCAGCTGAAATAAATCTATAAAAGCTAATCCGGCATTATTAACAAGAACATCTATCGGAAGTTTTTCTTTATATATCTGCTTAAACCCTTCCTTTATTGCCTCTTCGCTGGACAAATCAAAATATACTGGCTTTATCCATATGTTATTATCTTTTGCAAGCAGAGCAACTTCCTGCTCAAATTCGGGTGTTTGTTTTCTTGCATGTGCCCAAACATTATAACCTTCTGCCGCAAATTTCTTTAAGAGAGCTAATCCTATTCCCCTGTTAGTACCAGTAATTAACACATTTTTTTTACCTGCCATAATTACCTCACATATATTATCCTTGACATAGCCTCTATCATGTTGTAACCATCCCAAATAAAAGCAAGTTCCATAGTCTGCCCCATAGGAACAATCCTATCTACGCCCCTTGGGCCAAAAGCCTCAACAATCTTTCTAATTAATTTAGAGTCAACACCCAAATATGAAATAGTCTGGCATTGTTTTGTCAGAATAGGAACAATATCTTCAAGATTATCTGTTGAATATTCAAAGAAATATCCACTATTGTCTTTATATTTCATCAAATCTGAAGCCAGGGAAGGAAGTACAACACGATATAATTTATTATTATTTTTAATCAGTTTTACATCTGTTTTTACAGCTGCCAGCCTACAGAATGAATCAAGTTTATCTACAGCCTTTAATGGCTGTAAATCAAATTCTTTGGTAATTATTGCTTCAAGTTCTGCCCAGAACTGTTTTCTCGCTTTTTCTATATTACTTCCAGTCCAAATGACAAATCTTGGTGAAGAACATGCATTCTGATCGGTATAATATGTATCGGTATAAAAATCTCTTGCTGCCTGTTTAGAATCCCGCTTTAAATATTCATCTGCATTTATAACGGCAACAGAATGTCTATCTGCAAAAGTCATCTCAATAGCTCTTGGGGGAAGAGGTGCTTTTCTTATTTCGTTAATAGTTCTATCTCCACCCCATATTATTCTTATATCACACATAGCGGATAATTGTTTGGTTATTTCGTCATCGTGCTCATACCTAATTATATTTATATAATTCTGCATTTCCGGCAGAGTCGTGTTGATAATCTCATTTATTGCAGAACAAATGATATTAACTTGATCAAATTCTTTATTTGAAACTCTTACTATGCAAGGATTCCCTGCCAAAAGAGCAGAGGTAAAGGAAACAGCAAAATTGACAGGAACATTTGAGGGGGCAAAGTGAAGTGCTATGCCCCGCCCCATTCTTTCGCCAGTATTATAAAATCCTTTATGCTTTTCAGTATGTCCTTTCCTAATCCAAAATGCATAAGAAATAACATCCATAAAATCTCTGGTTTTAACTTTGTCCAATAGTTTTGTTGATAATTCAGCAAAAAATTGAACAATCAAATCTGAAAAAATAGGTAAAACCCTTACATTAGGCATATTATTAAGAGAATCTATATTACCCACTAAAAAATGTATTTTATCAGAATTTTGCAGCATAAGTATCTGAACACCCCCTGACCTCAGCCTGCTTTAACCTGCCAGAAATCTCTATATACTTCCCTTTTCTCCCACATGGGCAATCATCAATTCCGATAACCCGACCAACATCTTCTGTCAAAAGCGAATGTCCTGGATATGAATGTGGCAAAACGGATATCGTTTGCAAAATACCTTCTTCTCCTATTTCACAAGGTGAAAAGTCCTCAAATCGCCTTGGTATTACATCTGAATAAATGCTTGCATGAAGACGACCACATTCACATTCTGCATATATACACCCAGTCTGCTCTACCATTCCATAGTGATCAAGAAAATGCCTTATTCCTAAAACTTCGTTTATTCTTTTTTTAAACTCATTGCGTGATATCTGTTCTGAAATCAGTTTTTTCCAACCGCCACCAGTCATGAGAAAAGCTTCTGGTAGGTCAAACTTTTTAGCTTGTTTTAATATTTCTTGATAAAGATGCTGCCAAACAATAAATGTAAAGCCAAATATTAAAAATTTTTCTTTACCATAGGTTTCAAAAAATTCATTTATTATATCCCAATTCAAAGACATATCTTCGTTCAAGGCAAAAACCATTTTTTTTGCAACAATGTTCAAGCCTATAATGGCAGCTCCCCGCGCCGAGAACATAATTTTATTTTTTACTGTTGCAGGTGAATCAATGACCAAAATTGGGATTCTATTCTTCCCAATATAATCGCTAAGAATTCTAATCATAACTTTCTGCTGCAGAATAGCTGTATCTCTGTCTAAAAATATCTTGGAAACAGCTTGTCCTGTAGTCCCTGAAGAAGTCATTGTTTTAAAGATTTTATCATCTGGTATGCTTTTTAAATCAAGTTCTTTGAACAACCGAACAGGTAAAAATGGAAAATCTTCAATAGACTTAACATTATGCTTCGAATAACCAAGACTATTTAAAATATTTTTATAAAACTCGCAATTGTTATAGTGATAATCAGTTAAAATCAATAACTCTGAGGTTACCAACTTCTCTTTAGCTTCCCTATTCAATGCATATGGTTCTAATTCATGAAAATTATCAATCATATCACTGTTACTCTAATTCCTTTATAATTCTTTCAGCTATCTGTGTTTCCAATAGACCATTCTGTTCCCAAACAAATTTTTGTGAACCCCCTGTACTAAACGCATCTGGGAATCCAATAAAAACCTGTCTTGGGGTATTGGTTCTTGTTGCCTTATGTTCTGCAATTGCAGATCCCAACCCCCCAATTATATTGTGTTCTTCTATTGTAACAATAAGTTTATATTTTGAATAAATATTATCTAGCAACTTGCTGTCAATCGGTTTTATTGTATGGAAATCAAACACAGATGGATTATATCCTTTTTCTTGCAGAAGCTTTGATGCCTTCAATGCATTATTAACCATTAATCCTGTTGCAACAATTGCAATGTCTTCACCATCGAGAAGCTGAATTCCTTTTCCAACCACTATATCAATGTCTTTTTTATGAACAACAGGACAATTCATTCCTCCAGTAATTCTTACATAAACCGGTTTATCATTTGACGCACACCAATATGCAAATTTATAAGCTTCTAACGCATCAGCCGGAGATAAAACTGTTAAATTCGGCAGTGCCCGGGTAAAAGACAAATCCTCTGTGGCCCAATGTGATATACCAGATTTTGCAGCAACAACCCCTGCAGAAGTACCAATGACCTTAATATTGCATTGCAGATGAGCAAGGTGCTGCCGCACATGTTCCAAGCTTCTGACCACTATATATGAAGAATAGGTAGTAGCAAAAACACATCTGCCCGCCATTGCTAGTCCAGCTGCTATTCCTATCATATTCTGCTCTGCAATACCTACATTCAAAAACTTATCTGGATGCAGCTCTTCAAACCTTGTTATTCCTGATAAAAGAGATAAATCTGCTGTTAACAATTTTATATTGTTATTATTTTCTGCTATTTCTGGCATTGCAATTCCAAAGAAAGTCCCTCTTTGGCCAAGCATTGACCATGATCTTATATCAATTGAAGTTATCGGATTCTTCATACTGTTATCCCTCTTTCAATTTCTGCTTTTGCAATGTTATACTGTTCTTGGGTAAGTTTTGAATGATGCCATTCCCGTTTGTTCTCCATGAAAGAAACTCCCTTCCCCTTGATAGTATCAGCAATAATACACCTTGGCATACCAGATGATTTATCTTCAAAAGCTCCTAGCAAATCAGTAATATCATGGCCATTGCAATTAACAGTATGCCAATTAAAAGCCTTCATCTTTTCTGTCAAATCTTCAATTCCCATAACATCTTCTGTATTCCCATCATACGAAAGATGATTTCTATCAATTATGGCTGTAAGATTATCTAATTTATATTGAGAAGCGGACATGAACGCTTCCCAAATAGAACCCTCGTTCAGCTCACCATCTCCCATTAAAATATAAACTTGAGTAGGCCTTTTATCTTCTTTTGCAGCGAGGGCTAATCCAACACCAACTGAAATAGCCATTCCCAAGCTACCTCCTGAATACTCAAGTCCTATTTTGATATCCTTAGGATAGCCTGTCAGCCTTCCCCCGTCTTTCTGAAATTCCATTAACTCTTCTTTAGGGAAGAATCCTTTTTCAGATAAGGCAGGAAGATGGGCAAGAACGCAATGATTTTTGCTTGGAATGAAAATATCTCTGTTTGGATTAAACGGATCTTTGGGATTCACATTTAAAATATGCCCATAAAGAACTGCAAGAATTTCTATACAAGAAAAGCTTCCGCCCAAATGAGAGCCACCTGCAGCACTCAATGCCATATCTATGCCAACCAAGCGCATTCGTTTTGCCATTTCAACTAATTCTTTTATTTTATCAACAGCAGTCATTACAGTCGGCCTCCATCTATAGTCAAAATACTACCGGTCATAAAAGAGGATTTCTCTGATGCCAAGAAAAGCATTCCATTAACTATTTCTCTTGGTTCTGCCATTCTTTTAAGACTTGAACGTTCAATTACCCTTTTCAGTTCCTCATCGCTTTTTTCATGCCCCATTGATGTCTTTGTAAGACCAGGAGCTATTCCGTTTACTCTTATACCAAATGGTGCGAGTTCTTTTGATACCGATCTTGTTGCCCATATTAGCGCCGCTTTACTTGAACCATAGGCAAGATATCCTGGATTCGTCTCAATGCCACCAACAGAAACAACATTAATAATGTTTCCAAATTTTTGTTTCATCATAATCTTTGCAGCTAACTGCATTATTTGGAGAGCTGCAAAAAAATTGATTTCAAAAACTTCTTTCACTTTAGTAATAGGAGTCATTGTTAAGACACCCGTATGAGGAACACCAGCATTATTAACAACAATATCCAGCTTCACTTTTTCTTTAATAAGCTCTTTAAAGGCCTCTTTTATCTCTTCCTCTTTTGCAAGGTCAAAATATAACGGTTTAATCCAATTGTGTTCTGATGTTTTTAATGAATTCAAAAAACATTCAAATTCATCATTTTGTTTTCTTGCACATGCTATAACATTTGCACCTTGTTTGAAAAATGCTTCTATTGCTGTTTTCCCAATTCCTCTATTTGATCCTGTTATCAGTACTGTCTTTCCTGTGAACTCCATATATAACTCCCGCCCCTGCATTAACTGCAAAAATTAAATATCATTTTCTCCCTTAAAATAACCTATCCATTCTTCTGCCCGTTCAGCCCTTGTTAGTATTTTATCAGGCAAATGATATTTAACAATGCCTCCATTAAAAGCTCCTTCTATGTTGACTATACAGCACCCCCAAGATAAGCCAACGCCAAAAGAAATAAGCATTATATCCCTAACTTCTTTTCCCTGAAGTGCATCACAAAGATTTGACAGGACAGAAGGGGCTCCGCAGTTTGCATATTTTGTAAAAGTTTCATTTGAATATTTTCCCCTTGGAATACTTGAATGCATAGCAACGGTTTTAACAATCTGGCCATTTGCCTGATGCATTGGGAAAAAGTCTATTTCGTCAATGGTTTTCCCTGAATAATCAAGCAAAGATTTAACGCTTGCAGGGGCAGCATTCATTGTAAATTGGAAAATATCAAAACCCTTTAAAATCTCATCCCATAAATGCCAAACATTACCTTCATTATCAGTTACCTCTATGTCTGCAATATCTTTTCTTACTGGAAACTTTGCGCCAGAAGCAGGGGTGATAATCTTATTCCACCCCTTGCCATCTGTGCCAGTATCATACCATGAACATATTTCCTGTTCAGAATATTCAAGAATTGTTGCGGAACCGGCATCACTATAAAGCATATTAGAATTACGATTTCTGACATCGGAATGAATACTGTTCATATCTCCAGTAAGCAAAAGACATTTTTTCATTACACCAGATTCTATAAGGGAACTGACCGTCATCAAAGAATAAACATAAGAAGAGCATGATAATCCAGATATATCAAAACAATTACAATCTGGTCGCAAACCAAGCCTGCCATGAATAATACATGCATCTGCAGGAGAACAGTATTCATGACAATTTGAAGTTACTATGACTCCATCTATTGTTTTCTTATCTATCTTCAGTTTCTCTATTAGCCTTTTTGCTGCCTCTTCGCACAAATCAAGACATGTAATACCTTCTTTTAAAACATATCTTGTATCCAAGCCTAATATTTTCTTGTTGCGCTCCAATTTTTTTGGATCATTATTGTAAAATCTTATCTCTTCATCAATCTTTATTGGATTATCGGGAACAACTGTTAAAAAACCAGTTATCTTCACATGTTTGAATTTTGAATTTGACATTTAAACAATGCCTCCGCTATCAATTATATAATTTTGCCCTGAAATAAATTTTGCTTTATCAGAAAGAAGAAATACTATCATACTAGCTACATCATTTGGCTCACCAATACCAAACGGATAATTTAACAAACGATTTTCTACAAAAGACTTTATATCTTCATTCCGAGTCATTGGAGTATCTATATCTGAAGGGGAAACTGTATTAATTCTAATGCCAAGAGAAGAATATTCCTTTGCGACGACCTTCATAGAGTTTATTATTGCCGCTTTTGCACCACAATATGAAATCATTCCCTTAGATGGTACAATTCCAGCAAGAGATGAAACAACAACAATAGATGTTTTTTCTCCAATATTATTTCTTTTATCACAGATTCCTTTTGTTATAAAAATCGGGGCTAGATAATCAATTTTTAGAACATTTTGAATAATTTCTAAACTTAAGCCTCTTAAAGGGGTAACATCTGTAATTCCTGCACAATAAGCAAGCCCAGAAAACTTTCCGTATTTT
>Ga0310695_10010787_pt1 | contig 13266 bp, 7 predicted proteins | sample RumenRJG_04DNA_FD_203882 | JGI IMG/M metagenome (GOLD analysis project Ga0310695, IMG submission 203882) | Bovine rumen microbial communities from Lethbridge, Alberta, Canada - RJG_04 (v2) (version 2) | ecosystem: Host-associated > Mammals > Digestive system > Stomach > Rumen | place: Canada...
TGATCGACTACTCGATCTGCGGTTCGACGCTCGTAACGTCCTATACCTTCGAGAAATGTTATCTCAAAGACAACCCTTTTCATTCTGCGGACGTATGGGGCGGCGTCAATATTTACGAGATTGATTCGGAAACGGGACCCAAACGAGTTTTTTCGCTAAAGACGGGTCATTTAGACGAGTTAAAACCTGTTCCGGTCGGCGAAACGGTTCTGGAAACGAACGTTCCGACGCTGGAAGAATCGCAGGCGCGGAAAAAAAGTCGACTTATCAAAAACAAGGAAGAATATAAAAAGGCTCATCCAGGCGCCCGCAAGCGTACGTTTCCTGGAGTCCGCGGGGTTTCTTACCCAGGCTACTAAAACTTGACAACGTTCGACAAGCACAGCCTGATCCGTTCCGACGCCGGTCGTCTTTACTTGTCGAGATTTTGTGGACGGAGTAATAATAGACGTTTGCTCAATTGCGTAGATTTGCTACGCTTCCTCGCCTAAAATATAAGGAGAGGAAATAATGTCGCGCACACAAACTTGAAAATAACGGACAGCGCGCTCCCTACCGACGCAAACACGCTCGAGACCGCTCGCGCAGTCGAACGCTTGCGAACGAATATCGCGCAACCTTCGCCGAAGATACAACATAGTGAAAACCGACATAAAACCGCTCTAAATCGCGATTCGACGTCGCAATCGCCGTAATCCGCAATTATAATGCCACGTAAAACAACGATATCGTTTGGACGACGACCTGTATAACGCCAACCGCGCAACCCCGAATGCAAAAATGAAAACGCTCAGATTTTTATTCTTGCTCATTTTAGCGCCCTGTTTCTTGACGCAAAACGCGAACGCGCTAACCGATAACGACGTCGACGGTTCCGCCTACTATCGCGTGGAAGACGGATGGATCGTCGGTCGCAACTTGCCGAGGTATAACAATCGCCCTTTGTATCTGCGACAGTCGCGAGCCTTCCTTCTGACGGGAGACAAACCGATCGTTAGAATGGCGGCGGACTCTCGGCTGTACGGGACGGTTTATTTTGTCTTTGAACGCCAAGGCAAGCGCTTGCGATTAGATCAATTCTCCGACGTCAAGTTTTTCTTTCAGGCGGACGAGGCGCGATGGGAAATGGAGGATTCGTCCCTTCCCGGAGCGCGCGTTTCCCTGTCCGTACTGCCGTTGGGAGCGGACGGATTCGTCGTGAATCTCAGCGTCGAAGGAATGGAACAGGGCGACGCAATCGAGTGGTTCTACGGCGATCCGAAAGACCTTAACGGAAACGCGGACTGGAATTACGACGCGTCGGGACGTCCCGAGCTTTTATCTTGGGGCGTTGACGACGGTTTTGCGCCCTTGCAACAGGGTCGTTTTGACGCGGACGGTTCCTACGTCTTGCTCGCGAAGACGAACTCGCAGCGCGAACTCGACCTTACGCTCGGAAACGAAAGCGACTTCGTCGACGCGAGAGAAGCGAATCGTCAGTTTCACGAGCGTCTTAAAATATCGACGCCCTGCCCTGCTCTCGACGCCGTCGAATCGATGAAAGACGGCGACGTCCTGACCACGCCGCAAGGCGCGCGCTTCACCATGAAGGACGAGCCGAAGAATATCGCGTTCGTTTCGCTCTGGGACAATTACCCGGACGAGATAACGATTCCGACGGGCGGCGCGCAAGGAGACGCCGTCGCCTTTTTGATCTGCGGCTCGACGAACATCATGCAATGCCATATCGAGAACGCGGTTCTTGAGATATGGTACGGCGACGGTTTAAAAGACGAAATCCGGCTGGTTCCCCCCGTAAACTACAGGAACCTCTGCCCCATCGACGGTCACGCGACCGCGCCGGGACAAGCGAGCCGCTCGTATTACACGTCCGAAACGGGTCGATTCTGCCTCCCCGCCAAACTGCCTCAGACGGTAACGCTGGGTCAAAACTGCGTCGCCATGCTGACGACCGCGCGTTTGCGAGAGAATCAGCCCGTCGAAAAAGTCGTTCTGCACTGCATGTCGCAAGAAGTGGTCGTCGGGCTCATGGGAATATCGATCGGCAATGAGAAACGATAAACGCCGACGACGATTCGGCGCGCGATCGCCGTCCTCCTCTAAGAGCGACTGACTTCCCATAGACGCCGTCCACTCGGCGAGTATAATTGGCGGAAGTCGCGACCGACGGAAGGTTCTCGGTCATTTTAGCGTTGATTCTAACAAATTGTAAAATATCGGTTTTGAGCAGGGCGGATCGGCATGGCGGACAATCCTCCGAAGAAAAGAAAGACGACGCCCTCGAAGTCGTCTGACGGCGGTTCTATCGAGCGCGCCATGCCGCGCAATATCGACGCGGAACGCGGCGTTCTTGGCGCGATCCTACTCGATCCGAAACTCTGCGACGACGTCGCGACGATTATACGCCCCGACGATTTTTATCTCGACAAACATCGTCGCATTTATCGCTGTCTTCTCGATATGACCGCGGCGTCCTCCAGCGTCGATCTGACGCTCCTCGTCGAACAGTTGCGCGCGACAAATCAGCTTGAAGAGATCGGCGGCGAAGCGTATCTCGCCGAACTCATGCAGAGCGTTCAGATCACCGCGCACGCGACGCATTACGCCAATATCGTCGCGCAGAACGCGACGCGGCGCAATTTAATCGACGCCTGCGAAGAGATACTCAACGACGCCTACGCGCCGGAAATTCAGGCGCGCGAACTTATCGCCAACGCCGAAGAAAAGATTTTTGCGGTCAACGACGCGCGATCGGCGAACGCGTTGCAGTCGATGCAAGACCTCATGACCGACGTCTTCCACCTTATCGATCTTCGCGCCGACGGCAAGACCGACGGCGTTTCGACGGGCTTCTATGACCTCGACGCGATTATCGGCGGACTTCATCCCTCCGAACTCGTCATCATCGCCGCGCGTCCGTCGATGGGTAAAACCGCCTTCGCGACCAATATCGCCGATTTTGTCGCCGTCGAGCGTCATATCCCCGTTCTCTTCTTCAGCTTGGAAATGGCGAAGACGGAACTTGCGCTTCGTATGCTCTGCTCCCGCGGACACATCCCGAGCGAAAGATTACGTTCAAATCTCTCCCCGCAAAACATGGAGAAATTCAACCGCGCGGCGAGCGCTCTAAGTTCCGCGCCGCTGTACATCGACGACTCGCCGTCGCGCACGGTCGCGGAAATCGGCGCGATCGCGAGACGCCTTAAACGTCAACAGGGTCTGGGGCTCGTTATTATCGACTATCTCGGACTCATCGAGCCGGACAACTCGCTCGACCCGCGCCAAGAGCAGGTCGCGAAAATAGCTCGACGTCTTAAAGCTCTCGCGCGCGAGTTGCGAGTTCCCGTCGTCTGCTTGTCTCAGCTCAACCGCATGACGGAAATGTCAAAAGACAACCGTCCGCGCTTGAGCCATCTGCGCGAATCCGGCGCGATCGAACAGGACGCCGACGTCGTCATGTTCGTCCACCGCGAGGAATATTACCATACACGAGAAGACGCAGAAGAGAAGAATTTGCGCGGACTTGCGGAAATTATCGTCGCTAAGCAACGCAACGGCCCCATCGGGGACGTCAAACTCGTCTGGAAGAGCCAGTTCACGCTCTTCTCCAATATCGCGCAAGGAAACGACAGCGACATAGGCTATGACGAAGAAGGATTCGACGACTTCTCCGCTTACGACGATTCAAACGCGACCTCGTCCTTCTAACGACGGGGCGATTCAAATAGGCGTCAGACGCGGCGGCGTTCCTTGTTTTCGTGATCCAAACGTCAGTTCAAACTTTGAGATAGATAATCGATGAAAGCGTTAGTCACGGGCGGCGGCGGTTTTTTAGGGAGTCGCCTCGTTCAACGTCTCCTCGACGACGGAATCGAACCGGTCTCGTTCAGTCGAAGGGCGCATCCTGAGCTTGCCAAGCTCGGGGTCGAACAGCGTCAGGGAAATCTCGACTCGTTTGAAGACGTCGACGCCGCCGTTAAAGGGTGCGACGCTGTTTTTCACGTCGCCGCCTTTCCCAGCGTCGTCATGGATCCGACCCCGTACTATCGAACAAACCTTCTCGGAACGCGCAACGTCGTCGCCGCGTGTCTCAAACAAAAGGTACGGCGGCTCGTCTACACGAGCACGCAGTGCGTCGCCAACACGGTCGAATCGCAAGAGGGGATCGACGAGTCGACCCCTTACGCGCCGCGCTTTCTCTGCTGGTATCAGATGACGAAAGCGGTCTCGGAACAAATCGTCCGCGCCGCGAATTACGCTCCTTGGACCGACGATTACGATTTCGGCGGTCTCGATTTCTCGCCCGCTAATTTCCGAAGACTCGATCCGCGCGTCGAAATTGCGCCGTCGCGTCGCGATTCAACTCGCGAGGACGCGCTCCTGACCGTCGCGCTGCGTCCGCACCTCATCTGGGGCCCGGGCGACCGTCACCTCGTCACGCGAATGCTCGAGCGTTCGCGTTCCCGCAGGCTCGTCCGCGTCGGCGACGGGAAAAATATGATCGCGACGATCTACGTCGACAACTGCGCCGACGCCCACAAACTCGCGTTCGACGCGCTCGTTTCCGGTTCAAGCGTCCCCGGCTCCGTCTACTATATCGCGCAGGAGAAGCCGATCAACTGCTGGCGCTGGATCGACGAGCTTCTCGCGCTCGTTCACGAGCCTCCTGTGAGTTCGAGCATCTCCTTCGAATCGGCGTGGCGACGCGGCGCGATTCTCGAAAAGATTTATTCGTTCCTCCGCCTCAAAGGCGAGCCGATCATGACGCGGTTCCTCGCGACGCAGCTCGCTAAGTCGTACTGGTTCGACACGACCCGCGCAAAAAACGAACTCGGATTCGTCCCGAAAATTTCGACGGAAGAAGGAATGCGTCGGCTCGGCGAATTCGTCGAGGATTGTCTGCGCGATCCGTCAAGACGACCTTCGTAAACGCGTTCCGGCGCCGAGAAAAGATAATGTGAAAAAAATATGTCGTCGAGGTTGTCAACTTTTCCAAAGAGTGGACAATGATAACCTGACGTAACTTCATAACGTCGCGTCTCTCACGAGACGCGATCCTCGCCTAATCGCCCGTCGCGCTTACGCGTCAGGCGGCTCTTTATCCTCCGTTTGAAAGGGTTTTCAATGTTGTCGCAAGATCGCTTTGATAAAATCGATAGAATGTTCAACCCGAGATCCGTCGCCGTCGTCGGCGCCTCCGCCAAGAAAGGCGGCGTCGGAAACGACGTCCTTCTCAACCTGATCAAGGACTACAAGGGAACGATCTATCCCGTCAACCCCAAGGGCGGCGAGATCGAAGGGCTTAAAGCCTATACGCAGATTTCGGAAATTCCCGGCGACGTCGATCTTGTCCTCGTACTCGTCAACGCGAAGTTCGTACCCGGCGTCGTCGATCAGGCGATTGAAAAGAAAGTATGCGGCATTGTCATCATTTCCGCGGGCTTCAAAGAAGTCAGCCACGAAGGCGCCGAAATTGAAAAAGAGATGGCGCGCAAGGCGAAGGCGGCGGGAATCCCGCTCGTCGGTCCGAACTGCCTGGGCGTTATCAACGCGACCTGCGGACTCAACGCGAGTTTCGCGTCCAAGATTTGCAAGCCGGGCAATCTCGCGTTCATCTCGCAGTCCGGCGCTCTTTGCACCTCCGTCCTCGACTTTGCGGAAGCGCGCCAGATGGGCTTCTCCAAGTTCGTATCCTTCGGCAACAAGTCCGACGTCAACGAGACGGAACTTCTCGAATACCTCGCGGACGATCCGAACACCGCGGCGATCGCGCTCTATCTGGAAGACGTCGCCGACGGCAAGGGATTCCTTGACATCGCGTCGAAAATCTTCTGGGACAAGGGCAAGGTCGTTCTGTGCCTGAAGTCCGGCCGCAGCGCCGAAGGCGCCAAGGCGGTCAGCAGCCACACGGGCTCCCTCGCCGGTTCCGACGCGGTCTACAACGCGCTCTTCACGCAGGCGGGCGTCCAGCGCGTCGACACGATCTCCCAGCTCTTCGACCGCGCCGCGCTCTATACGACGCAGCCCGAGCCTAAGGGCAAGAACCTCGCGATCATCACGAACGCGGGCGGCCCCGGCATCATGGCGACGGACGCGGCGATTAACGCCGGTCTTAAGCTCGCGCAACTTGCCGACGAAACGAAGGCGAAACTCGCCGAGTCGATGCCCTCCGCCGCGTCGCTCCGCAACCCGGTCGACGTCCTTGGCGACGCGCACAGCGACCGCTACCAGATCGCGACCGAACTCATCATGGCGGACCCGAACGTCGACATGGGTCTCGTCCTGCTGACGCCCCAGTCGATGACCGACGTCGACAACATCGGACGCGACCTTCCCGCCGTCATTAAAGCCGCGGGCAAGCCGGTCGTCTGCGCGTTCATGGGCGCCTCCGCCGTCGCCGAAGGCGTCGACGCGCTCGTTTCGCAGGGCGTTCCGAACTACACGTTCCCGGAAGACGCGGTCAACGCGCTCGGCGCTTACGTTAAGCTCGCCGAATTCCGCGCTCTGACCGACCGCGAATATCCCGACGCCGCCGCGTGCGACGTCGAAAAGGCGAAGAAGATCGTCGCCGACTACCTCGGCGACGCGGACGAGAAATACCTGACTCAGGCCGACTGCCGTTCGATCTTCGAATGCTACAATCTCCCGCTTCTCGCCAGCGGCGTCGCCAAGACCGCCGACGAAGCCGCCGAAATCGTCTCCAAGATCGGCGCCAAGGTCGTCATGAAGGTCATGTCCGACGACGTCAAGCACAAGTTTGACGCGGGCGGCGTCATTCTGAACGTCGAAGGTCCCGACGCGGCGCGCGCGGCGTTCGCGAAGATTTACGAGAACGTCGAGAAGAACGTCCCCGGCGCCAAGATCGATTCGATCCTGATCGAACAGATGGCGGAAAAGGGCGTCGAGGTCATCCTCGGGTGCAATCGCGACGCGAAATTCGGTCCGCTCGTCATGATCGGCCACGGCGGCACCTACGCCGAACTCTGGAAGGACGTCGCGTTCCGCCTCGCCCCGATGCAGAAGATCTCCGCGTACCGCATGGTTCGCCAGATCAAGACCTTCAAGATGCTCGACGGATTCCGCGGCGCGCCGAAGTGCGACGTCGCCAAACTCGAAGCGACGCTCCTGAGCTTCGCGACGATGCTCGTGAATCATCCGGAAATCGCCGAATGCGACATTAACCCGCTGATCGTCCATGAGGACGGCAAGGGCTGCTCCGTCGCCGACGCGCGCATCATGCTCCGCCGCGTCAAGTGAGATTCAATCGCCACGTCGAACCTACGCTAACGCGGGTTCGTCGTTAAAACAAGGGAAGCGTCGTGGAAACGCGGCGTTTCTCTATTTTTGGCGCCGCTTTTGCTTTCGAATTGACGTTTTAGCAAAAGCGCGTGGGAACGCGCGGCGCCAGCGTTTTTGGACGACGCGTTCTCCTGTCACGACGTCTTCCGACGAGGAAGACAGGCTCCGTTTATACATAAAGAACCTATGTCTTACGAACAACGACCATCAATGAACGCCGGTTATCAGGACTATCAGCGTCAGCGAAATATGACTCTCGGCGATCTTCTGCTTGAGAACCGCATCGTCTTCCTTCAAGGCGAGATTTCGACCCTTTCCGCGAACGAAGTCGTGATGAAGCTTCTATACCTTCAAAGCGTCAATCGTCGCAAGGACATTAATTTCTATATCAACTCGCCCGGCGGCAGCGTGAGCGCGACCCTTGCGATTTACGACACGATGAAGATTCTTTCCTGCCCCGTCGCCACTTACTGCGTCGGGCTCGCCGCAAGCGGCGGCGCCATCTTGCTCGCGGGGGGAACGAAGGGGAAACGGTACGCGCTCCAGCATTCGAAGGTCATGATTCACCAGCCTTGGGGCGGCGTCGGCGGACAAGTCTCCGACGTCGAAATCCAAGCCAACGAGATTCTCAAAGATCGTCAGACGCTCAACGAGATTCTCTCCGAATGCTCCGGCAAGTCCGTCGAACAAATCGCCAAGGACGTCGACCGCGACTTCTACCTCTCCGCTGCGGAAGCGAAAGAGTATGGACTCGTCGACAACATCCTCTTTAAAGCGCCGTCGACGGAAGGCGAACTCGTCTGAGAACGCGCTTGATCCTCGTTATGATCTCGAACACTGAACATAAGGAATCGTAAATGTCGCTTATCCCGATTGTTATCGACAAAAACGGCCGCGAAGAGCGCGCGATGGACATCTATAGCCGCCTGCTCCAGGATCGCGTGATTTTCCTAGGAACCCAGGTGACCGACGAAAGCGCGAATTCGATCGTCGCCCAGCTTCTCTATCTTCAATCCGTCGACCCGAAGGCGGACGTGCATCTTTATATCAACTCGCCCGGCGGAAGCGTCACCGCGGGTTTGGCGATATACGACACGATGCAGTATATCAGTTGCGACGTCGCGACATACTGCATCGGTCAATGCGCTTCGATGGGCGCCGTGCTCCTCACCGCCGGCGCGCCGGGCAAACGCTTCGCGCTCCCGAACTCGCGCGTCATGATCCATCAGCCGCTCGCCGGAATGGAAGGAACCGCCGAAGAGATCATGATTCACGCGAAGGAGTTCCGATTCATCAAGAGCAAGATCAACGATATTTTGATCAAGCACACGGGAAGAACGCTTGAAGAAATCCAGCGCGACACGGATCGCGACAACTTCATGTCGGCGGAAGAAGCGCGCGATTACGGTATCGTCGACAGCGTCGTTTCGACTCTCGCCCAATAACGCGGCGTGGAACGAGCTTCCTCGTTCCCGATCTCTTGGACGTCGGACCGTCGGGGTCCGGCGTCCTTTTCTATTTTTTGAACGTCGCTCATTTAACCAAATCTGCCCCAACAGCGTGTTTCGCGCAAATCGTCGCGGGGGAAGCCGTTCTTTTTGAAAAAACTAATAAAAAAAGGAAAACGCCCTTCCCTCGGGTCAAAATTGTCATTGGAGCCGCCGTTTTTTTTTGCTAGACTCGGGTCGAAATTCTGGAAAAACGGAAACGACGTTTCCGTTCTTCGGATTCGGCGCGTATGGAAGCGCGCGCTAAAAATACTCGAAAAAGGACGTTTCGATGAACTCAAAAATTTCACGATGGAACAGATATGGCGCGCTGATCGGCGCGGCGCTCTTCTGCGTCGCGGCGACGAGCGGTTGCACGACGCCGCGTCAATATCAGATAAACGAATCGATTCTCATCGGCGAACGCCGTCAACTCGAAGACGAAATTTATCGGCTTCAATTTGAACTTCGCGACGCGCTCGCGGAAAACGAACGCCTCTCCGCTAAACTCGACGAAGCGTCGACCGACGGTTCAAACGGTTCTTCGACGAGGAAGAGCGGCGTCTCGCGCGTCCGAAACGCCGCAAAAGCGCCCGCCAACGGCAAACCGCGAACGTCGATCGACGAAAATCTCTATCCCGGCGGCGACTTGCTCCGCACCCAGCCGAGTACGAACGACTACGGCAATCGTTATCCGGAGTATCCGACGCTCGACATGAACGAAGTCTCTCAACTTCCCGATTTCGTAGCCGTCCCGAAACGCGCGCGCGACACGCGGCAACCAAGCGCCGGATCAGACGCGCGACAAGCGGGCTATCAGGCGTCGCGACGTCCTTCAGGCGTTTCTCAAGTCGCTTATCAGGAGGCGCCGAAGGAAGAAGAAGAATATCCGGACGTCGAAGAAGAATACGACGAATATGAAGAAGAGGAATATGAACCTGCGGAGTACGACGAAACCGTCGACGACGAGGACGAAGAAGACGCTCCAACCTACGATTACGACTACGAAGACGAACTCCCCGAAGAGACGTCGGACGAATGGTCGCCCGTCCCTGAACGACGCTGAACGCTCGTTTTTCGCCGTTTAAAACGGCGTCCGACGCAAGAAACCTCCGTTGCTTCCGTGCGGTTTCTTTCGCGTTTCCCCCTCTATCGTCACGTCCTAACCGTCGCGCGATCTATAAGAAAACGATATCGGCGAGCGATCTTCGTTTTCTACGCGTTATAAGCGCCCTTCCTCCCCCCCTAGGAACTCCGGCGCAAGCTCGCCCAAACAAGGAAATTACCCCGGAATGAGAAAAGACTTCTTTAAGGACTACGGATTCAAGATTCTCTTCGTCGTCGTGTTCCTCCTTTCCTTTATCTGGATGGGAACGAAACAGACGATCATGAGCAACTCGAACGCCGTCGAAGACTGGCTTCCCGCGCAGCATAAGGAAACGAGAGATTATCGATGGTATCTCCAGCAGTTTCCGTTTGAAAGCTACGTCGTCATAAGTTGGGAAGGGTGCGAGCTAGACGACGATCGCGTCGAACTCTTCGCGCAGAAACTCGTTCCGGAACAGACGATCGACAACTTCACGCTCGCCGCGCCGACAGAAACGTTCCGCGCGGAATTAAAAATCGCGAACGAACCCGAAGATTCACGCGAGGAAATGCGCGACGTCTCGGGCGTTTCGCCCAACGCGTCGACTCAGGCGCTTCTCGACGCGTCCGCCGCGGAAGTCGCCGACGCCCCGAGCAAGACGTCGGCAGACGAAAACTACTTCAAATCGGTTATGACCGGTCCCCGACTCGTTCGGCTCCTGCGCCAGGCTTACGAAAGGACGGAACGTCCTTCGCAAACCGCGAACGCGACGGCGAACGAACACGGACTCGACGATATCGAAATCAAAATCCGCGAACGTCTTAAGGGAACGCTCATCGGTCCGGACGGCAAAAGCACGGCGCTCATCGTGACGCTACGCAGCGGCACCAGCAGCAAATCGATCTCGCCGATGCTCGACAAAATTCGTAAAATCTCGACCGAGTGCGGACTTCCCGACACGACGAAGGTTCAAACCGGCTCGATCGCGTCTCGAATGGTCCAAAACTTCCTCGACATGTGCGACGAAATCGCCAACGGTCGTAAAGTCCGAATGGACGGCGTTATTATGGGCGGTCCGCCGGTCGACAACGTCGCGCTCAACGACGAAGGTCAGCGAACGCTGTTTCGACTCGCCGCTCTCTGCGCGGTCATCGGCGTGACGATCGCCCTCCTCTGCCTGCAAAGCGTGCGGCTGACGATCTTCGTCTTCTGGGTCGCCCTTCTCTCGGCAGGGTGCGCGCTCGCGTTCGTATCGCTCACGGGCAGCACGTGCGACACGATTCTGCTGAGCATGCCGGCGCTCGTCTACGTTTTGGGAATGTCGGGCGCAATTCACCTTATCAATTACTATCACGACGCCATTCGTGAATCGGGACTTTCCGGGGCGACGGAACGCGCCGTACGCCACGCGTTTACGCCCTGTTTCTTCGCGCAGCTCACGACCGCGATCGGGCTCGGTTCGCTCTTCCTCGGGCGCCTCGTGCCGATTACAAAATTCGGTTTTTATTCCGCGATTGGCGTTCTCTTTACGCTCCTTCTTCTTTTCCTCTATCTGCCGGCGCTCCTGTACTTCTACCCGTCGAAGAAATTCGCGGAAAAGCACGGCGGCAAAGGTCTTGAAGCCACTACGAGCAAACTTCACCGACTCTGGGAATTTCTCGGCGGATTGATAATCCGTCGCCATAACGTGGTCGTCTGCCTATGTCTCGCGATGATGGTCTTCTTTGGCTATCATCTCGTGCATATCAAGACGTCGGTAAAGATGATGGACTTCTTCTCGAAAGACGCGGAGATCATTCGATTTTACTCGTGGCTTGAAGATAAACTCGGTCCGCTCGTGCCGATGGAACTCGTCGTATGTTTTGACAACGACAAGCTCTATGACAATTCCTATCGCACAGCCGAACGTCTTGAACTCGTTCAGCGGATTTCGGACCGTATTCAGGAGGAGCTGTCAAAAGACGTCGGCGGCTCGATGTCCGTCGGGCTTTTTACCCCGGACATTTCGGAAATGGCGACGCGCGGCGGCGCGACGTATCGCGCCGTTTCGACGGTCGTCGGCAAGACGATCAATGAAAACCGCGACGCGCTGCGCGATTATCTCGCCGTCGAAGGCGATCCGTCGCTCGAGGAGTTCACGACTTATCTCAAGGAAAGCGCCGAACAAAAGCGCGCCGAGTTCGAGGAAGAACTTGTAAAATTCGAAGAAAGCGTCGAAGGTCTGACCGACGCCGACGGCAAGCCGCTTAAATACGAGGCGTTCCATAGTCTCGACCCGAACGACCTCGCCGAGAACGTCGTTTCCTATTACGCGAAGTATCAGAAGCTCGAAACGCTGGAAAAAACCGCGATCGAGTATGAAAAAGAATACCAGGCGGTCGTTGAAGCCGACAGCTATCTCCGCGAACAGAAAGCGTTAGACCTCGACACAATCCTTGACGCGACGAAAGAGGGCAAATCCTTCCGCCGCCTTTCCCTCGAAGAAAACGCCCTGCTTCGAAAGGGCGCGATTCGGTGGCAGAATGAAAAAGGAATCGAACTTTGGCGCGTAAGCATCCGCGTCTGGTCGCTCAGGGGCGTGCTCGATTATTCGGAGTTCATCGAAAAGGTCAAGAACGTCGTCGAACCGATTATCGCGGAAGAGTCGTTGCGAATCACGACGACGCTCGCGGGAGAAGATTTTGACGCCAAATGGGAAGAAGCGCAGAAATACGTCGACGACAACCTTCCCCCTGAGGGCCAGAAAACCAAAAAAGCTAAGGATAAGAAGACGTTGCTTCACGAGTATGTCGTCAAGGAAAGCGGCGTCGACGAGAACGAGCTTCAACTATCGATGGGCGAGTCGCACGATACCGACAAAATCTATCCCGCCGGTATCGCTATGAAGTATACCGGAATGGTGCCCCTCGTCTATCAGACGGAACATGAGCTCATCAACGGGCTGACGTCGAGTTTGATCATGGCGTTCGTCTTGATTATGATCGTTTTCGTCTTCCTGTTGAAGAGTTTCCCGGCGAGTTTCATCGCGATGCTCCCGAACATCTTCCCGGTCGTAGTCGTTTTCGGCTTCATGGGGTGGATCGGGGTGCAGGTCGACGTGGGAACGATGATGACGGCGTCGGTCGCGCTCGGGGTCGCAGTCGACGACACGATGCACTATTTGACGTGGTTCTCCGACGGAATCGGCCAGGGGATGACGCCCAAGCAAGCGGCGCTCAACGCCTACCGCCGCTGCGCCGCCGCTATGACGGAATCGACGCTTATCGCGGGTCTAGGCTTGTTCTCCTTCGCGTTCAGCACGTTCGTTCCGACGCAGCGCTTCGGAATCATGATGCTCGCGATTCTCGCCACGGCGGAATTCGGCGACCTCGTTTTCCTCCCCGCGCTTCTGAC
>Ga0310695_10010788_pt1 | contig 13265 bp, 12 predicted proteins | sample RumenRJG_04DNA_FD_203882 | JGI IMG/M metagenome (GOLD analysis project Ga0310695, IMG submission 203882) | Bovine rumen microbial communities from Lethbridge, Alberta, Canada - RJG_04 (v2) (version 2) | ecosystem: Host-associated > Mammals > Digestive system > Stomach > Rumen | place: Canada...
AGTCTAGAAGGAAGAGAAGGTCTTCCGAACCAGAGGAGGAGGAATCCTCTGAAAATGAAGGTGAATGATTTTTTAGAAAGGAATACGGAAGTGAATAATTTAGTGTTAAGATTGATCTCGGGAATTGCCTTTGTGGCAATCATGGTTACGTCGATTTGCATGTCGTCGTACGTTTTTGGAGCGGTTTTCTTACTGGCAACCGTATTGTCATTGCGCGAATTCTATGTTTTGACAGAGAAGTGCGAAGGTGTTTGTGCGGATAAATGGATGTCCATTGTGGGGGGAGCGTTGCTCTTCGTGATTGCTTTCTGCGTGGCTTTCCTGCATAAGACGCCGGCGTTGTTCTCGGTTTATTTCCTGTGTGTCGCCTGCACTTTTGCGTTCGAACTGTTCAGGAAGTCGGAAAACCCGGTCTTGAACTTGGGTGTATCCGTGCTCGGACACTTTTACATCGCTGTTCCGTTCAGCATGTTCTGCATGATTGAAGGTGCGAGCGGGGAGTCGAACCATTCCAGGATGTTGTTGCTCGCCTTTTTCGTGATCATATGGGCTTCGGACACGGGCGCTTACATTGTTGGCCGTTTCTTGGGACGTCATAAGATGTTCGAGCGCATTTCCCCGAAAAAGACGTGGGAGGGATTCGCCGGAGGATTGGCTTTCGCTATCCTCTCTGGCTTGATTTTCCACTATTACGAGTGCGTGCCGACGTTGCGTGTCGGACTGTGGATTACATTGTCGGTATGCGTGTTCGTGTTCGGCGTGTTGGGCGATTTGGTCGAGTCCATGTTTAAGCGCAGCTTGAAGGTGAAGGATTCGGGCAATATTATCCCGGGACACGGAGGAATGCTTGACCGATTTGACAGCGCTTTACTGGCAGCTCCAGTGCTGTACGTGATTTTTTCACTAATTGTGTAGCATATTCGCGCTGAAATGCTTGAAATAAACAAAAAATATTAACTTTGCATTGTTAATAGGATTAATACGATGAGGATTCATAAAGAAGGGAAGGGTATATTGACGAAATTGCTAGCATCTATCCTTGTGGTGGATGTTTTAGTCGGATGGTGTCTCTACGCATCCAATCCAACGTTTGTGGTAGGTTTTTGCCTCTTCAGTCTTTTGGTCTTTCTTTTTTTCTTAAACTTCTTTCGTAATCCGAACAGGGTTTACGAAGGGGACAGCACGGGCTTAGTGATGGCTCCGGCGGATGGCACGGTGGTGGTGATTGAGCCAACAGTGGAAGGGGAATATCTGAAGGATGAACGCATTCAAATCTCTATTTTCATGAGCGTCTTCAACGTCCATGCGAATTGGTATCCTGTGAATGGTAAGATTTTGTACTACACACATAACGATGGTTTGTTCTGGAAGGCTAATCTTCCTAAATCGAGCACGGAGAATGAGCGCTCGACGGTTGTTGTGGAGACGGTGAACCAGACGAAGGTGCTGTTCCGTCAGGTCGCAGGTGCGTTGGCCCGCAGAATCGTAACCTACGCGAAGGTGGGTGACGAGTGTCACATCAATCAACAAATGGGCTTCATCAAGTTCGGCTCCCGCGTGGATGTCTTCGTTCCGAAGGATGCCGAGATCTTAGTGAACTTAAAGCAAAAGGTTGTGGGTAACCAAACGGTTATCGCGAAATTGAATACGAAATGAGCATAAAAAAACATATACCTAACACCATCACATGCATGAATATGGCCTGTGGGTGCATTGCGGTGGTGATGGCTTTTCAGGGTAATTTCATATGGTCGGCGATCTATATTCTGTTGGCCGCTGTGTTTGACTTCTTCGACGGCATGGTCGCCCGTCTCCTGAACGTGAAGTCTGATATTGGAAAGGAGCTGGACTCTTTGTCCGACGCGGTTAGTTTCGGTCTGGCGCCGGCCGCTATCATCTATAATTTGCTTCGTAGCATCATGGGGGATGATTCGTGCCTCCCTTACCTGGCTTTCCTGCTGGCTATCTTTTCGGGCCTGAGGTTGGCTAAGTTCAATGTCGATGAGCGGCAGACTTCTTCCTTCATCGGTTTGCCTACGCCGGCGAATGCGATGTTCATGTCTTCGCTCGCGGCTTTGTCCGACCCGATCGCTCCGATCCCAGGTTGGTTCGATGTGGAGGTCATCCATGACATCGTCACCTCACCGATCGTGATTCTTTGTTTGGTCTTCTTGTTCTCTTACCTATTGGTGTGCGAACTTCCGATGTTCTCGTTGAAGTTCAAGAACCTGAAGTGGGAAGACAATAAGATACGTTTCATTCTGATTATTTCGTCTGTTGTGTTGGCCGCTATTTTCCAAATGGCTGCTATCCCTTTGATTATCATACTGTTTATATTGATGTCCATCTACACGGCTTTCGTTAAAAGATGAAGAAATTCATAAAAACTGTCTTTGCCTCATGCCTGGGCGTAATATTGGCATTTTTCCTTCTGATCATGGTCGTTGTCGTGGTAGCCTTGTGCTCCGACTCTTCCTCCGAAGTGAAGGACTCTTCCGTTTTGCTTGTCTCCCTTGATGGCGAGATCGTAGACAGGGATGATGATGATGTCTACGTTAACCTATTTCCTTCCCAAGTGGGTCAGACGGGTCTGAGTGATATCCGCTATGCGATCCAGGAGGCGAAGAAAGACGACCGAATCAAGGGCATATACCTGAAGACTAACGTGTTGCAAACCGGGTACGCCACCTTGGAGGAGATCCGCGATGCACTCGCCGACTTCAAATCCAGCGGCAAATTCATTTACGCCTACTCTGGGCTGTATACGCAAGGCGCCTACTACGTGGCGTCCGTGGCGGATTCCCTTTACATGAACCCTCGCGGATCACTCGATTTCACGGGCATATCCTCCTCTTCCCTCTTCTGCAAGGATTTCTTGACGAAGATTGGTGTGGAGATGCAGGTCGTGAAGGCGGGCTCCTACAAGTCATACGCTGAATCGTATATCAACGATTCGATGAGCAACGAGAACCGGGAACAATTGAACGAACTGATATCCTCCCTTTGGAACAGTATCGTGGACTCTATTTCCATCAGCCGATCGATCGAAAAGGATAGGTTGTTAGCCTTGGCGGATAGCATGATTCCTTTGCGTTCCTCCTCTTACGTGTTGGAGCAGGGATTCGTCGACGGTCTACTCTTCAACGATCAGTTCGAGTCGCTCATCCGCTCAAAGATGGGCGTTGACTCCACCGAGGATTTGCCTACCGTTTCGGTCAAAGACTATGTGGCGGACCTTGTGGTGAATAAGGTGGAAGAAAAGACTTCGGATAAGGTGGCCATCTTGTATCTAAGCGGAGAGATCGACAATGGTAGCACTGATGGTATCAGTTCTCCCGAAACGGTGAAGCAGCTGCGGAAACTGGGGAAGGATAGCACGGTGAAGGCGGTCGTGTTGCGCGTCAATTCGCCTGGCGGCAGCGCCTACGGTTCGGATCAGATCTGCCATGCCATAATGGAGGTGAAAAAGAACAAGCCTGTCATCGCCAGCATGGGTGATTACGCGGCTTCGGGAGGCTATTACATATCTTCAAACGCATCGCGCATATTCTCGGACAAGAATACTATTACGGGTTCCATCGGCGTAATCGCCCTCTTGCCTAACGCACAACAGCTGTCGAACAAGATCGGCGTGCACTACGAGACGGTTAAAACCAATAGGAACGCGGATGTCATGGAGAACATCTTCCGTCCATTGACTGCCGCCGAGCGGGCTGCCATGCAACGTTCCGTCAATGATTTCTATGATACGTTCCTACAACGTTGCGCCGAAGGACGCGGCATGGAGGTGGAACAGGTGAAAGAGTACGCCGAGGGGCGTGTGTGGTCTGGTATCGACGCCTTGAAGATCGGTTTGGTTGACTATGCTGGCGGGTTACACTGCGCCATCGATTCGGCTGCCGCAATGGCTAAATTGACCGACTATTCCGTTGTCGAATACCCCGAAAAGAAAGATTTTTTCCAGAAATTGCAAGAAATACCCTCTATTGGCTATGAAAAATTGAAAGAAAACGAGGTTTTTTCGAAAGAAAGATATATTTTTGAAAAAATACGGAACTTGGAGAGGTTCCAAGCGATTATGCCATATACCATAGAGCTGAGATAGCTTCCAATCCATTTGTGTGCGGAAGGGCTCTTTTACCTTAAATTACGTACACAATGAAAAACAAACCACTCATACTAAAAGTCCTATTGTGGCCATTCTCGATGGTCTACGGGCTATGCGTGTGTGTGCGTAACTGGCTTTTCGACCGTGGTATCCTCACATCCAAGAAGTTTGATCTGCCGATTGTCTCCGTTGGAAATATCACAGTGGGCGGAACGGGAAAGACTCCTTTCACGGAGTACCTTATCTGCTGGCTGAAGGATCAGTATCGCTTAGGCGTCCTCAGTCGTGGATATAAGCGTAGCACCTCGGGGTTCAGGATCGTCAAGGAGAAGGATACGCCCGACACGGTGGGGGACGAACCTTTCCAGATAAAACGGAAGTTCCCGGATGTGACGGTCGCCGTCGATGCGGATCGTAGACGGGGCATCAAATCGCTCATGAAGATGGAGGGGAAATCTCCGGAACTGATCCTCTTGGATGATGCGTTCCAGCATCGCTACGTGCACCCGAAGATCTCTATCCTGCTGGTTGACTATAACCGTAACATTGCGGAGGACCATCTTCTCCCCGTCGGCATGATGCGGGAACCGAAGCGTTCCATGAAACGTGCGGATATCATCGTGGTGACCAAGTGCCCCGACTCCATCACACCGATGGATATGCGGCTTTTCCGTAAGCACCTCAACCCCTACCCGTATCAGACGCTCTGTTTCACGAGATTGGCTTATGGTGAACTACAACCATTGTTCCCTTCCCCAAAGTCCGGCAAATCGAAGAAAAAGGTGACGCTCACCGATCTTTCCGACGGTGGTGTGTTGGCCCTCACGGGCATCGCCTCTCCGGCGCCTTTCGTGGAGTATCTGAAGAGCAACGTCTCCGAGGTATCCGCCTGCTCGTTCGGCGACCACCATGCGTTCTCTGCGTCCGACTTGAAGAAGATAGAGAAGCAGTTCGATTCGTTGGAGTCCCAGAAACGGTATATCATCACGACGGAGAAGGATGCGGTGCGCCTGATGGACCACCCTGATTTCCCGAATGCGCTGAAGTCTAAGATCTACTACCTACCGCTCTCCATCGACTTCATGCGGGGGGACGACGCGCTTTTCGCGGAGAGCTTTATGGATTTGCTGCATAAGAAAAATTGATTGTTAATTTTATTTTTTGAATGATATGGATTTGTTGAAAGAGATAAAAGCCTCAGGTGATTATTTGAGGAAGCGGACCGCTTTGCGTCCCACGGTAGCGATTGTGTTGGGCACGGGTTTGGGTAGTTTCGCGGAGCGCATTGTCGTGACGGACACGATCCCTTATTCCGATATCCCCGGTTTTAAGACGAGTACGGTGCAGGGCCATTCCGGCAAACTGATTTTCGGCTATGTGGCGGGTGTGCCTGTGATGGCTATGCAGGGCCGGCTTCACTACTACGAGGGCTACACCATGCAGGAAATCACCTTCCCTGTGCGTGTGATGAAGGAGTTCGGCATCAAGACATTGATGGTCTCCAATGCGGCGGGTGGTCTGAACCCCGAGTATGTGCCGGGTGACATCATGATCATCAAGGATCACATCAACCTCTTCCCGGAGCATCCGTTACACGGACCGAACATCGAGGAACTGGGCACCCGTTTCCCGGATATGAGCAATGCGTATGACAAGGAGTTGATTAAGAAAGCCGAGAAGATCGGCGAGAAATTTAGAATACCGCTGAAGTTTGGCGTATACGTGGGCACGCAAGGTCCGACGTTCGAGACCTTGGCCGAGTACCGCTACTTCAGGATCATTGGGGGCGACTCCTGCGGCATGTCCACCGTCCCTGAGGTGATTGTGGCGAACCATGCGGGCATGTCCGTCTTTGGCGTTTCCGTGATCTCCAACGTGGGTGTCGACGCGAACCTGAGCAACGTGACGCACGAGGAGGTGCAGCGCAACACGCTCTTGGCGCAGGAGAACCTCGCCACGATATTTACCGAGATGGTGAAGGCGAGCGTCTGAGCGTGGAGTCCTGGAGCACATACGCGGATTGGAACCCGTGGCACGGCTGCACGAAGCTCAGTGCGGGCTGTAAGTTCTGCTATGTCTATCGGCAGGACGAGATGTACGGGAGCGAGATAGGGAGCAATATCGCCCGGAAAACGGCTGCGTTCGACTTCCCCGTCAAGCGTAAGCGTGACAAATCGTACAAGCTGCCGCCGGGCAAGGTGGTCTTCACCTGTTTCACCTCTGATTTCTTCTTGAAGGATGCCGACGAATGGCGGCCGGACTGTTGGCGCATGATGCGTGAACGGAGCGACTGCATGTTCTATTTCTTCACCAAGCGCATCGACCGTTTCGCGGAGTGTATTCCCGCCGATTGGGGCGACGGCTACGACAATGTGCTGATCGGTTGCACAGTCGAGAACCAGGCGATGGCGGACTACCGTCTGCCCATCTTCCTCACCGCCCCCATCAAGCATAAAATCATCACGGCGGCGCCCTTGCTGGAGCGGATAGACCTATCACCCTACCTGAACCCGTCGATCGAGGAGGTCTCGGTGGGGGGCGAGTCGGGCGTGAATGCCCGTCCATGCCACTACGATTGGGTGCTCGACCTGAGGCGTCAGTGCGTGGAGAAGCGGGTGGCCTTCCGGTTCCACCAGACCGGCGCCTACTTCGTGAAGGACGGCCGGACCTACCGCATCATGCGGAAATACCAGCTCAGCCAAGCCCATAAGGCGGGCATCGACTACGGCATCGATGGCTATTTCGCACCCGAGGATGCGGATACGGAGGGCTGGGATTGAGGCCGTACGAACCATTTTAAGCCCCCTGTGCGGCTTTCGGAGGCATCGGATGGGCCGCAAGGTCGGACGGAGCGCATAATTCGCAAATAGACGAAAAAAAATGACATACCAAACTGAATTCACATTGTCGGAGAAGCGTCGCGGCTGTCATCTGGTCACCCAAGAGGTGTTGCAACATCTTTCGGGACATCTGCCCGAGACGGGTTTGCTGAACCTCTTCGTGAAGCACACCTCCTGCGCCCTTTCCATCAACGAGAACGCCGACCCGGACGTGCGAGGCGACATGGAGCAGATCCTTAACCACCTGGTTCCGGAGAATGCCCCCTACTACGACCACACGCTCGAAGGAGCGGACGACATGCCGGCACACGCCAAATGCAGCATGTTCGGCGTGAGCCTGACCATCCCTATCACACACGGCCGCCTGAACCTCGGCACATGGCAAGGTATCTACCTCTGCGAGTTCCGCAACTATGGCGGAGCGAGACGTGTGGTGGCTACGGTGATGGGATGACGGGATAACCCGTTCATCGGCATATCAGTCCTGTTTTATATCCTAAAAAATGGTAACTTTCTCCCCAATTTAGATACAGACTTTTTGCTTTGAAACTAATACTTTTGTTCTTAGGATTTAAAAAATTATAAGATGAAAAGATTTGTATTTATCAGCGCATGCATGGCTCTATTGGCTGGCTGCTCTCAACAAAAGCAAGAAATAACAATGGATAATCAGAAGCAAAATTTGTCTCTCACGCAGGAATGGGATAAGGTTTTCCCTTTAAGTGACAAGGTGAATCATTCTAAAATCACGTTTCACAACCGCTACGGCATAACGCTGGCTGCTGATTTGTACGTGCCTAAAAATGCCGAAGGGAAAATGGCGGCAATCGCTGTCTCTGGTCCGTTCGGAGCTGTAAAGGAGCAGACAAGCGGACTCTATGCGCAGCACATGGCGGAGCGTGGATTCCTCACCCTTGCGTTCGACCCTTCGTTTACGGGTGAATCGGGTGGCGAACCTCGCCGTATGGCTTCGCCCGATATCAACACGGAGGATTTCTTGGCGGCCGTCGATTATCTCTCAACTCGTGAAGATGTTGATGCTGAACGCATTGGAATCATAGGTGTTTGTGGATGGGGCGGTATGGCAGTGAACGCCGCCGCTATCGATCCAAGAATCAAAGCTACCGTGGCTTCTACCATGTATGACATGAGCAAGGTGAATGCGGAGGGTTATTTCGCAAGTGAAAACACGTCGGAGCAACGTATGGAGAAACGTAAGGCTATTGCCATGCAACGTACAGAGGATTATCGCACAGGTGGTTACAAGCGAGCCGGTGGCGTGGTTGACCCTCTTCCCGACGATGCGCCGTGGTTCGTGAAGGATTACTATGATTATTACAAAACGCCACGTGGCTACCATAAACGTAGCGGAAATTCCAACGACGGATGGAATGTGATCGGTTGCCAATCCTTCCTGAACCAACCTCTCCTTTGTTATGCGAACGAAATCAACACACCGGTGCTTTTGATCCACGGCGAAAAGGCTCACAGTCGCTACTTCAGCGAATATGCCTTCGAGAAAATGACGGGTAAACAATGCGACGGCAAAAGCATGATAGAGGGCAATAAGGAAATCATGATTATTCCCGATGCTGTCCATACCGATCTCTACGATGACAAAAACGGAAAGATACCGTACGATAAAATCGAGACGTTTTTCAAGGAGAACTTGAAATGAAACGGATGGATAGGAATATATTAAATTTATACAGCAAAAAACATGAAGGTGTTATTAATCAACGGCAGTGCCCGCAAAAATGGCAATACGTTCCTCGCCTTGAACGAAATGGCTAAATCATTGGAGAAACAAGGCATAGAGACGGAAATCGTTCAGATTGGCACAAAACCTGTCAGGGGATGCATCGCATGTGCGCAATGCCAAACAAAGCAATTGGGACGATGCGTATTCGACGATGATATTTGCAATCGTGTAGTGGAAAAGATGGAAGGCGCAGATGCCCTTGTAGTAGGTTCTCCCGTCTATTACGGACAACCGAATGGGTCAGTGCTTTCTCTTATCCAAAGAATGTTTTTCTCGGCAGGTGAAAAGGTGCAGAACAAACCGGCGGCGGCTGTCTGTGTGTGTCGTCGAGGGGGTGCAACGGCTGCGTTCCAGACGCTGAATATGCCTTTCCAGATGATGAACATGCCCGTTGTGAGTTCGCAATATTGGAACATTGTTTACGGACGTGAAGAGGGTCAGGCTTCTCTCGATACGGAGGGTATGCAAACTATGCGTACGCTAGCCAACAACATGGCATTCCTGCTCAAACAGATTCATGCCAATGGAACGCTCCTCTATCCTGAACGGGAAGAATGGAAACCTATGCATTTTATTAGATAATAACGATAAAAAGATAAAGTGAAAATGAAGAAAATAGTTTTATTCATCACCGCATTTATTGCAGTTGCATTAAGTGCATGTTCTCAAAGTAATAACAATAAACAAAAATCTAATCAAATGGAAAACAAAACGTTAGTGGCTTATTTTTCGGCTTCGGGTGTAACGAAAAAGGTGGCTCAGGAACTTGCGGGAGTGGCAAATGCCGATCTCCACGAAATCAAACCCGAAAAGATTTATACCAGTGCAGATCTCGATTGGCACGACAAGAACTCACGCTCCTCTGTGGAGATGGCCGACAAGAATTCTCGTCCTGCCATCACGGATAAACTTGCCAACATGTCCGACTATCAGACAATTTACGTGGGTTTCCCTATCTGGTGGTACACTGCTCCTACAATCATCAACACCTTCTTCGAAAGCTATGATTTCAAAGGCAAAACCGTCTATTTGTTTGCTACAAGTGGCGGAAGTACCATCGACAAGGCTGTCCGTGACTTGAAAGCGGCTTATCCTGATATCAATATCAAAAATGGACGATTGCTCAACTCCGCAAGTAAGCAAGAGTTGCAGAACTTCGTGAAAGAACAATGATTCCTTGTGCGTTTTTCAATTCAATTATAATTGATTATGAACGAGATACATTTCGATTCGGTGCAACAGTTTAACGACTACTACGGATTTGAGACCCTACATCCGCTTGTGAGTGTGGTGCGCTACGATAAGCAACTGCCTATCAATGAATGTTTGGTTCACTACGGCTTGTATGCGCTCTTCTTAAAGGAAAACAAAGGCTGTAAACTCTCGTATGGCCGCACGAAATATGACTTCGACGAGATGACTGTCACCTCATTCGCTCCTGGACAAACAATCCATATCGAGCCGAATCCCGAAGTCCCGAATCCAAAGTGGACGGGCTTGCTCTTCCATCCTGATTTCCTGGCTCGGACACAGCTCGGACGACAGATTTCCCGTTATGAGTTCTTCTCTTATTCAAGCAATGAGGCGTTGCATCTTTCCTCTGGCGAAATGGAGATTTTCCGTGGCGTCTTGTCGATGATTCAGCAGGAACTGCAACACGCTATCGACAAGCATAGTCGTGAACTGATCGTTTCCAACATCGAACTCTTGCTCAACTATTGTCTGCGTTTCTACGACCGTCAATTCATCACCCGAGAGGAAATCAACCATGTGACCGTGCAGAAATTCGAATCACTGCTGAGCGATTACATCGACAAACAGGCCGAAACCAAAGGTATCCCAACCGTGGCTTATTTCGCTGAAAAATGTAATCTCACCCCAGGCTATTTCGGCGAATTGGTGAAAGTGGAAAGTGGCAAGACCGCTCAGGATTTCATTGCCGACCACATAGTCAGCCGTGCCAAGGAGTTGCTCAACAGCCAGACGCTCAGCATCGCTCAGGTCAGCGACCGACTGGGATTCGGCTATCCGCAGCACTTTGTCCGTTTCTTCAAGCGAAAAACCGGCAAAACGCCTTCCGAATACAGGGCGGCATAAAGTTAAATTGTCATGAAACAGATTCTATTATTTTTACTTGTGGCACTTTTCTCTTCCTGTTCTAAGGAGAATGACGTCCTTGCGGAGCCTACTTCCCGCACCTTGATTGTTTACTATAGCTACACGGGCAACGTGCAAGCTATTGTTGATGAGTCATTGAAACTGACAGAGGCCGATGTGGTGGAAATTCAACCAGCGGAGGAAGGCCTGAAATACGAGGCTGACAACTACGCTCTTGGCAGCGCACTGATTGGTGCCATACGGGCAAATCCGGACGATGCGGGAAGTTACCCCGAAATCAAATCTGTTGACATCGACTTCAACCAATATGACAACATTATAGTGGCTACCCCGCTTTGGTGGAGCAATATGGCGGCTCCTATGCAGACCTTCCTTTTCCATAACGGAGGGAAAATGGCGGGGAAGAATATCGCCCTGGTTGTCTCAAGTGCGAGCAGTGGCATTTCATCGGTCGTGGACGATGCTCACAGACTGATCCCCGATGGGAATTTTTCTGACGAAGCTCTATGGATAAACAACAGTAACCGAAACAACATGCCTTCTTTGCTCGGCAACTGGATCAAGTCGCTTAATTTCTCAGGCACTATGGCACAAAAACTTTTCATCACGGTTGGTAACGCTACAATCACCGCCACGATGGTCGATAATGTTGCCACGCAAGCCCTCATTGCCGTACTGAAGGAGTCGCCCATCTCATACGAGGCCTCCGATTATGGCGATTTTGAGAAGGTGGGACCGCTCGGTCGCTCTCTGCCGACTGCAAACGAACAAACAACCACACAGGCTGGCGACATCGTGCTTTACAACGGCAATCAGATAGTGATTTTCTATGGTTCAAACTCATGGAGCTACACCCGTATAGGTAAAATCGACGACATCAGTCAGGAGGAACTGAAATCCGTGTTGGGGGATGGAAATTGCACCATCACATTATCGTTGTCAAAGGATTTTTCGACAGGGGTTCAAAAGGTTCATGGAGATGCCGATAATGCCATGAAAAGTTCCCGCTCTCCGATGTACGATTTGCAAGGGCATGAAATCACTGCTCCGACGAATGGTCAGGTTTATATCCAGGATGGGAGAAAATGGTTGATTCAAGAATGAACGATTCGGAAAACTACAGTTCAAGTTTGTAATAGACACATTCCGCATCACGGTAAAACTCGGTGGCTCCCCAGCGTTGCCAATACTGGTGGGTTTTGAGGCGGTGAAGCACGGGGATGAAAACGAAGTCGTAGCGAGACCTCAACTCGGGCATTATGGAATTGAGCATGTCGTAGTTCAGACGTGTTCCACGGTAGGGCTCGGCTACGATGAACGAGAAAACCGCCGTGTAGCGACGTGCGTTAAGGCTGGCAAGTAAATCGGGAGCCTCGGTGGCTATTTGTGATGATTCTTCCTCTATGCGGTAGTCGCTCATGTTCAGCAGACCGACCACCTTCCCGTCGGTGTCCACGGCTTTCACGCTCAACGGCCAGTTGAAATGTAGGTCGCGCACCCACGTCTCCACCTCATGACGGTCGAACCCGTATTGATGGACCATCCAGTCAACCGTCAGTGGTGCATCATCGGCGGTCATCCGCTTTAAGACATACGCTTTGTTAATCTTTACTGAGTTGTAGGTCAGCAGTGTTTCGGGATGATAGGACAATTTGGATTGCCGAAGCCCGGGAATACCCATGTCCTCTTCACGATTCAGGTAGATGTATTGTTCGGGCAAATGTTCTGCGAATTGCTGGTTGATGATGGAGAAGGCACCCTCCACATGGCGGTCGGCTTTCTCCACGCAGATGTCGAAGGTGTCGGTCGTCACGGCGGCGCCATAGGTGAATGCCACCATTCGTCCTTCGACAAAAATGCTTCCGCCCATCATTCCCAACGCCTCCCAGTTGGCAAAGACAGTCTCCATCACCTGCCGTTCGGCTTCGATGGTCACGCTATCATCCGTTTTCTCCTCCTGCCATACTGCCATGAGTCGGCGGCAATCATCGAAAAGGTCTGGTGTGAGCGGGCGATAAATAAAGTCGGGATGTTCCGCTCGAAAGCGGTTGACGTGATTCCGTTTGGCGTTGAGTCTTTTCCCATGAAGCGATGCAAGATCGGTTCGAAGATAAATATAGTCGTATTGATCACGACATGGTTCAATCTTAACGGTGTATGCGGTATGGGGCTGGATGGCTTGCAGTTGCGAATCCTCCAGACCGATTATCATTAGATTGCCACCGCTGTCTTCGAACAGCTCCGTCAGCAGTTCCGGTTGCAAATCACCCGCCATGCAGACCATATAGGCCCGTTTGCCCTCGAAGGTGAAGCGTAGCACCACAGCCTCCTTGCATACGTAGACCTCGGTGTGGAACCAAAACTGCCAGCCCACAAGGTTGGCAAACGTGTAGTTGCAATTACGTCGTCCCGCCTTGAGCGACACGGACTGCACAGC
>Ga0310695_10010789_pt1 | contig 13264 bp, 10 predicted proteins | sample RumenRJG_04DNA_FD_203882 | JGI IMG/M metagenome (GOLD analysis project Ga0310695, IMG submission 203882) | Bovine rumen microbial communities from Lethbridge, Alberta, Canada - RJG_04 (v2) (version 2) | ecosystem: Host-associated > Mammals > Digestive system > Stomach > Rumen | place: Canada...
ACTTTGCTAACAAACTCTGGAACGCTTCACGCTTTATCATGATGAATCTTCCCGAGGACTTTGAGTTCAACGGACTTCCCTCAGAGCTTGAACTTGAGGACAAGTGGCTTGTAAACAAGTTCAACCAGCTTGCAAAGGAAGTTAACGAAAACCTCGATAAATTCGAGCTTGGCGTAGCTTCACAGAAGATATATGACTTTATCTGGGATGTTTACTGCGACTGGTACATCGAGCTTACAAAGCCGAGAATACAGGCAGGCGGCGACACCAAGGCAAAGGCACAGGCTGTACTTGTATGGGCAATGCAGGGAATGCTCAAGCTTCTCCACCCATTCATGCCGTTCATCACAGAGGAAATATGGCAGGTACTCAACAATGAGAAGTCAATGATAATCCTCGAAACATACCCGACATACGACAGTTCTATCGACTTTACAGCTGAAGAAAAGGCATTCGAGAAGATTATTTCAGCAATTAAAGCAGTCCGCAATGTTCGTACTGAGATGAACGTACCGCCATCGGTAAAGGCAAAGCTCCTTATCGAAACAGCTGAACCTGAACTCTTCAAGAGCTGCGCAATCTTCTTTGAGAAGCTTGCATCCGCTTCTTCTGTAGAGGCAGGCGATTCCATCGCACACGATAACTGTGCAAACGCAGTAACCGATACTGCACGTATATTCATTCCTATGGACGAACTCGTTGACAAGGATAAGGAAATAGCACGTCTCGAAAAAGAAAAAGCAAAGGTTCAGAAGGATATCGACTTCCTCAGCGGAAAACTCAATAATCAGGGCTTTATCGCGAAAGCACCTGCACAGCTGATCGAAGCTGAAAAGGCAAAGCTTGCAAAAGCAGAAGAAAAAATGTCAAAGATAGAGCAGTCTATCGCGGCATTCAGCAAATAACGATCAGGTGTTGATATTATCCACCGTTATGCTGATAACAGGTGATAATTTATGAACAGATTCATCGTTCCGACAATTGAAACAAAGCGCCTTATTCTGCGTCCTCTCAGTATGGGGGACGCGGAAGACGTCTTTGAATGGACAGGTGACCCTCGTGTCACTAAATATATGATATACTCCACTCACCCCGACATCTCTGTGACTAAGAAGTGGCTGGAATCGATAGGCAACCTTGAAAACGAGTACCTGTGGGGGATAGTGCGCAAGAGCGACGGAAAGCTCATAGGCAGCGGCAGTATACGATACAGAACTGCCGAGAACAGGTGGAGTTTCGGCTACAATATCCGCTATGACTGCTGGAATCAGGGTTACACTACCGAGGCAACTTTACGTATGATGGATTATGTACGCGAAAAGCATGACGCAAAGCGTTTTGTTGCCGAGCACGCCGTCGATAATCCTGCTTCGGGCAGAGTCATGAAAAAGTGCGGACTGCACTATGTCGGAGAGTACGAATATACGCGTCTTGACGGAACACCCGTAAGAGGCGTGGAATACGAATTAAACGAAGGTGAAGAATAATGATAAAGCATATCGTAATGTTCAAGCTTAAAGAAACTGACGGACGTTCCGAATATGAGAATGCAATAGAAGCGCAGAAGCGATTCGATAACGTTATAGCAAACGTCAAGGAGCTCAAAAGGGGAGAGGTTGTCATCAATTCCAAGGAAGCTCCCGAGAGTAACTACACTATATCACTGCTCTGTGACTTCGAGACAATAGACGACCTCAACGCATACCAGGTACATCCTGCACACGTTGAATTCGGCAAATTCATAGGCACAGTCAAAACAGACCGTGCCTGCATAGACTACGAATACTGATAACATGGGCGGATAATATCCGCCCAAAAACATTTCGGAGGAATTATGAACATAAGTGAAGCAATGTCATTCATCAACAGCTATACAAAATCAGGAGGACGTATAACCGACCTTTCACGTGCAAGGGAACTCATGGAACGAATCGGAAATCCCGAAAAAGAGCTGAAATTCGTTCATATAGCCGGAACAAACGGCAAAGGTTCAACGCTTGAATACATTTCAAATGCCTTGATTTATTCAGGCTACCGGACAGGTCAGTTCACCTCGCCGTTTATACTTCGATACAACGACCGAATCAGAATAAACGGGCAGGAAATCGAAGACGATTCACTTAGCGAGATAGCAGAACAAGTAAAAAATGCGGTAAGCGATAAGCCGTATTCTCAGTTTGAAATAACAATGGCAATCGCATTTTTATGGTTTAAGCTTGAAAAATGCGACATCGTAGTACTTGAAACAGGTATCGGCGGAACTCTTGACTGCACTAATGTGATTCCCGCTCCGCTCCTCTCAGTAATAACATCAATTTCACTCGACCACACCGCTCTGCTTGGCAATACAGTTGAAGAGATAGCGTCACACAAAGCCGGCATAATAAAAGAGGGTTCAGCAGTTATACTCGCAGACGATAATCCTGATAGTGTGAAGGAGCTTGTAAAAGAAAAAGCCAACGAAGTCGGAGCGGAGTTTGTACCGCTCGAACCGTGCAAACCTCATTCAGACGGTGGATTTTATGCCCCATTCATGTACCGCGGAATCAAACTTACACCAGCAATGCCAGGACTTCATCAGAAGTATAATGCACAAACAGCGATAACAGCGTGTCTGTATCTGCGTGAAAAGGGATACAGTATCAGTGACGGCAATATCATTCACGCAATTGAGGAGACTCAGGTTAAAGCAAGGGTCCAGTACATAAAATCAGAACCGCCGGTACTTGTAGACGGAGGTCACAACCCCGCGGGAGTAAATATGCTTTCACTTATGCTTATGTATCTCAGTACACGCGGAAAAAAACTTTACACAGTCATGGGAATGGTAGACTCAAAGGACTATGCTGAATGTGTGAAAATGATTGCACGGCAGTCAGATAGATTCTATGCAGTTGACGGATTTGCAGGGAACAGCGTACCAGCAGAAACAATAGCCGATATAGCGTCGTTCTACACAGAATCAGAAGCAAGTACACTTGCTGAAGCAGTAAAAGAAGTGAAAAAGCTTGCACTTGAAAATGACGGAGTAGCCGTGATATGCGGTTCACTCTATCTTGCAAGCGAGTACCTGAGTAAGGACAGCATTCCTGAATAATTATAAGAATTAAATTAAACTGCCGCTTAAAAAACTTGCAACAAAAATGCGCCATACCATATAAAACTATTCAGCAATGTGACGAAAATTTCTTTATCTGAAAAAAGTTCACAAAGACACTTGCAAATATTTGTCTATAGTGATATAATTTATATGTACTGCGAAAGCAGAATTTTGTAAAGGAGGTTTTTTAACAATGGCGTTAAAAAATCAGTATCTTATCGATCTTTTAGGAAGAGTTGAAAAAAGAAATCCCGGCGAGCCCGAGTTCATTCAGGCTGTAACAGAAGTTCTCGAGACTCTCGAGCCTGTTGCTGAAAAGAGACAGGATCTTATCGATGCAGGCGTTTTTGAGCGTATCGTAGAGCCTGAGAGACAGATTATGTTCCGCGTTCCCTGGGTAGACGATAACGGCAAGGTTCAGGTAAACAGAGGATTCAGAGTACAATTCAACTCTGCTATCGGACCTTACAAGGGTGGTATCAGACTTCACCCCTCAGTATATCTCGGAATCATCAAGTTCCTCGGATTTGAGCAGGTATTCAAGAACAGCCTTACAACACTGCCTATGGGCGGTGGCAAGGGCGGTTCTGACTTCGACCCCAAGGGCAAGAGTGATGCAGAAGTTATGCGTTTCTGCCAGAGCTTCATGACAGAGCTCTGCAAGCACATTGGTGCTGACACAGACGTTCCTGCTGGTGATATCGGAACAGGTGCTCGTGAGATCGGCTTCATGTTCGGTCAGTACAAGAGACTCCGCAACGAATTTACAGGCGTTCTCACAGGTAAGGGACTTACATATGGTGGTTCACTTGCAAGAACACAGGCTACAGGCTACGGTCTCTGCTACTTCACAAATGAGATGCTCCAGGCTAACGGCAAGAGCTTCGACGGTAAGACAGTTGTTATCTCCGGTTCTGGTAATGTTGCTATCTACGCTACAGAGAAGGCAACACAGTACGGTGCAAAGGTAGTTACAGTTTCTGACTCCAACGGCTACATCTACGATCCTGATGGAATCGAGCTTGATCTCGTTAAACAGATCAAGGAGGTTGAGCGCGGACGTATCAAGGAATACATCGGCAGAACTGCTCACAAAAGTGCTGAGTATCACGAGGGAAGCGTATGGACACTCAAGTCCAATGCAGGCGATATCAAGCTTGACATTGCTCTTCCTTGCGCAACACAGAACGAGATCAACGGTGACGGTGCTAAGGCAATCGTTGCTAATGGCGGTTTTGCTATCGCAGAGGGCGCAAATATGCCTTCAACTCCTGAGGCTATCGAGACATACCTCAGCAACGGTCTCCTCTATGGACCTGCAAAGGCAGCAAATGCTGGCGGTGTTGCTACATCTGGTCTTGAAATGAGCCAGAACAGCGAAAGACTCAGTTGGACATTTGAAGAGGTTGATGAAAAGCTTCACGGCATCATGAAGTCTATCTTCAAGGCTTGTGATGAGGCTGCTAAGGAGTATGGCATGGCTGGCAACTACATGGCTGGTGCAAATATCGCTGGCTTCCTCAAGGTTGCTGAGGCTATGAAGGCTCAGGGCTGCGTTTGATTAATAGGAATAGATAAGTCTTTATAGTGAAAATCCCTGTAACAAATCGTTACAGGGATTTTTTCTTATAAAATAGCAAAGGGCAGATAATAAAGTATCTGCCCCGAATTTTTATCAGTCACCGAAAGAAACTCCGATATCCTTTGCAGCAATAACGAGATGGTCGTCGGTGCTTACGAATTTAGTCTTTCCAGCGATATCAGCAAGTTTATTCGATGTAATTTTATTACCAATTTTGGCAACAGTTCTGCCATATTTTTCCTGAGCTATAAGGTAAGCCGCATGAACACCGAACTGTGTTGAAAGTAATCGGTCATAAGCACTCGGCGCACCACCGCGAAGCATATGTCCGGGAACACAAACTCTTGCTTCAATACCGGTATTTGACTGAATCTGAGCAGCGATTCTGCTTGTTGCAGTAATAATACCTGCCTCAGCACGTTTCTTTGCACGTTCTTTCTTCTTTAGTTTTGCCTCAGCAACGTCAAATGCACCTTCTGCAACAGCAAGAATCGAGAAAGTCTTACCAGATGCACTTCTCGCCATGACTGCATCACAAACCTTATCAATATCATAAGGGATTTCCGGTATAATAATTATATCAGCACCGCCGGCAATACCTGCACCAAGAGTAAGCCAACCTGCTTTATTTCCCATTATTTCACAAACAAGGATACGGCTGTGGCTTGCGGCAGTAGTATGAAGGCGGTCAATAACATCAGTAGCGATGTCAACAGCAGTATGGAAACCGAAAGTAACATCGGTTCCATAGATATCATTATCTATAGTCTTGGGAAGACCAATAACATTAAGTCCTTCATCAGAAAGTAATTTTGAGGTCTTATGAGTACCATTTCCGCCAAGTGTGAGGAGACAATCGAGCTTTTGTTTTTTGTAAGTCTCCTTCATATTTTTTACTTTGTCAATATTATCTTCGCCGATGACCTGCATCATCTTGAACGGCTGACGTTTAGTACCAAAAATAGTACCGCCCTGAGTAAGAATACCTGAGAATGAAGATGGAGACATATCTTTGCAGAGATTATTGATAAGGCCGTAGTATCCGTTAGAAATACCCACTATCTCTACGTTATCCTCGCCGAATCGCTCATAGCAGGCTTTAGCAACACCTCTGATAGTAGCATTAAGTCCGGGACAATCGCCACCACTTGTAAGAATTCCTATTCTTCTTTTCATTGTTGATACCTCCGTTTGATTATATAGTAATTTTAATTATGATGCGTCGAACTGCTTCTTGAAAGTACTTCATCGATCGTGATGACGACAGCAAGGGAGAGGAGTTCATTTGAAGTGTCAGGAACATAAATAACGTAACTATCGCCCCATGAAAACCACTCTTTGCTTATCGTTGCAATAACACAATTTCCAGAGAATACATTATATTCATGAGATAGAAAATCACCTTTAACGGTCCAGTTAGGACCATCAACAGTGAATTTCTGATTGAACAACGTGAATTCTTTAGCAATTTCTGCAATTCTCACACCTCCTGCATCGACTGAATAACGTGCAGGGAAAGAAAATGGTTTCCGAGTGATCCGTGCAGAAACGCCCCCCAAGCTATCAAATATAGTAAATTGCTTTGGAAAGCTCATAAAAGCGCCTTCCACAAAATACTTATCGTAGCCAAATTCATCCTTTACAGTAAACTTTTCATTTAGTGAAAAAACTTTTTGTTTGATAAAGAGTTTCATATATCTCCTAATTAATAATGAACATTAGCATTTTTATAGAAGAATTCCTCAAGCTTATTAGCAGGCATAGGTTTTCCATAGAGGTAACCCTGACCATAATCACAGCCAGCCTGACGGAGGATATCTTCCTGACCGGTATTCTCGATACCTTCAGCAATTGTTTCAATTTTTTTGGATTTAGCTATACGAATGACTGCCGACACAATTTCATAAGCGATATTATCGTGCTGAATGTCGGTAATAAAGGAACGATCGAGTTTAAGCAGAGTAATTGGAAGAATCTGCAAATAGCTAAGAGACGAGTAACCGGTACCGAAATCGTCCATAGCAAGCTTGACACCGAGATCACGGAGTTTATTCATCTGAGCAACAGCGTAGTCTATATCGCTGAGAGCAAGAGTTTCAGTAAGCTCAACTTCAAGCCACTGCGGATCAAGTCCGGACATAGCGAGAGCATCAAGAACTTTTTCCTTCAAGTCAGTCTGATAGAAATCGGTAGAAGTAAAATTAATGGACATTACAATATTCGGGAAGCCCATTTTCTGCCACAGTTTATTCTGACGGCAGCCTTCTTTAAGTACGAATTCACTGATTTTACCGATAAGATGTGAGCTTTCCGCAATAGGAACAAAGGCATCAGGCTTAATAATGGTACCATCCGGCTTTATCCAGCGGATAAGAGCTTCAACGCCCATAATTTTACCGGTTTTGAGGTCGATCTTAGGCTGATAGAATAGCTGAAGTTCGTTATTATCAATTGCAAGAGCGAGAGCTTTTTCGAGTTCAGTATTGCCGATGATAGAATCGTGCATACTTGGTTCATAGCCACAGATACTTCCGTTTGTTCCGTCAGCTGATTTGAGGGCGAATTCAGCGTGTTCCATAACATCGAGGAAAGAATTACCATCGTCCGGCATTTTAGAGAATCCGGCAGAACAGGATAAATTGATTGCAGCATACTCGTCCACAGCAAGCTTAGCAAACTCTTCCTGGATAGACCTCGCTGTACGTACAGGAAGGTCATCATCGCCGTAATCACGAAGAACAAGAGCGAAATTATCACCACTGATACGTGCCGCAAGTCCGCCGGGAGTAACGAATTTATAAAGGATATGAGCGAAATCGCGCAGGATGTGGTTACCGTTTGTATAACCGCAAGTATCGTTAACTATATGGAAACGGTCGATATCAAGTACGATGATCCAGTAGGTGTAATTCAGCAGCTTACTGCATTCGTAAGTTTCGCGGCCAGTAGTGACGAGCTTATTACGGTTAGCTATCTCAGTGACCTCATCAATATACGCAAGACGCTCAATAAGAATATCCTTTTCATGCTCCTGAGTTATATCGAGAAGCGCTCCACCGAAAAGCGGAAGCATATTTCCTGTAGCAGGGAGAGACTTGTAACGGAAAGAGTACCAGCGGTACGCAGTTCCGTTGAATGAACGGATACGTATCTCAATATTCTTTACTTCACCGTTATCGTCATCCTTAGACTTAAGGGCACGGTCGAACTGAATACGGTCATTCGGGTGGATTAGTGAACGAAGAGTTCCGACATCAATGCTGCTGTGCTTAAGACCGAGTGCAGCCATAGCAATAGATGAAACAGCGTACTTATGTCTGTCGGTACTCATGATAACACCGATCTCAGCGAGTTCCATTGAACTATTGAAGAAGTCATTAGCACTTGCAAGGTTGACCTTCATTTTACGGATTTCAGTTAAATTGAAACCTGTACTGATATAAGCGCAATGTTTTTTTCTCTTTTTTACAAGGGAGGTACTCCACGCAATAGTAATGAGTTTACCCTCAGAATTAAGGAAACTTGATTCATGGGAGCCTGTCTGAAGAATACTTTTAATGTTTTCATCGGTAAGATCATCGAGTTCAAAAGCTTTTTTGAGCATTTCCCTCTCATCATACGGCACACCGTCGATCTCAAGTAATTCGCGGATCCGCTTATTCATAAAAACATAGGAGAAATCGCTGAACCATATAATTATCTCTGTATTCAGACTTTCAGTGATATCAGAGAAATCATCAGCATCGACAGAGGTTTTCAGACTTCCGTACATTTTGCTTACGAAATAAACAATAACAGTTAAGGAGATGATAGTAGACAAGTAAACAACAAGAACTATCAGAGTCTGTTCCGGTCGAAGAAAAGCGTATAATACGACGAGTGCAGTAGCAGAGGCGATGACGATCGCTGCAGCCAGCGGGTTGTTCGATCTCATAATGATTCTCTCCTTTCAAAATATATTTCAAACAAGTTTACTTTTCTCATTTAGTATATTATAGCAAATTTTGCATAAAAAGTCAATGATATTTTCAGAATTCACCAACAGATTTTATAAAATTATTCTTAATAAACAAGAAAATATCACAAAATGTACACTTTGGACTGATATAATGCTATAATATAAGAATAATGAAGGTGGTAAGCCATAAAAAATACAGGAGGTAAATAACTTATGCCACACATACTTGTAGTTGACGACGAGGTTAATATACGTAAAGTTGTACGCGAATATGCAGAATTTGAAGGATTTGAAGTAACTGAAGCTGAAAACGGCATGGAGGCAGTAAATCTCTGCCGCGAAAATGATTACGACCTTATAATAATGGATGTAATGATGCCGCGGCTTGATGGATATTCAGCGTGCAAAGAGATACACAAGAGTAAAAATATCCCAGTTATTATGCTTTCGGCAAGAGGCGAGGAGTACGACAAACTCTTCGGATTTGAAATTGGAGTTGACGATTATGTTGTCAAACCCTTTTCGCCGAAAGAACTAATGGCACGCGTAAAAGTCGTTCTTAAGCGCAATCGTCCGGCTACGGAAACAGTACAGCCGGACAAGTACGTATTTGAGGGACTCGAAGTTGACATATCAGGACGTGAAGTATATGTAAACGGCGAAAAGGCATCAATGACCCCAAAAGAGTACGATTTGCTCTTCTACCTTGTAAGAAACAAGAATATAGCATTGTCACGTGACCAGCTTCTCGAAGAAGTATGGGGATACGATTTCTTTGGCGATGACAGAACTGTTGATACACATATAAAGATGCTTCGAAACAGTCTCGGCGAGTACAGGAAATTCATTGTAACTCTGAGAGGAATGGGATACAAATTTGAAGCTAATTAAAAGAATAAGCTGTGCGCTCGGAAGAATACCGCTGAAATTCAGTGTTTGGATATACTTTATTACTTTTACGATAATCGTATTTGTAATGTTGTGGATGTTTCAGATACTATTTCTCGAAAAATTCTATTCACAGTCAAAAATACACGACGTAGCAGGTGCAGCAGCACAGATAGAGAACTCTTTTGAATCTGATACATCGGCTGAATTTAGCAATAAGCTTGCAAAAATAGCATCGGAAAACGACTTATGTATAGAAGTTGTCGACCGTTTCGGACGTTCACTGTATACAAAAGAGTACTCTGTAGGCTGTCTCATTCACGGTACTGAAAACGGAATCTATTATTATCAGAAGAGAATAGAGGATAATGCAAATCAGCCGATATGGCTGAAAGTAACGAATCCGCGCAACAACTGTTCAACCGTCCTTTACGGCTGTGCACTTGGCTCAACAGACAATCCAAGCGGATATCTTCTTATTAATACTGCACTCGTCCCCGTTGGTTCGACAGTATCTATCATCAAGCGACAGCTAATGATAATCACAATAATCCTTATAGTATTCGCATTTATCATATCGCTGTTCATGGCAAAACACATCTCAAAGCCGATAGACAGCATTACAGCAGCAGCGGAAAACCTCGCAAAGGGCGACTTCAATACAACCTTCAACGGACACGGCTATCTCGAAGTAAAAAAACTTGCTGAAACCCTTACTTACGCAGAAAAGGAGCTTTCACGAGTTGATACTATGCAGCGTGACCTGATAGCAAACGTCTCGCACGACCTTCGGACACCGCTGACAATGCTAAAAGCCTACGCAGAAATGATACGTGATCTATCAGGCGACAATCCGGTAAAGCGTAACGAACACCTTGAGATAATCATAAACGAAACCGACAGACTTTCTCTAATGGTAAATGATATCCTTGACTTGTCGAAGCTTGAAAGCGGTAAGCAGAAACTATCACCGTCAGATTTTCTGATAGGGGAGAAGCTCACGGAAATAATAGGCAGATTCAAAGGTATATCCGAAAAAATGGGTTACAATATACACTTCAAACCTGATGAAGAAAAACTTGTGCACTGTGACGTAGTTAAAATAGAACAGGTTATATACAATCTGATAAATAACGCAATAAACTATACCGGTGAAGATAAGCAGGTTTATGTAAGGCAGATAAATACTCCGGAAGGCATTGTTATAGAAGTTCAGGACACAGGCGACGGCATCGAAGAGGAAAAGATAAAGCTTATTTTCGACAAATATTATCGTTCCGAGAATCACAAACGCGAAGTAGTAGGAACAGGACTTGGGCTCTCAATTGTAAAAGCAGTATTAAAGCTTCATAATTACGATTACGGAGTAAGAAGCAAAATAGGTGAGGGATCGGTATTCTGGTTCAGAATAAACCAGAACGATGTTAAAAGTATAAACTAATTCACTGAATAGTTCAAAACTTTTGCAATCAAAACTCATCTGATTTAACACAAAATTCATAATTATGTGTTATACTATAAATATAGTAAAGCTAATTTAATGTTTACCCCAACATTAAATTATAGATCCCCAATAATCCCTATATCATGGCAGATGAGCTTCCTTTAAGGAAGCTCGTTTGTTTTATCTTTTAGATAAGTGCAAATTGCCGAAAAACTGTTGACATCGAAATTGCTATGTTGTATAATATAGGTAATATTATACGAACAATAAAATTGTTCAAGAGAGAGGGAAGATTATGAAACCAACTATATTCAAAAAAGCTGCGGCTGCAGTTGTTTCGGCGGCAATGCTTGGAACAGTTGTGGGCGCAAATTACCCTGAAAAAAACGTTCAGAAAGCTGCTGCCGCGGACGAATTCCATGACGACTGGCTTCACGTAAACGACAAGGCTGAGGTTGTTGACATGAACGGAAATCCTGTATGGATGACAGGTGTAAACTGGTTCGGTTACAATGTAGGTAGCCAGGTGTTCGACGGTGCATGGTCAGCAAATGTACATCATTGCCTCGACCTTATAGCCGACCACGGATTCAATCTGCTTCGTGTACCGATGTCCACACAGATACTTCTCCAGTGGAAGAATGGCGAACCTGACCCGATTATCAAGCTTAACGAGTACGAAAACCCTGAGCTTACCGTTGAAGGCGTAGTCGGCGGAACACCGAAATACAGCTTCGACATATGGAATCAGGTGGTTGAGTGGTGCCGTGAAGACGGAATCAAGATCATGATGGACGTTCACTGCGCAACAACAAATGCGGCAGGACACAACTACGCTTTGTGGTACGACGACAACTACAGCGAAGAAGACTGGCTCGAAGCACTTTCATGGTTCTCGAATTATTATAAGGATGACGATACAATTCTAGCTATTGACCTCAAAAACGAACCTCATGGCAAGACCGACGACGGAATTTTTGCAAAATGGGACGGTTCAACTGACAAAAACAACTGGCGATATGCCGCAGAAAAAGGCGCAAAAGCGTGTCTCGACGAAAATCCGAACCTCCTTATTATGGTAGAAGGAATTGAAGTTTACCCCAAGTTTGAAGAGGGCGAGAGCTGGGCATCTCACTCAGTTGACTACTCACGTTATCCGTGGAGTCCTTATCACGGTGCATGGTGGGGAGCTAATTTCCGCGGAGTAAGAGATTACCCGGTTAATCTTGGCGAACACCAGAGTCAGCTCGTATACTCACCTCACGACTACGGTCCGGAAGTTTATAAGCAGGATTGGTTCTATCTTGACGACCCGTCCAAGACATTCACACGCGAAACTCTCCTTGACGACTACTGGAGAGATACGTGGGCATTCCTTGTTGAAGAGAAAATCTCACCTATCCTCATGGGTGAATGGGGCGGCTGGGTCGACAAAGAGCACGACAAATCAGGTGAAAACGTTCACTGGATGCAGGAGCTCCGCGATTACATGATTGAAAAGCGTATCCACCACACATTCTGGTGCTTCAATGAAAATTCATCTGATACTGGCGGACTCGTATACGACAATTTCCAGAAATGGGACGACGTAAAGTATGAATTCATTAAGCCTGCACTCTGGCAGACAGACGGCGGCAAGTTCATAAGTCTTGACCACAAGATACCGCTTGGTACAGCCGGAAACGGTATTTCACTCAGTGACTACTATAATGGCACAGTAACACCTCCCACACCTAAAACAACAACTACATCAACTACCAAAACAACCTCATCTGCGACAGCAACAACAAATACTACTACAACTACCGTCAAAACTGACGAACCTGCAACTCCTACTAAAATAGGTGATGTTAACCTCGATAATAACGTATCAGTTGCAGACGCAGTAACTATACTCCAGTACCTCGGAAATAAAGACAAGTATTCACTTGATTCCAAGGCAAAAGCAAATGCAGACTGCTACAATCCCGGCGATGGTATCACAGGTAACGATGCACTTGCTATCCAAAAATTTGACGCAGGAATATATAAGTCACTTCCTGTTAAAGTATAAAAAGATTAACAAAAAGCCGAGTGGATAAATCACTCGGCTTTTGTATATAAAACAGCGGCATATTAAGCTACTCACTTAATATGCCGCTTAAACTTTTACTTTGTCTTTACAAGACTGCTGAAAGCGTTATTAACGACCTTATCATCAGGAGACTTTGTAAACAAGCTTACAACCGGGACAGTAACAAGTGAAACTATCATTGCAAAAGCACCGGCATTGATAGGCGAAAGAAGAGCAAG
>Ga0310695_10010794_pt1 | contig 13262 bp, 10 predicted proteins | sample RumenRJG_04DNA_FD_203882 | JGI IMG/M metagenome (GOLD analysis project Ga0310695, IMG submission 203882) | Bovine rumen microbial communities from Lethbridge, Alberta, Canada - RJG_04 (v2) (version 2) | ecosystem: Host-associated > Mammals > Digestive system > Stomach > Rumen | place: Canada...
TGTTTACTGGCCTGTAGCAATTTTCTGCGGAAAGTGCCAGAAAGATACAACTGAAATCATCGATTACGATGGTGAATACGGAATCACTTACAAGTGCGAATGCGGTCATACAGAAACTGCAGATATCCGTACCTTTAAGGGCGCAAAGCTCGGCTGGCGTGTAGACTGGCCAATGCGCTGGAACGAAGAAAAAGTAGTATTCGAGCCGGGTGGAAAAGACCATATTTCTCCAGGTGGAAGCTACGATACAGCAAAGCTTGTTTCAAAGAGAATTTATGGCTGGGACGCACCTGTTACTATGCGCTACGACTTTGTAAACCTCAAGGGTGTTCCTGGAAAGATGTCTTCATCAAAGGGTAAGGTAATTGCATTGCCTGACGCTCTTGATGTTTATCAGGCAGAAGTTCTCCGCTACCTTTTTGCAGGAACAAGACCTAATACAGAATTCGCTATCAGTTTTGATATGGACGTTCTCAAGGTTTATGAGGACTACGACAAGACAGAGCGTATTGTTTACGGTGTAGATAAGGCAAAGAGCGACGACCACTTCAACAAGGAAAAGCGCATTTATATGCTGAGTCAGATTGACGGAAAGATTCCTGAAACAATGCCATATCAGATTACAATCCGCCAGCTTACAACATTGCTCCAGATTTACTCTGGTGATATTGATGCTGTAATTAAGGCTCTCGGTGATGTAAAACCTGAACAGGAAGAGCGCCTCCGCCGCCGTATTGAATGTGCATGGTTCTGGGTAAAACATTCAGCTCCAGACTGTGCTCCAGACTTCTGCTTCGAACTGCGTAACGACGGCAGCAAGGCTCCACTCGAAGGCGACCTTTTGAATGCTGTAAAGCGAGTTCGTGATGAAGTTCTTCCAAAGCTCGACACTTTCCAGATGGACAAAGAATGCCAGCAGGCAATGTATGACATCGCTACAGAAATGGGACTTGATTCAAAAGCTCTGTTTAATGCACTTTACAAAGCATTGATCAACAAAGATCAGGGACCACGCCTTGGAAGCTTCTTCCGCATTATCGGAAAAGAAAAACTCGAAAAGATTTTGAGCGTTTACTAATTTCTGATAAAATATCTGAACATTAAGCACCCTAAATCGGGTGCTTTTTTATTAAATAAGAAGACATTAAATCTATCAGTTCTCCCCCGTCTTCAAAATTTTTGATTGTATTTTTTTTATCCTATGTTAAAATAGTATTTTGTGAGAGTATAAGGAATTTACCGTATGAAATTAAATACAAAGTTTCAGATTATTGTAGGTCTTACTGTTCTCATGGTTGTAATTCTTACTTTTGCAACGCTTCGCGGCTCTCGTCGTATGCAGGAAATGAAATCTTACCAGTATATGCAGTCTAAGGTTCAGGCTGATTTAAGTGATGCGTTTTCTTTCTTAAATGAAATGGACTATTGGGGTTTTAATTCGACAAGTGCCGGACGCGATTTTGAAGATTATATTTCTACGCTTGATGATGATTTTGATTATCTTATTGACAGTGAAAACTTAAAGCCTTTTCCTTCTGATTTCAGGGAATCGACAGAGCAGATGTCTACGCTCTGGGGGCTTTTAAAAAACCGCTTTGAACCTGTTGTTGAATCTTTAAATGCAATGCAGGAGATTTCTCTTGATAACGGTGTTGCAAATGCTGTTCAGTCATATGGAATCCGCTATGCAGCAGAAAACGAAACTGCAGAATCTGCACAGAAGCTTTATGAACTTTTGCTTGTAGCTCACGAAGAAATGAACGGAATAAGACGTTCGCACAAATCTATTCAAAAATTCAATAATCAGGCTGCTTACCAGATAGAAGAAATTCTTGAAGCAAGCGAAAAGCGCATTATGCTTATTACCATAATTTTTGCAGCTGCTTCCTGTCTTGGAATTGCGTTTATAATTACTCTTGTAACAAAGCGAATTGCAAAACGAATTGTAAACATAAAGGACGTTACTTCTATTCTTGCAGAAAAAGATTTTACTGTTGAAGTTTCTGCGGATGGCAGCGACGAAATGATTTCGCTTCAGGAAAACCTGAATAACATGGTAAAGCAGATAAATGACTTTTTTATTGTTGTAAAGACAACTGCGTCAAAGGCAATTTCTTCCGGCTATAAAATTAATGATTCGGCAAACAGCACAGCAATGGCTACAAGCGAAATTGATTCGCACATAGAAAAAATCAATGAGGAATTTGCAGAAATTACGGAAACTGTAAAACGAGCTGTAGGCGTAATTTCTGAAATGAATGTGCATGTATCAACTCTGGTAGATAACAGTTCAAAACAGACTACCGCAATTGAAGACAGCAACAAAGCTGTAAACGAAATAGTTCAGACACTGGAACACATGAATAATATGGCAACTGAGCGAACCCGCAATGCAGAAGAAATGCATGAGCTTATAGCTGACGGTGATAAAAAAATCACTTCTACAAGCGATGTTCTTGCAAGTGTTACAGACCAGCTTGATGAAGTTCGCGAAATTGTTTCTATTATTAATAACGTTGCTAAAAAAACGAACCTTCTTTCTATGAATGCTGCAATTGAATCTGCCCACGCCGGCGAGGCCGGAAAAGGTTTTAGCGTTGTTGCAGGGGAAATCCGTGCATTGGCAGACGAAACTTCAAAGCATTCCGAAAAAATTACAAACGTAGTTCAGAGTATTGTAAGTCTTGTTTCCGAAGCAAACGAATCAAGCTCGTCAGCTTCGGCGGCGTTTAGTCGCGTAAGTTCGCAGGCTGCCGAAATCATAAAATCGCTGCAGGAAATTACAGCGGGTATTGGAAAAATTGATTCACAGATGCATCAGATTAAGGCGCGTTCTCAGGAATCAACTTCGGCTGCAGACGAAATGAACGAATACTGTTCAGACCTTGCACAAAAGCAGCGTCAGGTTTCTGCCGAAGTGGACACTATGAACGATTTGTTCCTGCAGACAATGGGCGCTATTCATCAGATTAAAAACGGTACAGCTGATATCGTAAGCCGAATGAAAGATGTAAGCGATTCAAGTAAAGAAAGCTATAAAAATATGACCGAGCTGGAAAATGTGCTTGAGCAGTTCAAGACAAAATCCGAGGCTGAAAATGCTGAAGCAAAGGTCGACTCAGAAAATGCCGTTGAAGCTGAAAGTCCTGCTGATGAGGAAGTAGCAGAAATGGAAGCAGTTGAGAATTCAGAAAACAGAGGTGAAGAAGTTTCTTTTACATCGGTTGAAGATCTTACAGAAGATGATGTAGAAGAAATTACAGAAGAAGCTGAATCAGTTAGCGAAAATTAAAAGCAAAGCTGCAAAGTACGGAAACGAAATCATTATTGATGATGGAATTTCCGGAATGTAGTTTTGTAAGTATGGCATAAAAAAGTCTGCGCAACAGAAAATAAGTACGGCTATTACAATTTTACGCAAATTCTTTTTTCCCAAAAATATAGCTGCAAGTGCAACCCAGCCGCGCCCGCTGGAAATGTTTGGCACAAATGAAGATAGCCTGATTGTAAGCAAAATTCCTGCAATGCTGCTGTAAAATGCGGCAAGTCCCCACGAAAGAATTCTTGTAACAGATGGATTTACGCCTTTTGCAATCAAAACGTCAGAATCGCTGCCGGTTATTCTAAGGTATAATCCGGTTCGTGTTTTTGAAAGGAACACAATTGCGGCGGCAATAAGAACGGCTGTAAGAATCACAGTAAAAATTTTTGTATGATTTATATTAAAGCTGTAAAACGGCGAGGTAAGAACTCCGCGTGTCTTAAAGAAAATTGTAGATAAGCACGAAATAAGTGACGAAAGCAAAAGGTTAATTGCTGTCCCTGCTATGAATTTATGTGCCTTTAATTTTTCGGTAAGCGCGGCAAAAACAAAAATTATGAGAGTTGCAAGAATTACTGTAAGTAAAAAGCCTGCAACGGGGTTTTGTGTTTTTACGGTAATGGCAAAATTTAGGAATGCAGAAAAAGAAACGAGACCTTCAATAAAGAGGGCAAGACAGCCTGCGTATTCCGAAAAAAGAGCTGCAATTGAGCATAAAATCAGCGGACACGAAAAAGAAAGAATATCTATAGCCATTTTTACCTCTTTTGCCTGTATAGTGAAAACGATAAGAGCAGCATAACTAAAGATTGAATCATACTGCTTATGTCAAAATTCATATTGTTATAAAGCGCAAATCTGTTTGAATAGGTTGTTATAAATCCGAGGAAAAGAGATGAAGGAATCATAAAAAACGGGTTAGCACCTGAAAGTAATGCGGCAGAAAAAGCGGCCCAGCCCATTCCAAAATAAAAACCGTTATGACAGGTAAAATAAGTGCCTGTTATTGCAAAAGCGCCGCAAAGTCCGTGCATTGCACCAGAAACAAATGCGCTTGTAAAAACAAACTGAGTATTATTGTAGCCTGAAAATTCCGAGAATTTTGGAGAAATGCCGTAAATTGTAAGGCGGCTTCCAAACGGAGTTTTGTTTATAAGAAAGTAAAAAGCTGCGCAAAGAAAAACGGCAATAAAAAATGTTGCATTCAAGACAGACGGCGGCATAATGCTTGTAAAGCGGAATTTTTCTGCAATAAAGGAAGTTGCCAGAAGATTGTCACTTTTGCTTCGAAAAGGACCGTTAATAAGCGCGTCTATAAGCGGAATAAAACCTGCCGAGCATAAATAAGAGGTAAAAAGAAAATCTGCATTTTTAGTTTTTTTGAGAACACCAGAAATAAGTGCCATAAGTCCGGCGGAGCAGAAAGCACACAAAAATGCAAGAAATACGCCGACAGGTGCAGGCAGATTTGAACATTTTGCAAGTACAATAGCGGCAATAAATCCGCCCAGGTAAATTTGTCCCTCTCCGCCAAAGTTCAGGTTTCCCGATTTTATAGAAAACGCAGAGCCGGTTCCGGCAGTCATATAAAGCGCAGATAGATTTAATGCTGAGCCAATGTAAAACAAATTCATTATGCCGTTTTCTCCACGTCAGAAATGCCTAGAATGATTTTTGTGCCCTTGTCAGAAAGAGCCTTGAGTTTTGAATAAAGCTTTTCTGTGCCTTCTGCATCAAGACCTTTTGTAGGATTAAAAAGATACAGCACCTCTGGATTTTCTGCAATCTCGCGTTCAAGAATCAGGCGTTGAAGCATTCCACCAGACAGACAAAAGGCTTTTTCATAGAGCTTAATGTTTACCTCTGACTTGTCTAAAAGTTTTTTTGCGTAGGCTTCCAGCGCCGCTTTGCTTTCTTCTGTGTGGTAAGCAGTTGCAAGTTGGAAAACCGTAAGGTTCGGATTAGATGCAGTAAAGGTTTTATCAGATGGAATGTAACCGGTTATTCTCTTTTCTTTATCTTTATACCTTTGTTTAATAGATTTTGAATGAAGAGCCAGAACTTGTTTTTCTGTAATTGATTCAGTTTTTATAAAATCGGGCATTTTAATTTCCTTAGAAATGCCAAAAAGCTTTTGTTTAATCTCTTGTTCTGTAATTTGAGTTGAATCTTTTTCTTCCAGCACGTGACCATCTTTTAAGAGAATTACCTTGTCAGATTTTTCCAGCGCTTCAGAAAGATTATGCGTAATTATTACTACAGTCATTCCATTTTGTGCAAGGTTTCTTAATTTTTCCGGCGCAATAAACGGTGGTTCATCCAGAATTAAAAAAGAAGGAGAACGAAGCAGAGCACCTGTCAGAGAAACAAAGAAAGTTTCTTCTTGCAAAAGTGATTTTACACTGGTTTTAAAATTATATCCTGGAAGCCATTCTTTTAGCAGCTCTTGTGCTTGTGAAAGATTAATTTTTTTTTGACCAAGCAAAAGGTTTTCTTTAATTGTAACAGAATGTGCAAGCAAAGGGCGTTGATGCACACACACAATACCTTTTTCAATTGCGTCGTGTGGAGTGTTAAAGCAAACTTTCTGATTATTCAAAAATATTTCCCCGCCGGTAGGAGTCAGATCGCCGCACAAAACCTTTGCAAGCGTCGATTTTCCTGCCCCGTTTTCACCGAGCAGGGAATATATTTTATTTTCCTCAAAAGAAAGCGAAATTTTATCGAGAACAGTTTTATAAGAATATTTTACGTCTATATCTTTAAGAAAAATCATTTAATTAATTTTAAGGCTTCCGTTCGAAAGTTTTTCAATGATTTCAGCCATAACTTTTCGTTTTTCTGCTGGAACAGTAGCTTCGTAAAGCGGGTCATCCTGAATGAACTTTATAAAGCCTTCCTGCATTCCAACCATTTTTGCAGTGCCCCACGGAGTTTTTCCTGCAAGATAATCTTTTGTAACAATTTCTGCCATTTTATCCTGAAGTGTAACGCTGCTTCCAATAATAGTTCCCGGAGCACGTTTAAATCCGCTGTCGTCAAACCATGAAATATAAATTTTATTATTTACAGCAGAAGAAATAACACCCTGCGAAGCGCCTCCGCAAACCGGAAGAATTACGTCTACATTATTTTTAGCCAGCGCGTCTGCAATTTCGGCACCCTTTGTTGCATCATACCAGTTTCCAACAATTCTAAAATCAACTGATGCATTTGCCTTTGCCGCTTTTGCACCTTTTTCAAACGATGGAAAAATAATTTCATTCATTACCGGATATTCCTGTGCAGAAATAAGAGCAAGCTTTCCTGTTTTTGTCATAAGACCGCCAATGAAACCGGCAAGGTATCCCTGCTGAGCCTGGTCATAACATACAGTGTGAATGTTCTGGTTTCCTTCGCGAGTTGCATCCAGAAGAATAAATTTTTGTGACGGGAACTGTTTAATAACAGGTTCTACAAGGTCTGGCAAAGACGGATTTGACGAAATAATCAAATCATATTTTGCTTCAGCCGCAAGAGCCGTAATTTTTGAACTCCATTCAGCCTGATTCGTTCCGGCTTCCATAATAAACAGATTTACCTGATTTTTTTCGTCCGCACTCTGATTATATTCATTAACAGCATTTGTAACGCCGCGGGCAAGTTTTTCGTAAGTAGGACTTCCATCAATAATTCCCGGAACAAAAACCGCAATAGACTTTCCATTTGTTTTTTTAGAACAACCAGCAAAAATAAAACTTAAAAGAGTTAGTGAAATTAAAAGTAATTTTTTCATGAAGTAATAATAGTTTTATATAAAACTATTGTCAATATGATTTTTGCCGCATTTACATTACAACCGCTGTTCCGCCCTTCGCTAACGCTCATTCCTCCGCGGCTCACAAAGCCGCTTCGGAACTATCGGGGCTCCATAGCGGGCGGAAATTCAACTAAAATTTTTATTAATTTTTTCTAAGAGACTTACAAAGGTTTCTTTTTCCTGTTCAGTAAAGCCTTTGTAAAAAGTTTTATTAAGCGACTGCGAAATTTCTTTTGTAAGCTTATTGTATTGCGAGCCTTTTTCGGTAAGCGTTATAAATTTTGTTCGCTTATCGCTGTCAGAAGAAAAAGTTTTTACAAAACCTTCCGCTTCCAGTTTTCGCACAAGAACCGTAGTTGTAGATTTATCGCGGTTAATTTTTTCGGCAAGCTCTTTCATAGAAATTTTTGGAAAGCGGCTAAGCTGAAAAAGAATGTTTCCGTGCGAAGAAGCAAAATCAGGCAGACCTTTTTCCTTGAGCTTTTCAATAAGAAAATCTGCTGTAATAGAATGAATGTGCGAAAGCAGCGAAATAGACGAATTAATATCCATAAGAGTAATTTTAGCAATTCTTGTAAATTTTGTGTATAACTGTTAAATTGATTTTATGTTCAGTTTTATTATAAAAAAAAGTTTTTGCGACGGCTGGGATAACCTGCTTTCCCTTGTAATTTCAAATTTCATTTTTATGTTCATTGGACTTGGCACTATCCTTTTGAATTATGTTGTAAGCCAGGCTGGCTTTGTTTTTACAGATATTCTTATGTATTTTCTGTTTGTTTCTGTGCTTTCTATAATTGCGTTTGCTTACAGTGAACTTGCCGTAAAAATTGCAGATTTCAGGTCTGTACGTGTTACAGATTTTTTTAAGGCAATACCAAAAGTCATAAAAGATGCTGTTTTGTTTGCTGTTATGTGCGGAATGATTTTTATGATTTCGATAATTGGAATCATGTATTATTTTACACAGGTAAAAAGTGTAACAGGGCTTTTCCTTTCTGCAATGATTTTGTGGATTGATTTGTTTTTGATCCTTGCTCTTCAGTGGTTTATTCCGTTGCACGCAATGTTCCACAACAATTTTAGAAAATGTCTTAAAAAGTGCTTTATAATTTTCCTGGACAATTTTGGCTTTTCTTTGGCAGTTTTTCTTTATAATATCGTTCTTTCTGTTATTTCAGTATTTTTCCTGGGGTTTTTACCATCCTGCGCCGGTATTCTTATAGCAGACTGCAATGCGCTTAGAATTCTTATTTATAAGTATGATTATCTTGAAGAGCATCCTGAATTAAAAACACCTGCCGAACGAAAGCGCATTCCTTGGGAAGAGCTTATTTACGAAGACCGCGAAACACTTGGTCCTCGCAGACTTAAAAGCTTTATTTTCCCATGGAAGGAAGACTAGTATTTTAAACGGCGTTTGTGCGCCGTTTTTTTATTCTCTGTCGAAAATGGTTTTCTGGGCTATAAAGCGACCGTATTCGTGTTTCCATAATACGTGCCACTGGCTTTCGTCATAAACAGGGAGAGCTTCTTTTTCCATTTCCATTTCAATCATAATGTCGTAACGGTTATCGCGGTAGATGCAGTTTTTAAACACATTGACTTCGTGAATTCCTTCTATTTCTTTTGTATTGTCAAAAAGCTCTTTAATTTGTACGGCAAATTCGTCAATATTTTTCTTTGTAATTTCCGGCACAAATTTTACGATGATGTAGTGCTTCATATTTATTCCTCCGGGGACGGGTGCAGGCGCGCACCGCGGTTTTGGGCATAAAAATAGGGCTCCCGGTTGAGCGCGGAAGCCCTGTTGTAAATAAAACTTAATTATTTAGAAAAAAGCAGAGTTTTTGGATCAAGTTTAACTTTGCCTTCTCCGTTTTTAAGCACTGAAAGAACAAGATCTTTTCCTTCGGCAGCAAGATGAGCTACAGAAGCAAAAATATTAAGCTTGTCTTCTGGAAGAGTATCTTTAAGACTTGCCGATTCACATGAATAGCTGAACCATGCAGTCATTTTTTCACTCTTTATGAATTTTGCAAAGCATTCCAGGTCAGTCTTTTCAGTTTTATCAAGTGTAAGACCGTCTACAACAACACTTGCAATTTTAATTCCGCCGTCTTTAAGAGCTTTAAGAGTGCTTACAACTTTAGGTAAAGTGAAAGTTTCTTCGTTAAAGTTCAAAATTGTACGGTTTTTCATAATATCTTCGTTAAGTTCATCAACATTAAGATTTCGTTTTTTTGCAATTTCTGTAAGTACGCTTGAGTACCAAGCAATTACGTTTGAAGACTGCTGGTCAAAAGAAACGTGAACAAGCGGTTTATCATTAAGCAAAGAATCAATTCCGAACTGAACAAGGATAGAAGTTTTTCCCAATCCTTTTTTTGCCGTAATAAGACCTATTTCGCCGTTTTTGAGTCCTGCATTTGTAGCGTTGTCAAAAAAACGGATAGGGCTTTGTGCTATTAAATCTTTCTTATCCATAAGTTGCCTCCTGAGTAAGCAAAAAATATAAAAAATAGTAAAAGGCAATCTAGCTTTGCAAGCGTCAGCTCTTAAAACTGATTTAATTACCTAACTAACATAATAAGTTTAAGTCAGCAAATTGGAAAATGCAAGTTAAAAATAAAAAACTCCTGCCGTTTCCGGCAGGAGCCTTTACTATGCTAATTTAAGCTTGTTATTTCTTTCCGCGCTCTCCGCGTTAGCGGAGGCGTTAGGCAAAAAGTAATTTATTACTTTATGCCAGCGATGTTTGCGAAGCAAACTCGGGTGGAAGAAATAACTTGTTATTTCTTTCCAGCTTCTTTTTCAGCCTTGTGTTTAGCAATTAATTCATCAGCAATTGCGTTTGGAACTTTTCCGTATTTTTCGAATTCCATTGTGAATTCACCCTTACCCTGAGTTGAAGAACGGAGGATAGTAGAGAATCCGAACATTTCAGAAAGTGGAACTTCTGCGTTTACAGTAGAAGTATTGTTTTCATCAGTTGAATCAACAATTACACCACGGCGCTGGTTGATAAGACCAAACAAGTTACCCTGGAATTCTGTAGGTGCAGACATCTGTACCTTCATGATTGGTTCAAGAATAACTGGTTTTGCCTTCATGTAACCTTCGCGGAAAGCACCAATAGCAGCAATCTGGAATGCGTTATCGTTAGAGTCTACAGGGTGTGACTGACCATCATTGATTGTCATCTTAACACCTACGATAGGAGCTCCAATCAAAGAACCTTCCTTCATAGCTTTCTGGAAACCTTTATCGCAAGAAGGGATAAATTCGTTAGGAATTGCACCTCCCTTAATTGCGTCTACGAATTCGTAGTCTTTGTCTGTGATTGGTTCCATAAATCCTGCAACACGACCGTACTGTCCAGAACCACCAGACTGTTTCTTATGTGTATAGTTGAAGTCACCCTGTGTTGTAATAGATTCACGGTAAGCTACCTGAGGAGCACCAGTTTCTACTTCACAGTTGTATTCGCGCTTCATACGTTCAACGTATACTTCAAGGTGAAGTTCACCCATACCGCGGATAATTGTTTCACCAGATTCAGGATCTGTAAATACGCGGAATGTAGGGTCTTCTTTTGTGAAGCGGTTCAAAGCCTTAGACATCTGCATTTCTGCCTGTTTATCTTTTGGCTTAATAGAAAGAGAAATTACAGGCTCTGGAACGAACATAGAAGCCATAGAGTAATTAACTCCACCGCTTACGAATGTATCACCAGATGCACAGTCAACACCAAAGAGTGCTACGATATCACCAGCACAACCTTCGTTGATATCTTCCATCTGAGCAGAGTTCATGCGTACAAGACGTCCAACCTTGAACTTCTTCTTTGTACGAGTATTGTAGAGTTCTTCACCCTTCTTAATTTTACCCTGGTAAACACGAGTATAAGTAAGCTGACCATACTGACCATCATCAAGTTTGAAACCAAGTGCAACACAAGGTTTGTTATCAACTGATTCAAGTTCAACTTCAGCTTCGTTGTTGTCCAAGTCAAGAGCAACGTTGCGAACTTCGTTTGGAGCTGGCAAGTAGCGAACTACAGCGTCGAGCAATGGCTGAATACCTTTGTTTACGTGAGCAGAACCACAGAATACACCTACAAACTGTTCTGCCAAAGTTCCCTTACGGATAGCAGCAATAACTTTTTCTTCTGCAACGCCTTCGTATCCATTTTCCATGATTTCTTCCATTAAAGAATCATCGAACATAGAAGCAGCATCCAAAAGTTCTTCACGATATTTGTCTGCATCAGCTTTCATGTTAGCTGGAATTTCAGCAATGCGAAGATCTTCACCATTAGGACCATCAAAGTAGATAGCCTTCATACCAACTAAGTCTACAACACCTTCAAGTTTGTCTTCCAAACCAATAGGAAGTTCCATCATGTGAGCATTAAGGCCAAGCTTTTCGCGAACCTGATTGCAAACACGGATTGGGTTAGCACCCTGGCGGTCACACTTGTTAACAAATGCAACACGTGGTACATGGTAGCGTTTGAGCTGGCGGTCTACAGTGATAGACTGAGACTGAACACCTGCAACAGCACACAAAATCATGATAGCACCGTCAAGAACGCGGAGAGAGCGTTCAACTTCTACAGTAAAGTCTACGTGACCCGGTGTATCGATAAGGTTGATTGTGTAGTCTTTCCACTGAACCTGAGTTGCAGCAGACTGGATTGTGATACCTCTTTCACGTTCCAGTTCCATGTTGTCCATTACAGCACCAACACCGTCTTTACCACGAACTTCGTGAATAGCATGAATTTTGTTACAGTAGAACAAAATACGTTCAGAAGTAGTAGTCTTTCCTGAGTCAATGTGGGCACTGATACCGATATTTCTTACTTTTGAAATATCCCAAGCCATATTGTTACCTCTTTAAAAATAAATTTTCCTAGTCTAAAAATACTGTCTTACAATAATATAGAAAATTAAAAGGCTTTTCAATATGCAAAACGGAGATTTTTCGAAACTTCCTGCCTGAGCAAGGTAATTTTTTTTCTTGCTTATTTAAAGGTTTCTTTATTATTTTAAACGTATGAACATACAGATAAAACCTTTTAACGATGAATATTTTTCAGTTTCGTTTTTGGATTCATTCAATGCAGATATGTTGAATGCAGTAAGAAATGTTCCGGAGAGAAAATATCAGGTTGAAAACAAAATCTGGCTTATTCCGGATAATAAAAAATCAGCGCAGACTCTTCTGGAAAACATATTTCGAACAAATCTCTTCAATTATATAGCGCAAAATAAGCCAAATGATTCAATTGTCGATGATAGTCGTGAGACTACAGAAGCAGTTCATTTCGACAAACTCAATGACCGTAAGCGAACTACATTTGCGCAAGAAAAGCAATATGATTTGCCAGAGAATGGTGCGGCAAGAGATACTTCTGACGGCATAGAAAAAATGAAGGAACTTTTGAGGGCACGTCATTACAGCCGACGAACAGTGGAATGCTATGAGCGCTGGGTAAAGGATTTCTTAAAAAAATATAAAGATGATGAAAATCCGGGACAGAAGGAAATAAATGAATATCTTACACGGCTTGCGGTGCGTGGGAAGGTGAGTTCTTCGACTCAGAATCAGGCACTGGCGGCACTGCTGTTTTACTTCAGGTTTGTAAAATGTGATAATCCAAATGATCTGCAGTCTGTAATCAGAGCAAAAAAGAATCCAAGAATTCCGGTAGTTTTCAGCCGGCAGGAAGTAATGCATGTAATTGCCAATATGGAGGGAAGCAAACAGCTTGCGGCAAAACTTTTGTATGGGACAGGAATGCGACTGAACGAGCTTTTAAATCTTCGGATTCTGGATCTGGATTTTGATCGTGGAGAAATAATAATCCGTTACGGAAAAGGTTCAAAAGACAGGCATGTAATGCTTCCTCAAAGTCTTGTTCCGGAACTAAAAGAACATATCCGTAGGGTAAAAACGATTCACGAAAAAGATTTACAGGAAGGCTGGGGACAAGTTCCGCTACCCGGAAAGCTTGCATCAAAATATCCCGAAGCTGGAAAGGAATTAAAATGGCAATGGCTCTTTCCACAGAAAAACCGCTGGAAAAACGAACAGACTGGTCAGGAAGGCCGCTGGCATCTGGATGGAACCTTG
>Ga0310695_10010795_pt1 | contig 13260 bp, 13 predicted proteins | sample RumenRJG_04DNA_FD_203882 | JGI IMG/M metagenome (GOLD analysis project Ga0310695, IMG submission 203882) | Bovine rumen microbial communities from Lethbridge, Alberta, Canada - RJG_04 (v2) (version 2) | ecosystem: Host-associated > Mammals > Digestive system > Stomach > Rumen | place: Canada...
CTTTTCTGATGCTTCGATTCTGCAATACCGGATCCAATTCCGGACTTCCTGTTTACGGTTTCCCGGATGGTCTGTTTGAGAACCGGAAAAGATTTTGCCTGAGATGGCGGCAGATTTTTCGTGTCGCTGGATTTCGCCTTTTTCGATTCTTCATTGTCTGCTTTGGCTTCAATGGTCATCGAATTTTTGCGGAATGCCAGTGCCTGCCGGATCAGATGATCCGCATTGATTTTTCCGCTGTAGATGTTTTGTATTTTCTCTTCGGTAGCTTTCAGGCGGCCTGCCAGGGAAAACCAGCTGTACTCCATCTCCATCAGCTGCGACCACATCTGATAATTGTTGTTTTGGGTTCCTTCAATAGCCGCGTGACACTTGCGGAAATTGAAGGAGAGCATTCTGTATAAACCTTCCACGGTCAGGTCATCGATCGACGGGAAGAAATACCCTTTCTTTTCCAATACGGCTTTGGTGAGACAGCAGCTCGCCAGCCGGCTCAATGCTTTTTCCAGAGACCGTGAAATGGTCAGATACTTTTCAGAAAACCGATTCAGGATCTTGCTGAAATTGTAAATTTGGGCTGCATCATCAATGAGTGCGTTAGTCATTTCTTCGAAGGTAAAAGGATCTTCGCTGAAAAGATCGGGGTCTTCAAGCGGCAGAAATTCATCACGGGTTTCCCTGCGGGATGAAGGAAATTCACCGACTCCGGCGATACATTGATATTGATCGTTTTTGTCAAATAATTCTGTCTTTTCCTGCTTCATGTCAACTGCTTCCATTCTGCCTCTCTCCTTTCCTCAATTTTCGTTCCGTACCACCACTTAATACCTGATGCTGATATCCGGCTATTGAATCTATATTATTTTTTCCTTGCTCCTGAATCCTGATTCCTTGATCCTTGCTCCTGAATCCTGAAAAAAAGTATACACATAATTAAAAAAAAGAAAACCGCCAAAAAGTGCGGTTGACAAAACAATAAAAATATGTTATTGACAGGAATTTTACAGCTCGTATTGCCCTGTCAGGCGTATCTCTCCGGAAAGGCGGGTTTGCCTTGTGACGGGGTCACTGACAACACTTTGACATCCGCCTGGTTCCATAAGGTAAAGACTGACGGGCATTTTATATTCCCTGGCAAAATACATCCCGACAGCAGAGCCTCCGCTGGCACAGGCGTTTTCCCAAAACAATGTACCGGCAGCAGGGACATAAACGAGCGGCGTAAGCTTACATGGCAGTTTTTTGTTTGAATATGACTGATGCGGAAAATCATCCGGCTGATGCTCGATAAACATCAGCCCCAGCCCTTCTGCAGAAAGGTCCCGGCACCATTTCTTTACTGCCTGTTCAGCAGCCTGTCTGTTGTTATACATGAGGTTCCGGAATGGTGACTTCTCTTTGATGATGATATGGGAAATGCCTTCCAGCCTGACGACAGGGAGCAGATCCCAGATGCCATCAAACAAAAACATTTTATTCCTGATTTCCAGTGCTTCCGGCATGAGGATCCCGGCTGAATAAAGATCCTCCGATTCCTGCTTTGCTGTGACTTCGACCGGTGCAGCGGCACCGGAAACACGAAGACGTATTTTGCTTTCGGATTTGTATTGCGTATAGTGAGATAGATGCAGAATCCCGGCTGACATAGAGGCGTTCCCGCAGAATTCTCCTCCAGCCATTTGGAGCGTAGCCTGAATGCCATCTTCCGATGAATCATTCAGACTGAAAAAGCCAACCTGTTCCACCTCCGGATGCCGCTGCATGATCTTTGCTGCCGCGGCAAGACGATCCTCCGCATTAACAGCAGTTTCAACCAGCGCGGTGATGTTTCCGGATGGATTCAGGATGGAATATCGCAAGGTAAAATCATCTCCTTATTTGATTGATCTGATAAATCAATGCGATGCCTGTAAAACAACGCCATTTCGTTTGTAAAAAGGCAGCCTTCTGAACAGTGTCAGCGTTCAAAAACCCGGAGAAATTGCTTTGTACGTTCCTCTTTCGGGTCGTCAAAGACCTCTTGCGGAGTCCCCTGTTCAACGATCAGTCCGTCTGCCATGAAAAATACCCGGTTGCTGACAGCTTTCGCAAAGGGCATTTCGTGTGTGACAACGACCATGGTCATTTTCTCATCGGCCAGCTGGCGGATCACCTTCAAAACCTCTCCGGTGAGTTCGGGATCCAGTGCGGACGTCGGTTCATCGAAGAAGAGGATTTCCGGTTTCATCGCCAAAGCACGTGCGATCGCCACGCGCTGCTGCTGTCCTCCGGAAAGCTGGTAAGGATAAGCCAGCGCCTTATCTTCGATCCCCATTTTCCGAAGCAGCTCCATGGCAGCGGATTCCGCTTCGTCCTTTGAACGGCGCTGCACCCGGATCGGAGCATCGGTCAGATTTTTCAGGATATTATAATGCGGAAACAGGTTAAATTGCTGGAAAACCAATCCGCAATAGCTGCGGAACTTCCGCAATTCCTTCTGTGGTACGTAAACGGCTTTTCCGTCAGCGCCGGTATATGCGGCCCGCTGTCCCATGTAAAAGATCTCACCGCCATCGATTTCCTCAAGAAATGTCGCGCAGCGCAGCAGCGTGGATTTTCCGGAACCGGACGGCCCGATCACGCTGACCACTTCTCCTTTGTCTACACCGAAGCTGATGTCGTGCAGTACGCCCAGCCCGTCAAAATGTTTTTTGATATGATTCATTTCAATGATCATGCCTGTGCCTCCTGCCTTTATTTATAATAATCCAGTCGTTTCTCGATCCGGCCCATCGCAAATTCCACAATATAGTTCGCGACGAAATAAAAGACACCTGCAATCACAAAAGGCATGAAAGAGGTTTGAGATGCCGAGATCTGTTTTGCGAGAGAAAACACCTCCTGATAGGCCAGTGTGAAAGCCAATGAGGTGTCCTTGACCAGCGTTATGACTTCATTGGTGATGGATGGCATGATGCGTTTGACGACCTGCGGCAGAATGATACGGAGAAAGGTCTGGGTTTTTGAATAGCCCAGCACTTCGGCTGCTTCATACTGTCCGACCGGTATGGATTCGATCCCGCCGCGGTAGATTTCCGCAAAATATGCGGCGTAATTCAGGATAAACCCGACCAGAACCGCCGGAAAACGCCATCCGCGGATCGACCAGCCGAAAAGATAATAGGGTCCGAAATACCAAACCAGCAGCTGCAGCATCAAAGGCGTACCGCGCAGGATGGAGATATAAACGCGGATAAAACCTCTCACGACTGCAAAACGTGATTTTCTGAGAATGGCAACGAGCAGTCCAAGCGGCAGGGAACCGATCAGCGTCAGTGCGAAAATACCGAAGGTCCTCAGCATGCCGGCGCTCATAGTGGAAAGCATTCTGGTAAATGTCATGGGAAAATGTTTCTCCTGAATTCTTCTGAACTGTCTGCACGCCGGATTTTACGGATCCGGCGTGCAGCGGTGGTTGTGAATGAAATGTAATGGAGTTTGGTTATCAGCTCCGGACTTTATTTGCCGAGAGAAAGGTAATCATAGATGTCCGGGTATTTCTTGCCGATTTTGTCATAGGTGCCGTCTTCAACCAGTGCCATGAGGGCTTCATTGACTTTGTCGCAGAGATCGGTGTCATCCTTGCGGAAGCCGATTGCATATTGTTCGCTGCCGAGTTCTTCAGCCAGATATTCATAGTCGGTTTCTCCGCTCATCAGGAAGTTGCCGCTGGTGACATCGATCGCGAGGGCATCCACCGCGCCGGCCTTCAGGTCATTGAAAGCAATGGTGTAGGTTTCGTAAACTTCAAGGGACTTGAAGGTCTTGCAGAGTTCAGCCTGTCCTTCCTCGTCATTTAAGAGGTCGTATGCGCTCGTGGAAGTCTGGACACCGACGACTTTTCCGGCCAGGTCAGCCAGTGTTTCAATGCCGGAACCCTTTTTGACCATAATCATCTGTGTGTTATCGGAATAGGGAATGCTCCACAGGTAATCATCTTCGCGGCCGTTGAGGGTAAAACCGGACCAGATACAGTCACAGGAGCCGGCATTCAGTTCAAGATCTTTGGCATCCCAGTTGAAAGGAACCGCTTCATATGTCCAGCCGTAGTAATCGCAGACAGCTTTGGCCATTTCGACATCGAAACCATTGGTTTCACCGTTGTCATCGATGTAGGAATACGGGGGATAATCAAGGTCGAACCCGTGCTTGAAGACGAAGGTTTCTTCAGCGGAAACGCTCGCAAAGAGCACGGCGGCCATGGTAAGAGCCAGCATCAAAATGAAAGATTTCTTCATGAGATTTTTCTCCTTTAGCTTTTAACTACCGAAATTTATTAGCACTGCATTAGTTTAGCACGATGAAGTGATATTGTAAAGAAATAAATTAAAAATCATGACATTTCATCTTCACCCTGCAAAAACGGAGTGCCCCGTGGCAGATGACCGGGAACACTCCGTTTTTAAAAAGTGAAAAAGTGGTACACATAGAACCGTCCCTGGTGTACCACTTTTTTCTTCGTTTTGATTTCAGAATTTCAGCGGTGCATATACAAAATCCAATGCCGGATACATTGCACCTTCAGTTGTATCCGTAAAATACCGGTGGAGGAGGTTTTCTTTTGCGTCATAGACCAATTCCATTTCGAACCCCTCAACCAGGAAGGAATAGCCGTCTCCTGTTTTCATCCATCTTCCGTTTTCGTCCTCGATCTGTACAGGACCGGCATCCGAACTCATCGTGACAGAAGCACTGCCATCGTGATTGATGGTATATACATTCCCCTTCTCAGCGTAAAGTGATGCGGCGTTTTCAGGGTCCAGAAGAACCGGTTCTTTTCCTTCTTCGTTGGAATAGACTGCCTGCAGGCTCCACTCAGATACCGGAACACGGGTATAAACAAAGTCTAAATTGTGATACATGGCATCTGCGGCGGTTTCAACCCAATAGCGGTGCAGCTCGTCATTTTCTTCATCATAGAATACTTCCATCATGGTTCTGTAAGGATCTGTAATTGTGTACTTATCTCCGTATTCTTTCCATGTATATTCATCGGTGATGGATTCTCCTGCTTCGTTTATGGTAACCAAAGCGGTATGGTTTTCTCCTGCGAATGTATAGATATTATTCTTTTCCGCATAAACGGCAGCAGCGTTTTCCGGATCCAGCTCAACCGGCCCGGAATCGGACTCATTTTCATAAACCCGGTCCAGCATCCAGCTGCCGACAATTCTCAGGGCATTTTCGTTTTGGGCAGAGACCGGCAGCACGGCTGTGGCCAGGATCAACAGGATAAACAAGCAGAATAATTTCCGATTCATATTTCCTCCATAGCACAAGAAGTGATCTATATACCGTTATACGTTTTGAATATGATTTCAGTTCCCGTCGGTTTGATTCCGGACCGGGAGTTATATGAAATTAACATAATTCTAACATCATTATGGGGAAAATTTAGTATAATCTATATTACTTGGAAATCGGTTCGATGCCAATTCCATAGCAAGTTGTTCACATTTTTATATTATTTTAGGAGTCAGGACACTCTTAAGGTCCGAAAAATATGAAAAAATCAGTTTTGTTTTTTGTTGTGATGGCACTTGCCATGTTTGTATTTGCATTTGCCGCTTCTGCTCAGGAAGCTGAACTTCCCGCCATTGATGCTGCCGAAGCCGAGCCGTATCTCGGTACATGGGCTGTATCAAAATTTTGTGTCAAAGAGGACTGCATGGATCTTGCTTCCATGGGTGTCAAATCTTCCATGACCTTCAATACTGACAACACCGCTGTGCTGTCGGAAGAAGGGCAACCGGACCGTACCTCCCAGTGGTTCATGGAAAATGGCACTGCTTATTTTGTTTTTTCAGCGGAAGATAACGGCCCCATGAGCATTGATGAAAACGGAAGTCTGGTGATCACCAGCAATACAGATCTGACCACCTATTACGTCCGTGAAACTGCTCCCGTACTTGGTACCGCTGAACTCAAAGCTGATGCCGTGATCGATGATTTTCTTGGTGAATGGTTCCTGGATGGTATCCTTACCGCTGACGGTCTGCTTCCCGGTAATTTGCTTGGCCTGACCGGTACGCTCACTTTCAGCGAAAGCGCTGTCTCTTTTGTCATGGCTGATCAGAGTGTGTACACAGAAGTTCCCTATGAATTGAAAGATGGAAAACTCTATGCTGTTATTGAAGGCAAGGATGAAGCAGGCAACGCAGTGACGGAAACTGAAATTTTTGAATATCATACCGATAATACTGTGCTGATGACCTCCGAGAGCGATCAGGCAACTGAAAATTCCGGTTATATGGTTTTTGTCCGTGAAGAGGTCCTCCCTGCCGCTGCTCCTGCAGAAGGTGAATCCGGTTCATTGTCCTCCTTGCTGGCACTGCTTGGCGGTCAGGGAGAAAACGGTTCCGGTCTGGATCTGAACAGCCTGCTCGGCAGTATCGATATTCAGTCTATTCTGAAGAACGAAAAGGTTCAGGAATTACTGAACGATCCGAAGCTTTCCGGTTTGCTTGACAAACTGAAGGATGAAAACGGTAATCTCAACCTTGATGGCATTCTGAATAATCTTGGCGGGCTGCTGGGCGGTTCCGGTGAAAATGGTGAAGGCGGCCTGAATCTCGGCGGTCTTCTTGATAACCTTGGCGGATTATTCGGCGGAAGCAATTAAGACTTGCTATATGAGTCAAAGCGACCTGTTTTCGCTGAATCAGAATTGAGTCAACAGAACAGGCTGCTTTGACTGGGTTATGAACCCTTCCAAATAAACAAATAAAAACACCGCGGGAGATTTCAATTCCGCGGTGTTTTTGTTTCTTTTCTCAGCAGCTGATGCTTGGGCAGGATTTCCGCTTTATCAGCTCATTCTGGTCAATTTCAGAACAGATCGCATGTGCCGAATTGTCTGTCTCCCGCGTCGCCGAGTCCCGGTAGAATGTAGCCGTTTTCGTTGAGCTTGCGGTCGATGGCTGCCAGATGAATGTCAATGTCGGGATGCGCTTCATGCAGTGCGCTGATGCCTTCCGGTGCACCGATGAGGCCGACAAATTTGATGTTCGTTGCGCCCCATTCTTTCAGGATGTTCGCGACCGCGATGGCCGAGCCGCCGGTTGCCAGCATCGGGTCCAGGATCAGACAGCGGTCTACGGTTTTGTAGTTTGCCAATTTGTTGTAATATTCGACCGGCTTGAGGGTATCCTCATCGCGGTAAAGGCCGATGTGGAGGACAACAGCTGTCGGGATCAGGTTCCATACCCCTTCAACCATCCCGAGTCCCGCGCGCAAAATGGGAACCAGCGCGATCTTTTCATGGATCTTGTTTGTTCGTGCAGACATCAAAGGCGTTTCAACGTCCTTGGTGACAAGCGGAAAATCGCGCGTCGCCTCATAACAAAGCAGTGTCCCCAGTTCATTCACCAAAGCCCGGAATTCCTTCGGCTGTGTGTCCTTTTCCCGCAAAAGCGAGAGCTTATGTTGGATCAGCGGGTGGTTCGAAATAAAAATATTCGGCATTATTCTCCTCCATAATCATTCTAAATGCTCAGAAAAAAGCTAAAACTTCTTATCAATCCCTGCTTGTTTCATAATTGCTTCTGCTGTATATTTCGATTTTATTTTTGAATCTACAGTAATATTTCTTTTGGTTATCGGGCTAAACCAAATATCGTGATCTCCCTTACCACGGCGTTTAAGATAACAACCATATTCGGAAAGTATCTCTCTAACCTTCTTCTCGTATTCTGCCATTAAGCATAAACCATTTCACTGCGATCAGTGTGAAAACTCAATTGAGCTGCACCATCAATCCCATTCAATTCAAGCAGTTCCGGGATGGCGAATTTGATGCGCTCTATTAGAGCATCAAATGATCCGGATTCTAAAACCAGTCCGGGAACATCATCACTTGTTGCAATCCATACTTCAGCTTCAGGATCCCAAAGAAAATTAATTTGTATATGTAAGATATTTGTATCCATGAAAGAATCCTAATTAGTAAAAATTATATTATCTAAAATAAAATAGATTAATCGAATTTTCGGGGCTGTTGTTTGCTGATAGAAAATGCCCTCATGGAAAAATGGAGAATAAATCAGTCTTTTCCCAAAATAATTATACCTGAAAAGCGGTCCATCCTGATAGGGTTTTATTTATGGATTACTCTGGAAGAAAAAACGATATGTTTTGATCAGTTTTATATTTATTTAAAATACTCTGCCCGAAATCAAAAAAATCCAGGCAGAGTGAAAAAACTGTTGGCAAAAGATTTTAAAATCAAGCTTATTGATCTACCAACTACCAACTACTAACTTCTAATACGTATCGATCGGCGGTTGAATATAGTCCGGCAGCGGGCAGACGTATTTGCCGCCGTTTTTCTTGCAAAGTTCCTTTTTCGCTTTCGCGATAAGCTCCGGCTGTTCCATCGTTCGGATGGCGGCCAGGGTCATCACTTCCGCCGCACGGATCATGCCTTTGAAACCGATCGGGGAGCAGGAGAAGGCGGTGTTCTGCCAGGTATGCCCCACGTTGCCAAGACAGGCGGTGGCTACATTCAGTTCCACTGTCGGGGTGGCATAGCCGACATCACCCACATCGGTGGAACCGGACTCATAGCGGTCATCCTTCGGATCAAACGGATGGACGGTGCTGTCCAGCGGTTTGCGCATCAGCTTTTCAACATCATCTTCTCCGAAAATTTCAGCGATATCTTCAAAAACCGTCAGCTGGGTCTGTTTGGGATAACTGCGCAGCATGGCAGAGGCGAGTTGATAATCCTCATCGGTCCATTCCGGAGCACCGAATTCCTGCAAGCATTCGTCCATCACCGCGGCAAGTGTCTTGTTGGGTGTGTAATCCGAAAATGCCATCGCGATCTCATATTTCATCTTCGTTCCGGTCATCAGGGCGGCGCCTTTGGCAATATCGGTCACACGGGTGAAGAGCTCTTTCATCTGCTTTACCTTTGGCGCACGGACCTCATATTTGATCACCGCATGAGCCGGAACAACATTCGGCGCGGTTCCTCCGGCATCGGAATAAGCGTAATGGACACGAGCTTCATCGATCATGTGCTCCCGCAGGTAATTCACGCCCACATTCATCAGTTCACAGGCATCCAGTGCGGAGCGGCCCAAATGCGGTGCCCCGCCGGCATGGGAGGCGATCCCGTCGAAGATGAAGTTCGCGCCCATGATCGCTACGCTGCCCCGGGAGGAAACCCGGTTCAGGTAAGCCGGATGCCAGGTGTAGGCGAAATCCACGTTATCAAAATATCCGGCACGGGCGATGAATTGCTTGGAGCCCGCCCCTTCTTCCGCCGGACATCCGAAAAGGATCACTGTCCCATCCAGATTGTTTTGCTCCAGATAATCCTTTGTCGCCACAGCAGCCAGCCAGGCTCCGGACCCCAGCAGATTGTGTCCGCATCCATGACCGGAACCGCCCGGTTCGATAGGACATTGCTGCGGATTGGCTGCTTCCTGACTGAGTCCGTCCAGCGCGTCATATTCCGCCAGAAAGCCGATCACTGGCTTTCCGCTGCCGCGTTTGAAGGTGGCGGTGAAGGCTGTGGGGATGCCGGCGATCCCGGCTTCGATCGAAAAGCCCTCTTTTTGGATTGCTTCCTCCATAGCTGAGGCGGATTTTGTTTCTTTATATGCAAGCTCCGCAAATCCCCAGATCTGTTTTGCCAGCGTTACCGCTGCATCCGTTTTTGCGGCTACCAGTTTTTTGACTTCTTCCTTTTGACTCATAATTTATCCTCTCCCGCTTGTGATTATTTGCAGTTTTGATTTAAAGCACCTGGCTCAGGAAGCGGATGGTTTCCGGTGCCTGCGGGCAGGTGAAGATCGTTTCCGGATTGCCCTCTTCGGTGATAACGCCGTTGCAGATAAACAGCACCCGGTCCGAGATTTCCCGGGCAAAGGCCATCTCATGGGTGACAACCAGGGTGGTCATGCCGGTTTTGGCCAGGTCGCTGATCACATTCAGCACTTCCTTCACCATTTCCGGGTCCAGTGCGCTTGTCGGCTCGTCAAACAGCATCACATCCGGATGCATTGCAAGTGCGCGGACGATTGAAAGGCGCTGCTTCTGTCCGCCGGAAAGCTTCCGCGGATATTCGGATGCTTTTTCCTCCAACCCGACCCGCCTCAGCAAGGACATTGCTTCCTCTTCAGCGTCTTTGCGGGGAATCTTCTTTTCCAGCATGGGTGCCAGCGTGATGTTGTCCAGAACGGTCAGATTCGGGAAAACGTTGAAATTCTGGAACACCATGCCGATCTTCTGTCGGTATTTGCTGATGTCCTTCTTCTTCGTCATGATGTCCACGCCCTCGAAAAAGATTTTGCCCTCATCAGGCGTTTCCAGCAGGTTCAGACAGCGCAGAAAGGTCGATTTACCGCCCCCTGAAGGGCCGATGATCGAGATCACTTCCCCTTTCATTACGGATAAGTCGATCCCTTTCAGCACTTCCAGCTTCCCGAAATTTTTCTTCAGATTCTCTGTGCGGATGATTTCGTCAGTCACTGATGGTCAATCTCCTTTCGAGCAAAACAAGCAGTTTGGACAGTACAAAGTTCAGGATAAAGTAAATTATACCTACGATCGTCAGGGATTCAAGCGCCAGGAACGTGGCCGATTGGACTGATTTATAGCTGGTCATCAGTTCCCCGACAAAGAAAACGGATGCCAGGGAAGTCCCTTTGACCGTTGAGATAAACTCGTTGCAGAGTGCCGGCAGAATGTTCTTGACGGCCTGCGGCAGGATAATGCGCGTCATCACATGTGTTTCGGTCAGACCGATGGAGCGGGCTGCTTCCCACTGTCCTTTATCCACTGCGTTGATGCCGGCACGGATGATTTCCGAAATATATGCCGAGGCATTGACGATCAGCGCGGCCAGGATGCACTGGGTATCGGTGAGTTCAAAAGGGACGATCTTCGGAAGTCCGATCCAGAAGAAATAAAGCTGGAGCAGGATCGGTGTGCCGCGCAGGATCTCGATATAGATATCGGCAAAGCCGCGGAGGATCTTTGATTTTCCCATGCGCATCAGGGCGATCACCATTCCCAGCAGCGTCCCGAACAGAACTGTCAGTGCCGAAAGCCATAAGGTGCCCCACAGGCCCTTCCAAAATGTCGGGTAATACATGTTCCAGAGGCGGATTATCTTTTGCAAATTGACTCTCCCTGTTTGGTTTTAATCGTTCTTCAGCAATTTTCTCTCAAAAGAGCTGCCCGGCAAAGGGCTGCCGGGCAGTCATTTCAATTCGTCATCAGTTCCCGAGTCCGAGACCCTTTGCGTATTCCTTGTAATATGCTTCCCATTCTTCATACTTGCCGGCTTCCACTACCTCAGCGATGACTTCATTGATGAGGGCCATCAGGGATTCGGTGCCATCCAGCGGAGTGGCAACGACGGTCGCGGACATCTGCGGGTCGGTGTCAAATTTGAAATCCGGGATCGCCAGGCCGCCGTTTGCTTCCGCGTAAAGCTCAGCAGAACCGATAGCGGTGATGCACACGTCAGCTTTGTTTTCGGCAACGGCCAGGTATCCGTCGGTCATGTTAGCCACCAGTTTGAAGTTTTTCGCGTTACCGCAATACTGGTTATAAATAGCTTCCTGGACTGAACCGGATTGTGTGATCACGGTGGCGTTGGCAAGATCTTCGATGGATTTGTACTTGTCAACATCTTCTTCGCGGACAAGAAAGCCATAACCGACTGTTTCATCGAAAGAGTATCCATCGGAAAGGCGCATGGCCATCTCACGGGTCGGGCTCCAGGCAATGGCTGAGATCGCCATGTCGCATTTCCCGTCAGCGGTGCCGACCAGAACAGCGGAGAAATCCAGCGGATTGATCTTGAGATCAACACCGATCTTTTCAGCGATCAGCTTGGCCAGTTCCAGATCTGTTCCGACATACTGTTCATCGCCGGTTTTGGTGGGATCAATGAATTCATTCGGAGCCCAATAGGGTTCGGTGCAGAATTCGATATAGCCTTTTTCCTTGATCTGTTCCAGACGGTCAGCTTTTGCCATGGCAGGAACAACAACAGCCATCATAGCGGCAAGAACAATAATAACGGATAACAGTTTTTTCATAATAACCTCTCTTTTGCTGTATCTTTTGATACTTTGTTTTCTTGATTTTCTTTATTGTAACACTTTATCATAATAAAGCAATAAAGTGATGAAATTTGTGACAAATTAAATTTTGGGCTCTGATTTGGCTTTGTTGAAGCTGAAAATGGTACGGATGTTTCAAATAGTTTCTGAAATCAGGATTAATTTAGGTATAATGATAATATTGGAGAATTCGGGAGATTTCCTCCCTTCTGAGGTGCATTTTGGATTTGTCAGAGCTTGCCGCATATGCGGAAAAGAAATATCAGATCAGGGAACAGCACAAATGGGCTGAGTTTCCTAACTTTTCGGTTCTGGCAGATCCCTTTACCGGAAAATGGATCGCCTTGCTGATGCGGCAGCGTGATCCGAAAACCGGTGCATCAGTCCAGCGCTGCGACCTCAAATGCGGAGCCCTCAGCCGGGAGATGTATGACGCATCCTACCTGACGGATCCCTTCCGCATGAAGGGCGTAAACTGGGTCGGGATCACATTTGATGAACAGACGGATCCGGATATTGTATGCCGCTTGTTTGACCGGGCTGTTTATGCCGGAGAGCCGGGCGGATATACGATCGTGCTGGACGAACCTGCCCGGCCTGCAGAAGAACACTATCAGGAAACACTGCTTTCCTTTTCGCCGAGTGGAAGCTTTTCTGCAGCGGATGATGATATCCCGGAAAAGATCCGGGAAATGATGAGGCTTTATCATTACGGCGATGGCTCTTTCCGTCAAAAGTGCAAGAATTTCTATCGTCAGGGAAAATTCATGGAAAACTACGAGGATGACCAGCCCTGGCACGGTGAGTTTCTGCATTATTTCCCGACATATCATGACCTGAACACAGACCAGCTCCGCGGATATTTCACCTGGCGGACTGCGGTGAGAAAAGGAACCTATGAACCGGTTTCTACCTCACTTGCTTACATTTATATATATGAACTTTTGAACGGCATCGGGACTTCATCCGTGGAGGATACGCTGCGGAAATTGAATGATTTTGAGAAAGGTTACCTGGATAGCGGCATCGGTGATGAGGAGATGAAAAAGAACCTGTGCCGCTGGATGCTGGATTATTCTGTCATCAACGGTGTCCCGCCGGAAACCGTGCGGAAATTTGCTGATCCGGAACTGCTCGC
>Ga0310695_10010797_pt1 | contig 13259 bp, 13 predicted proteins | sample RumenRJG_04DNA_FD_203882 | JGI IMG/M metagenome (GOLD analysis project Ga0310695, IMG submission 203882) | Bovine rumen microbial communities from Lethbridge, Alberta, Canada - RJG_04 (v2) (version 2) | ecosystem: Host-associated > Mammals > Digestive system > Stomach > Rumen | place: Canada...
GTATCTCTTCACGTACGCTGTGACGGCGGGCATCACCGGAGGGATCGCGAAGGTAAGCGCAGGACTTGCGGGCACGGTCAACACCCTTCTCTGGGGCTTCAACTTCATCATCGGCTCGGCTCTCGCGATACTCCTCAGAGTAATACTCGAGAAGCTCAAGGCAAGAGGCGTAATAAAGCGCCGCTTCCAGGAAAACTACCTGCTGAACCGCCTTTCGGGCGCGTTCTTCGACATAATGATCGTCGCCGGCATCGCCTGCATCGATATAGAGGACATCCGGGGGCTTATCGTGCCGTTCCTGCTGCTCGTCATCGCAGGGACCGTCGTGACATGGCTGCATCTGCGCTGGGTGTGCAAAGCGGTCTACAGCGATTACTATTACGAGGGGCTGATCTCCATGTACGGCATGCTCACCGGAACGATTAGCTCGGGAGTGCTGCTCCTCAGGGAGATCGACCCTGAACTGTCTACTCCGGCGGCAAACAATCTTATCGTGGGATCGAGCTTCGGTATCCTTCTCGGAGCGCCGGTACTGATACTCGTCGGGCTGGCGACGAAGAGCGATGCGATGTGCTTCCTGACGCTGATCCTCGCGATCGCATATCTGGTGATACTGGATATCATAATCTTCAGGGTCGGCCGCCGCGCCGCAAAAAAAGATGCGTAAAAGCCTTGCAATAGGGCGGTTTAAGTGATAGACTAACCGAGCTGTCGTCTGACAGCCGAAACGTTTCATAATATTTCAGTAGAAAGAGGTACCAACATGAAGGAAGGAATCCATCCTGAGTATAAGGAATGTAAAGTTACTTGCGCATGTGGGAATACATTCACGACTCTCTCCACAAAGGACGAGATGAGAGTAGACATCTGCAGTGAGTGCCACCCGTTCTTTACAGGCCAGCAGAAGTTTGCTAACAGAGGCGGCCGCGTAGAGAAGTTCAAGAACAAATACGGCCTTTAGATCTGACAGGAATATTACCGCCTTTCGGGCGACGCGTCGACAAGACATGCCACTCGAAAGGCGGTTTTATTATGGAAAGAACAGCATGGGCTCGAGGGGATTGCAGCCTTGGAATTTCAAGGCTTCTTGAATGCATTGTGTACTGAGGAAAAACAAGGATATTCGTAAAAGTATGCTAAAATGGACACAATACGTTATGCCTCCCCTTGTGACACGGGGCAATTATGAGAGGAGACTGAAAATGAAACGGAAATATTCAAACAGATTCCTGTCGGTGCTCGTATTGTTCGCGGGCCTGATGCTGTTTTCCGGCGCGGACATCTGCGCCGCTGATCAGATCAGAGAAACTGACGTCAGTACTGCTGCATCCGGCAACGGGATAGTTCTCGTTGAAGGCACATTCAATTATCTGCCTAAAGAAGATATCCTGGCGCGAATCAACGAAATCAGAAAGGAAGCGTGCGATGAAGGGGTCCCGCGTCCCGGAAATCCTTCCCAGAGGCTGAGTTCATCAGATTACGTGCCGATCAGGTGGTCTTCGGACCTTGAGTGGATCGCGCAGACAAGAGCGGCAGAAGCTACCGTCCACATGGATCACAGCAGACCGAATGGAGGCAGTTGTTTCGGAGTAGTGCATGGCGGGAATAAGTCATATGCAGAAGACCTTGCCTGGAACTCCAATGCGAACATCATTGGCGGGATAAACAAGTGGTATGAGGAAAAGGATGACTGGGTCAATCAGAACAAAGATGCTGTTACAGGACACTATACTTCCATAATCAATCCGAATTATAAATATATCGGCATAGGAGCATTCAACCCGTCAGGGAGGTACGGTGCTGTCGCAGGCGAACTGTCCGCTGTGTCAGGCCTGGATGAAACGCAGAACGGAGCTCAGGGCGTTTACAAGCAGAAAATGGAAGTCAGGCTGTCTGCTCTTACCATAGACCCTGATGAATCTGTGGCTGCCCATATAGGGGAAGAGGCTGCGTTCAAAATGAATGCGTCCACATCCTATGCTAATGATCTTGGACCGTACTGGTCCCCTGTGGTCGCGGGCGTTACCCTTCAGGACGTGTCATACAGCGTCGGAGACGGATCCATCGCTTCAGTAACATCAGACGGGGTGATCAGCGGTCTGAAAGCGGGAAAAACGACTCTGACTGCTGAATGCGGCGGAACTTCATATGAGGCGGAGCTTACGGTCGGAGATCATCTGTGGGAGGAGATAAGCAAAACAGAAGCTACCTGCACGGAAGCCGGCAGCGCCGCCTATGAATGCACTTCCTGCGGAGAGACCAAAACGGAGGATACCCCGGCTCTCGGCCATGCATGGGATCAGGAATATACTGCTGATAAGACGGCGACATGCACAGAAGACGGTGAGGAGTCGATCCATTGTTCAAGATGCGATGCGACAAAGGACAAAAGAACGGTCGCTGCAAAAGGACATAAGTGGAATGAAGCCTACACAGTCGATAAAGCCTCAACCTGCACGGAAGAAGGATCAGAATCGATCCATTGCTCTGTGTGTGATGCAATAAAGGAAGATACTTCAAGAACGATCCAGAAGAAGGCTCACACATACGGAAGCTGGAAGACAACAAAAGAGGAAAAATGCACCGAAAATGGCTCGAGGGAAAAAGTTTGCTCAGTTTGCAGCGACAAAGTAATTGAGGAAATCCCTGCGCTCGGTCATGCATGGAATCAGGAATATACTGCTGATACGCCTGCGACATGCACAGAAAGCGGCACAGAGTCGATCCATTGCTCAAGATGCGATGCAACAAAGGACGAAAGACCGATCCCCGCAAAAGATCATCGATGGAAGCCGAACTATACAGTCGATAAAAAAGCCACCTATGCGGAAAAGGGCTCAAAATCGATCCATTGCTCTGAATGTAATGCAGTAAAGCCCGGCTCAGCGGCTGCAATTCCGAAGCTGACTGTAAAACCTGCAGCGCTGTCATCGTTAACTGCTGCGAGCAAAGGCTTTACGGCAAAATGGAAGAAGGGCAGCGATGTCACCGGATATCAGCTGCAGTATGCGCTCAACAGCAAGTTCACATCAGGCAGAAAGATCATCACCGTGAAAAAGGCAACCATAGTATCGCAAAAGGTCACGAAGCTGAGGGCTAAAAAGAGATACTATGTAAGAGTGAGGGCTTACAGGACATACAAAGGAAAGAACTACTACTCGGCATGGAGCAAGGCAAGATCCGTAGCAACAAAGTAACAGACTGCAGCTCTGACCTCCTGTGCGGGCGATCGCACAGGAGGTTTTAAAATTTCTTTGTTCTCCGAAGCGGCGATCCGCCCGCGCTTTGTGAATTAACCGGCTGTTTTGGAAGATGAGAAGCATTAAGCGATGTAATGGGCTGAAATATCTGCTATAATTATCTTGGAGTAATAGGGAGATAATATGTTTGACAAACTTGATTTCATTAAAGACAAATACACGGAGCTCAGCGAAAAGGTAGCTGATCCGGCCGTCATCGCCGACCAGAAGACCTGGCAGAAGTACATGAAGGAGATGTCCGAACTCGAGCCTGTGGTAAAGGCGTACGAAAGCTACCGCAAGATGCAGAGCGACCTCGCCGACGCGCGTGAGATCATCGATATGGAAGATGACGAAGAGATGCGCGAGATGGCCAAAGAAGAAGCGAAGGAGCTTGAAGAGAGCATGGAAAAGGCTCAGGAAGAGCTCAAGATACTTCTGCTGCCTAAGAACCCTAACGATGACAAGAACGTCATCCTCGAGATCAGGGCAGGCACCGGCGGCGAAGAAGCGGCTCTCTTCGGGAACGACCTTCTGAGGATGTATCTGAGATACGCCGAGCGCCGTCACTGGAAGGCTGAGATCATCGAGATCAGCGATACCGGCATAGGCGGCATAAAGGAAGCCGTCGTCATGATAAAAGGAAAGGGCGCGTACTCGAGGCTCAAGTTCGAGTCGGGGGTGCACAGGGTGCAGAGAGTTCCTGAGACGGAATCCTCCGGAAGGATACACACTTCGGCCGCCACGGTCGCGGTGCTGCCTGAGGTGGATGATGTCGAGGTCGAGATAAATCCTAACGATGTGAAGGTCGATGTGTACAGGGCGTCCGGAAACGGCGGCCAGTGCGTAAACACCACAGACTCCGCCGTCCGAATGACGCACCTTCCTACGGGCATCGTGGTCACCTGCCAGGACGAGAAGTCGCAAATACAGAACAGAGAAAAGGCCATGAGGGTCCTCAAGGCCAGACTTTACGATAAAATGCTGCAGGAGCAGAACGACAAGATCTCGGCCGACAGAAAGAACCAGGTCGGCTCGGGCGACCGCTCCGAGAGGATACGGACGTATAACTTCCCGCAGGGAAGGATGACGGATCACCGGATCAACCTTACTCTGTACAAGCTCGAGCAGTTCCTCGACGGAGATATCGATGAGGCCGTGGACGGGCTCATCGCCGCGGATCAGGCGGCCAAAATGAAAGATTTCGGATAATGGCATGAGAAGCGTCGAATGGAAACACTGAGACTGACTACAAACGAAAGCGACATCGCGCGCGCCGGAGAGATGATCCGAAACGGCGGTCTTGTCGCTTTTCCTACGGAGACGGTGTACGGGCTCGGAGCGGATGCTCTGAACGCCGGGGCCGTAAGGGCTGTATATAAAGCCAAGGGCAGACCGTCGGACAACCCGATGATAGTGCATATCGCATATGTCGCGGCTCTGGGCGAGCTCATAAAGGGCGGGATGGAGGCTCTTGATGCCGATGCGCACAGGCTCATCGGAGAGCTCTGGCCCGGACCTCTGACGCTCATATTCCCGAAGTCTGACATAGTGCCTGACGTTACGACGGGAGGTCTCGATACGGTGGCGGTGAGGATGCCTTCGAACGGCACTGCGAGGGCTTTCATAAAAGAGTCCGGAAGACCTGTAGCGGCGCCGAGCGCCAACCTGTCGGGAAAGCCGAGTCCGACTACGGCGGAGGATGTTCTCGAGGACATGGACGGCCGCATCGATGCCGTCATCATGGGAGAGATGTGCGACGTCGGCATCGAGTCCACCGTGCTGGACATGACGGGCGAAGTGCCTGTCATACTGCGGCCGGGAATACTCAGCAGAGAATACATCAGCGACATCCTCGGCAGGGAGGTCGTATACGATCAGTCGCTGCTCGAGGTCCCCGAGGTGATAGCAGACCCTGACGACGGCGCGGCGGATACTCTGTTCAGACCGAGGTCGCCGGGCATGAAATACAAGCACTACGCTCCTGCTGCGGACGTCATCCTCATTGAAGGGAGCTATGACAGGTTCCGCCTCAGGTCCAGGGAGCTCGGTCTCGAGGCCATGAAGGAAGGCAGGAAGGCTGCGATCATCGACTACGGAGACGATCCGAACAGGGCGGCCCACAAGTTCTTCGCGGATCTTCGCGAGCTCGACAGACAGGGCTACGATCTCATACTCGTGCGCTCGATGGAGCAGAAGGGCAAGGGCTTCAGCGTAATGAACCGCATGCTCAAAAGCGCCGGCTACGACATCGAATAGGGCGCTGACGGCATACGGAAACCGCAAAAACCTGTAAAGATATTAGAAAAAGTATAAACATATTAGTCCCAGGCAACAAACGGAGGTAAAAAAATGGGTAAGGTAATGGTATTCGATCATCCGCTGATACAGCATAAGGTTTCACTGATGAGGGACAAGAACACGCCGGTAAAGGAATTCAGAGCTCTCGCCAGAGAGGTAGCCATGCTGATGACCTACGAGGTCACCAGAGATCTTCCGACAAGGGAAGTGGAGATCGAGACGCCTATATGCCCTGCAGAAGTCAGAATGCTGGCCGGAAAGAAGCTCGCCATCATCCCTATCCTCAGAGCGGGTCTCGGTTTCGTGGACGGAATGCTCGAGATGATCCCGAGCGCAAAGGTCGGCCACGTGGGGCTCTACAGAGATCCCGAGACGCACGAGCCTGTAGAGTATTACTGCAAGCTCCCTGAGGACATCGACAAGAGAAGAGTAATAATCGTCGACCCGATGCTCGCCACAGGCGGAAGCGCCATTGCGACCGTGGATTCAGTAAAGAAAAGAGGGGCGAAGGAGATCAGCCTGATGTTCCTGATCGCGGCGCCTGAAGGCATCGAAGCCCTTACCTCCGCGCATCCTGACGTAGATATCTATATTGCGGCAAAGGACAAGTGCCTCAACGAAAACGCGTACATCGTTCCGGGGCTGGGGGATGCGGGGGACCGTATCTTCGGAACGAAGTAAACGACTCTTCAGCGCTTGCAGCCGCGCTGTGAGCAATAATAATTCGTCGTACAGAGTCGTGCAGAAATGGAGAATAAATTATGAAGATCGTGATCGGCTGCGACCACGCAGCATATGAAATGAAAGAGGCCGTCAAGGCGAAGCTCGAAGCAGACGGATATGAAGTGATGGATGTAGGCTGCCACTCGAGCGAGTCGGTGGACTATCCGAAATACGGACATGCGGTCGGCAAGGCCGTTGCGTCCGGAGAGGCCGACAGAGGCATCGCCATCTGCGGCACGGGCATCGGCATCAGCATAGCGGCCAACAAGGTGCCGGGCATCAGGGCCGGGGTAGTGCACTCCATAGAGACCGCGCACTGGACAAAGAACCACAACGATGCCAACGTGCTCTGCTTCGGGGCCAGAGTCGTCGACCTCCACACGGCGCTCGCCATGGTGGATGAATGGCTCAGCACCGAATTTGCGGGAGGCAAGCACGAACGCCGCATAAAAGAGATCGAGGACCTCGATTTCTGAATCGCGGCAATGGAAGCTCTGCGCTCCTGTTTGACACATAAGGAGCACAGTGGTATATTTTGAACATCAGAAAGGGCCATACATTGATGAAGAATATCGTTGCGGCAATCTACTATTATGACGGAGCTTCGTACTGCGAAGAGTAGTTTTGCTGCGAAACGGACAAGAGCCCTCGTAAACGTTGACTATGGCTTCGCAGCGCGGCTGCGGAGCCTGTTTTATTAAAAAATGGACAAGGAGAGAAAATATGAAAAACCTGATTCCTGACAATGTCAGCGAGCACACCAATGTGTACGACGTACTGGTCGAAAGAGGACTTATCGAGCAGTCGACAAACCCGGAAGCTCTGAGAGAGCTGCTCGGAAAGGAGAAGATCAAGTTCTATATCGGATTTGACCCGACGGCCGACTGCCTGCATGTGGGGCATTTCATCCCGGTCATCACGATGATGTACATGCAGAAGTACGGACACACTCCGGTATTCCTGCTCGGCGGCGGGACCGGTGAGATCGGCGACCCGTCCGGCAGATCCGACATGCGGCAGGTAATGACGATAGATACGATCGACGAGAACTGCAGGCAGTTCAAGAAGCTCTTCGACAAGTTCATCGACTTCGATGACGAGTGGAAGTACGAGGGAAACAACGGCGTATACAGCCCGGGTCACCAGAACAGGGAACCTAAGCCGGGATACGCCGTATCCGTCAACAACGCGGAATGGATCAGACCTGCAAAATTCACCGAGTTCGCAAGAGAGATCGGCAGACACTTCAATGTAAACACCATGCTCAGGGCGGACGCCTTCAAGACAAGAATGGACAGAGACGAGGGACTTTCGTTCTTCGAGTTCTCATACATGCTTCTTCAGGCCTATGACTTCATGGTCATGGCCAGAGACTTCGATCTCAAGGCGCAGTTCGGCGGCAACGACCAGTGGTCGAACATCATCGCCGGCGTCGACCTCACAAGGAAGATCTGCGGCAAGGAGGTCTTCGGGCTCACGGTGGGACTGCTGACGACGAGCGAAGGCAAGAAGATGGGAAAGACAGCCAAGGGAGCGCTCTGGCTCGACGAGAGAAAGTGCCCGGTATACGACTTCTTCCAGTACTGGAGGAACGTCGCGGACGCCGATGTCAACAAGTGCCTGCGCATGCTGACCTTCCTGCCGATGAGCGAGGTCAACAGGCTCTCGGCTCTCGAGGGATCCGCTATCAACGAAGCCAAGGAAGTCCTCGCGTACGAGGTAACTAAGCTCGTCCACGGCGAAGAGAAGGCAAAGAAGGCCCTCGAGACGAGCCGCGAAGTGTTCGCGGGCGGCGGAGTATCGGCTGACATGCCGGCGAAGCAGTTTGAGAAGGCCAGGTTCGAAGGCGAGGGCTTCGGCCTTGCGGCACTCCTGAAGGAATGCGGACTCGAGCCGTCGACATCCGAGGCATACAGGACGATCCAGGGCGGAGGCGCCAGGATCAACGGCGAGCAGATCACGGATAAGAAGTTCTCCGTTACTCTCGACTGCTTCAATGACGGCGAACTTGTCCTCCAGAAGGGCAAGAAGAAGTTCATGAAGATCGAGCTCGCATAAGCTGCGGCGCCGGGAATCGATTCAGCCGGAAACCGGTCATTAAAAAGAGAGGTCTGCACATCAGTGCAGGCCTCTTTCAGCAGAAGCGTTTTTTATTATGAGTTCGGCCGAGCCTTTCTTCAGCTCGCATATCCTGTGCATCCCTTCCACGTAATCCTCTTTCATGCCCGAATTGATCCAGTCGGTCACAAGGCCGAAGCACGCGCATTTGTGATACCTGATGAAGAGCATCCTGTCCGCTTCGGAGATCGGCACATCGGGCAGTACGGTATCCGCATATGTCGTGATGACGTGTTCGCAGACCCTCCACAGAGACGCGATGTTGGTGCTGCTGCCGGAATTGAAGATGTGCATGATGATGCGCCTGTTGGCGCGTGCGAACTGCATCGCGGCCGTCAGGCATTCCTCGATCGAGTTCAGTCTGGGATACTCTGCAATGACTCTGTCTGCATTCTTTTCGAGTATGTCCTCGAGCAGGGCAGGTACGTCCTGATAGTGATAATAAAAGGTGTTGCGGCTGATACCGGCCTGCTCCGTGATGTCCCTGACGGTGATCCTGTCCAGGGCTTTTTTGCTGAGGAGCTCGACAAAGGCTTCGTGTATCGCGCGTTCGGTTATATTGCTGTTTGCCATGAAGATGCATCTCCCGCTTCGTTTTTTGGGCACATTGCCGTTTTCGTCTCAAATCTGTACACTGAGCCCGATGTATCAGTTCCATCCGCCTTCCGGCAGGCCTATCATGAGGCTGTCAAAAGGAAACGGCGCATGAGACCATACAAATGGTAACAGATTGGCCGGTTTAAATAAAGACCCGCAACGGGACTGAAAAGAAAGGACGTGGATAAAATGAAGATGACAAAGAGAGCTGTAAACGTGACCGTATTCACTGCTGTTGCTATCATGTTCCTGCTGGTGTTCGGATACTGCTTCAGGATGTTCCACGAGATAAACGCCATGGATCTGAGCAGCCTGAACGGCGGAGCCATGGGGATCGCGGCGACGGATATATCAGAAGATCCGGGAGATGCTTCAGAAAGCGAGATCGCCGAAGTGCAGAAGGTCAAGACTGTGATAAATAACTGCATGACTGATGAGAACGTCATATGCAGCGTAAGAGCGGATTACGCAAATCACCGCATCGTTTATCTGATGCTCGCAGACGGCGCGGCCGCAGCTGCAAAGGAAGGCAACACTGAAGAGTGGAACAAAGTGCGCGAACTCGGAGACAGAGCATCGCTCGAGGGGATGGAGATCCTCGAAGACAACGGTCTTGACGGCTGGAGCTTCGACGCAGAGATCCTGAACGATGTCCATCCTGTGAATGCGCTGATGACATTCAGCGACGGTGAATGCACCTACGACTGCATGGCAGAATAAACAGACCCGGCATACTGCAGGACACGGAGCCCGTATGGGCCCCGTGTTTTGCTTTGAGGCGTTGTTTTACACATCGTCTTTGTGTATGCTTGAACTGTAAAGAGACGCGGCAAAGCAGAGAAGACAGAAGGGGAGCAAGACGATGACTGAGAGACTGAAGGCAGCGGCACGTGCAAAAGGACCGGTGCGGATACCGGCGACAGCAGCATGATCGCGCTCTGGAGCGGACTGCTTGCAGCTGCTGCGGCAGGCCTTGCGGCCATTGTGATACTCAGACGAAAGAACAGGAAATAAGCACGGTATGAGATACAGGGAGCTTCAGATAAGCGTAAAAAGAGAATATCTGGATGGAATAGAGGCTGCTCTGACCGGTGCGGGCTTTGATTCGATGCAGATCGATGACCCGCGGGACTTTCTCGAGATCGAGGAGCATCCCGAACGGTATAAGTACGACTATATCAACGAAGAGCTTGCAGCCGAAAGTGACAGAGATCCGGTGATAACGCTGTGGTTCGCGGATGATGAAGAGGGCCTGGCGGAATGTGAAAGAGCGTCGGATACAGCAAAGAGCTTCGGCGGGGAGAACCCCGGAAGCGGCATAACGGTAAGGCTGAAGGATTCCGGTGACGACAGCGAATGGCTCTACAAGTGGCAGGAGCACTTCAGGCCGGCGAGAGTGGGCGAGCGCATAGTCGTGAAGCCTTCATGGGAAGAATATGAGCCGGAAGAGGGAGACCTCGTCATAGAGATGGACCCGGGAATGGCGTTCGGAAGCGGCCTTCATGAGACGACGTCCATGTGCATAAAGGCGCTCGAGAAGCATGTGTTTCCGGGAGCGCGCGTGCTCGATGTGGGAACAGGCACGGGGATACTGGCGATCGCGGCCGCGCTTTCAGGCGCGGGCGCCTGCCTCGGCACAGACATCGACGGCGAGGCAGTCCGCGTCGCCTCCGAGAACACGGCAAAGAACGGCCTCGGCGACGCGATCGCCATAACAGAAGGCGACCTGACAGAAGGCATAGACTGGGATGCAGACATACTGGTCGCCAATCTCATGGCAGACCTGGTCATCAGGCTCTCGCCGGATGCCGCGAAGCATCTCAGACCCGGCGGCATCTACATATCTTCGGGCATACTGGATGTGAAAGAGGATGCGGTCGCTGCGGCAGTCCGGGACGCAGGCTTCGACATCCTTGAGATAATGCGCGACGGAGAGTGGCGGGCGATAGCCGCCGTCCGCAGGTGATGACGCGCAAAGCGGAAGGCGACAAAAGGCCGGACAAGTGGTAAAATCTTTGTGTCGGGACATGCGGCGCATCAGCGCCGCTCATTTGAAGAAAAGAGGGAAGGATGCGGCAATGGTAAAGGAAGTTGATCTTGAAAAGATGCTCGCGGATGCGACAGAGAATTTCACAACGGGATACATGTGCTCGGAATCGGTGCTCGAGGTGCTGAACAGGCATTATGAGCTCGGCATAGGCGAAGAAGCCATCGCTCTCTCGACCGGATTCCCTTACGGATTCGGCGACGGCGGCAACGTGTGCGGAGCGGTAGCGGGCGCGACGATGTGCCTGGGCAAGGTGTTCGGACGCACGGTCAAGGGCGATCCCGCATTCAGAAAGTGCATCGATCTCGTGAGAGAGCTCAACGAGGATGTGGCGAAGGAATACGTCAGCAGCATTTGCCCTGAACTGATCGCGGACTACGAGTTCACGGATCCGGAGCGCAAGACATACTGCACGGGCATCGTGCACTGCTGCATAAGGTCATTTGCCAAAATCATGGAGCGCGAGTGCGGAGTGAAGACCGCATAGTCCGCCGGACCGAAGAGGCGCTGTCAGTTGACACGAAAGGCATCAAGCGGGTAAAATTTCAGTGTACGAAAAAGAGCGGATAACTGCGTCTGAAGCGCAGAAATGAGTTCAAGGAGGACGATGCATATGGATATGGGAAAAGTAATTGAAGCTGCGGTCAAGGCGGGAGCTCTTGAACAGGTAAGCCAGATGACAGGCATTTCGCAGAGTGATGCCGGTAAAGTCGTAAACGTCGTGCTGCCTCTTCTGATCAAGGGAATGCAGGGTCAGGCAAAGGGCAAGGACACTCAGGAGGGGTTCTTCCAGGCTCTGAACGATCACGGCAAGAACGATCCTAAGGATGTAAAGAAGTTCATCAAGAACGTAGATACCGAAGACGGCGCCAAGATCGTGAATCATCTGCTCGGCAAATCGACTGAGGAAGTCGCGGCGAAGGCAAAGAAGAGCAGCGGACTCGACACCAAGACCATCCTCAAGATCATGGCCATACTCGCTCCGCTTCTGATGTCCCAGATGGGCAAGGAGGCAAAGAAGGAGACCGCAAAGAGCAGCTCGAACGATATGTCCGGCGTAGTCGGAAGCCTGCTCGAGAACGTGGATGTCGGCGATGTGATCAAGATCGCAAACATTCTTATGAAATAAAGAAAACAGACTTGAACTGCCGCTGTAAAGGCGGCGGTTTTTTTGCTACAATCTGAACATGGAACAGGGCGGACTCAGAGTAATAAGAACGGATAACACGGATCCCTACGTCAATCTCGCGACGGAGGAATATCTCACGATGACAGCTGAAGAGGGCGTTATGACCCTCTTTTTGTGGCAGAACGCGCATACCGTCGTTATCGGAAGGAACCAGAATCCGTGGCGCGAGTGCAGCGTCGAGGCCATAAAGCGCGACGGGATATTTCTTGCCCGTAGGATGTCCGGCGGAGGCGCGGTCTACCACGACATGGGAAACCTCAACTTCACCTTCATCGCCGGAGACGGGCTGTTCGACATATCCCGCCAGACGGAGGTCATACTCCGCGCCTGCCGGAAGCTCGGGATCGACGCGGTAAAGACCGGAAGGAACGACCTGACGGTCGACGGCAGGAAGTTCTCGGGCCATGCGTACTACTCGTCGCATTCGCACAACTACCATCACGGGACCATAATGATCGACGTGAAGAGCGACGACCTCACGAAGTATCTGAGCGTGCCTGAGTCGAAGCTCAGGTCCAAGGGCGTCGAATCCGTAAGGTCGCGGGTGACCAATCTCAGGGAGCATTTTACCGGATCTCTTGCGGGAGCGCCGCTTCCGGATCTCGTGCGGGCGATGCAGGATGCGATGATCGAAGCGGCAGAGGAGGAGTACGGATCCGCGGCGGAATACGCCGGTCTTCCAAAAGTCCCGCAGGAGCTCATGGATAAGTACGCGTCTGAGGAGTGGCGCCTCGGCACCAGGATCCCCTTCGAGAAGGAGCTCGTTCACAGGTTCGGATGGGGCGAAGCCCAGGTGCAGCTCTCCATGAAGGGCGAATTCATAAAGGACTGCAGGATATATTCCGATTCTCTCGAGACGGAAGTCTTCGGAACGGCTGAAGGCCTTCTCAGAGGCTGCAGGTACGACTCCGCTTCGATACGGGCCCTTGAACTGCCCGAGGGCGCCCCTGAAAGCGCGCGCGAGCTGCTGCAGTACATAGCGGATTCTGTCTGATGCGTGTATTTTATAAGGAACTCACACTGTGAACACAGCGGGCAGACCAAA
>Ga0310695_10010798_pt1 | contig 13258 bp, 11 predicted proteins | sample RumenRJG_04DNA_FD_203882 | JGI IMG/M metagenome (GOLD analysis project Ga0310695, IMG submission 203882) | Bovine rumen microbial communities from Lethbridge, Alberta, Canada - RJG_04 (v2) (version 2) | ecosystem: Host-associated > Mammals > Digestive system > Stomach > Rumen | place: Canada...
GAGCATCCGGCTCATAACCGGACGGTCCGGGGTTCGAGTCCCTGTTGGCCCACCATGCGTGTCTTGAAATAGACACGCATTTTTTATACTAATTTGTATACTAAAGTAAAGCTTACTAAAATGAGCAGGTTCAGAGTAAAAAACTGATTGTTGTTACGTATTTATCGGACGACCATTGGTCGTCCCTACATAGCGGAATGTAGTGAATGTGAGATGAATAAATACTGTATTTCAATGCGCTGCAAGTTCGTAAACTAAGTTACAACCTGTGATTGTATGTCTCCGAATCTCGTTTCATGTAATTTGCTTGTTATAAAAACATCATTATGTGAGTAACAGGAATACCAATAATAGTAAGAAATCGCTCTCACGGCAGCGATTTTCATTTATACAAAAAAAGTCCACGTAAAGGATGCACCATTTGCGTGGACTATATTTTAATCTGCGAGGAATTTTTTTAATTCTGCAAGACGTTCACGAGCGGCATTTCGTCCTATGCGATAAGCTTCGAGCATAATTTCCGGGTCATGGGTAACATGACCAATAGGCAGAATATCTGGTGGAGCGATAACAAATGCATTACCTTCAGCTTCTGACTTACGAACGTGTTTCAGTTGTTCGTTGTACATTTTAGGTCTGCGGGAGTAAGCTTTAACGAGCTGAGGGTATTTTTTATAGAAGAGTTTAACAAGTGAATCACTGCGGCTTGGTTTTTTAATATAGTCACGAGGCTGAGTGAGGATAACTACATTTTTATCATAACCTGCTGACTCCATAAATTTAAGGGGGATAGAGTCGGATATACCACCGTCGAGGAATTTTCGTCCGTCTATTTCAACAATGCGGGCTGCAAGCGGCATAGACGCTGACGCGCGAATCCATTCAAGGGTACTGCCTGTAGCGATGTGGCAATTATGATAAACAGGTTTACCGGTTGTAATATCAGTAGCGACAACATAGAAAGACATAGGATTATTTTCAAATACCTCGTTAGCGAATGGGTCAAGTTTTTCGGGGATTGTATGGTAGCAGAATTCTGCGCCGAACATATCACCTGTTCTGAAAAGAGAGCGGAAGCTGCAATAGCGTTTATCCTTGCAAAAGCGCAGGTTATAGCGTATACTGCGTCCATTCTGTTTAGATTTATAGTTACAGCCGAAGCAAGCGCCGGCAGAAACACCAACTGACCCGTCAAAAGAAATACCATTTTCCATAAGAACATCAGTAACTCCGCAGGTAAAAATACCTCGCATAGCGCCGCCTTCCATAACAAGACCGTATTTCATTTTGAAAATCCTCCTTAGTAGCAACTGGTATATATTATAACTTATATTGAGAAAAATGTCAATAATATGTTGATGAGTAAAGTGTCTACAATAACCGTCGTTAGGCGAGCACAAATTCTTTATAATATGTGGAATTGGAGTGCTTCCCTTAGCGGAATTTGTGGGCTACCGAGCCGTAAATTTACGGTACATATTCGGTATCCTGCGAAACCGCCAAAGGGGGCTCCCCTTTGCACGCTTTCCTTAACGGAAAAAGTGGGCTACCGAGCCTCGAACTTGCGTTCTGAACTCAGTGACCCACGAAACTGCCCGAGGGGGCTCCCCTCTGCGCGTCACATTTTATTATGTCAATCGCACTTTGCCCTAAATGGTTGAGCAGACATTAAGCAAAAAGCCCGAAGAGAGTGAATCTTCGGGCTTGCTTTTATTTATTCTTATTGTCGTATTTTAGTTTAATAATTTTGTAAACGAATACCAACACTGCGATACCCATTACAATAAAAGCGAAAGCTATAATTGCGATAACGACGATAACTACCGGGAAACCGCTGTTTGATTTTTCGGTGGCTTTGTCGCCTGATTTAGTAGTTTTAGCAGGTTTGGTTGAATCAGTTTTAGTAGACTTAGTGGTAGACTGCGAATCAGGCTTTATCTCATCGTCATCATCGGAACCACCGTTGTTGGAGATACCGGCAGAGCGACCGGTTTCGCCGATTATTATACCGCCGTTTTCTTCAGCGAGGAAGCCGGCAGTCCAGGCGAGGGAAGCGTTCCAGTTGATAGTACACTCGTTAACAGACCATGCTTCGATGTGGTCGAGGTAGCATTTCTGAGGCGGTATCTGTCCTTTTTTCCAGCCGCTGCCCTGAACCCACGGGTCCTGCATACCTGAGTTCGGACCGCCGCAGAGAACACCGCATGGTGCTTTAGGGAATGTGTCATCAATAAGCCAGGACCAGTAGCGGTGATGAGGGAATTCGATAGCGTGAGTACCGTAACCCGTCACGTAGGAATAGTCCATGGCATTTCTGCCGAGGAGGTAGTCCATACCGCTGATAACACCGTCCATGTACTTATCGTCGTCACTGAGTAAGTAAGCGAAAGCAATGACGATGGAATTATCGGCAACGAACGAGTTGCTGCCCCATACATAGCCTTCATCTGAGTCATTATAAGCGAGTTTGCTTGAACCGTACGGAAGACCGTATCCCTGTTCGTTTTCGACACCGATGAACGAGTCGGCAGCGGAACAGATGTTATCGCTGATAGATTCAGCTTCCTTTTTGTCGAATGAGTCGGGATTGAGAGCAGCGCTTAGAGTACCGAGACCGGCAGTATTACCCCAGTCGAAGCTGCCGACAGTGTTAACACTTTCGCCGCCGTCGAGGGAAGTAGGCATTTCGAGGAAGAACTTAGAATCCTTAGCATCGGAGTAATATTTTTTATCGCCTGTAGTGATAAAAAGCTCCATAGCAGCCCAGTAGAATTCGTCGTCAACGTCAGTGTCACCGTAAGCACCGCCGCCGATTGATTCATCGAGCGGAGCGAACATATCTGGATGTTTTTTAGCGGCAGCGTAGCATTTTTCGGCAGCTTCAAGGCACTTATCAGAGAACTTGTCGTCGATGCCGTCCCATAGTCTAGCCGACTGAGCAGCGCACGCAGCGAGGTTGAGAGTAGCGGCAGTCGTAGGCGGTTTAACGATACGTTTCATATCGTCGTCCGCGGGAGCGATACCGAGAGCGGTCCACTTTTCATCGTGAGCCTTATGGTAAGCCATATCCTTGAAATCACCGCTGTCGACTATCATACTGAACATCCAGTCCATTTCCCAGCGTGCTTCATCGAGGAGGTCAGGGAAGCCGTTGGTATTTTCGGGGAGGTTCATAGTACCGTCAGCGTATTTGTCCTCGAAACCGTATTTAAGAGCAGTTTCGTACTGGTCCTGAAGCATCCAAAGTGAGAATCCGCCGTTTACAACGTATTTTCCGTGGTCACCGGCATCATACCAGCCGCCGGTAACGTCGATAGAGCCGCTTGAACCGGAATAACCCCAAGTCTGTTCGATTTCAGCCATATCCTTCGGATGACCGGCAGCACGGGCAAGAGCGTCAGCATCGCCTGAGCTGATGAGGGACGATTCGATTTCGATACCGCTTCGATTCTGATAGAAATAGTTGAGTGAATCGTATAGCATACTTGAATAGACATCACTTCCGCCGATTTTGATATCGCGGCTAACAGCGCCGTTATCGGCTTCGATGTGGAAAGTGCCCTCCTCATCGAAATCGGAGAAATCGAGGATATGAACATCGTCATCGGAGTCATTATCGTGACCGAAAGGTGTACTTTTACCGGAGTAGACACTTTTGCCGCTGTCGTCGATAATATCAAAACTTACACCTTTTTTATCGTCGCACAGCATAGTAGCACGTTTAGCGCGGTCAGGAAAGTAACCGACCTGATTTGTGAGGATCTGAGCGCGTTCCCATTCAGCGGGAGCTTTGAAGTCGTTCTCATCACTTGTAAGGTCGATGAGGGACATATTATCGAAAGTTATTTCAGTACCTGCGGGGAAACATCCGCCGGGAGTATACTGACCGTCGCCGCCGAGGTGGAAAGCCCACTCAGCAACGTCGAGGGACTGTGAGGGAGTGAAAGTAACCTCAACCTTTTTAGTTTCATTAGCATTTATCTGAATGGGGTCCCAAGTGTTATTGAAGTCGCCGTCACCTGTAGACATATTATGCCAGATTTCGACATTACCATCGAGGTTGCCGATTTTGGTGTAATACTTACCGCTTTTAGAAGCGGTTATTTCATAGCTGGCTTTATACTGGTGACCTGAAACGATTTTAAGACCGCGGTGACGGAACTGGCAGTCCCAGCGGTCCTCACCGCCCTGAGAAGCGCCGCCGGGGTTAACGATAGTGATTTTGTAGACTCCCTTGTCGATTTCAAAGTCCATTTCACCGGGGGCTGATTCGCAGATATGCCACGGAAGACCAGCGCCCTTGTCGAAATCGGTCTGACCGAGCTGCTGACCGGCATCAGCGACCAGCGGACATACAGTCGGAGCTGTACTGCCCATAACGAGGACAGCAGCCAAAAGACCTGAAACTGCTTTGCCTATAAGCCTGTTTCTCATAAAAAAACCTCCAGATTGCCGCCGGATAATGAGGGGAGACGGCATAAAATACACTATTACTTTAATACAATTCTGAAAAAAAGTAAATAACAAAACTGAAAAATTTACATTTTCTAAATATAAAACGGCAAAAGCGCGTTAAAACAGGTTATTCATGGAATAATTTTGTGCATTTTTTGTTTACGTTACCTGCATACTTGTACTGACTTGCGAATAAGATACAATAAAGCAATTTTTCAAGGAGGTCAACACATGGAATTCAAACTTAACAGAGAGACTGTTCCGGCGGCTGAATCTGTCTACAGCGGGGTACAGGAGCAAGGGGTAGAGCTTGATTACATACTTCCCGACCACTATCCTGACATAATCAGACTTGTCCGCTGTGAGATAAGTCCGATAGTAACAGGGTACACAATGAACGGCGATAAGCTTTCATACGAGCTGAGGTGTGATGTAACGCTGCTTTATTGCGGGGAGGACAGCTCAGAGCTGCAAAGTGTAACGCAGACCCAGACATTTTCAAAAACGGCGGATATAGGCAAAAACGCAGAATCGCCGGAGGTTACGCTTATTGCGAAGTCAGGGCATATAAACTACCGAGCCGTGAATAAGCGCAGACTTGATGTCAGGGGAGCAGTATCAGTAAAAATAAGTGTAACAGGGGAGAAGCAGCAGGAGGTCGTCAGTGACGCATCGGGCATGAACATACAGCTCAGGCGGATACCGGTCAAATTTGCAGCCGGACGGCTCAACGGAGAGAAGACAGTACAGCTTTCAGAGGAAACGGCACTCGGTGCATCGCAGCCGGCGGTAAAATCGGTGATAAGCGTAAGATGTACAGTCAGTGAGTGTGAAAAGAAGCTTATATCGGGCAAACTTCTTGCAAAGGGCGACATTAGTGCAGAGGTACTGTATTCCTGCGAGAAAGGAGGAAGCGGAGCACTTGAAGCAATGTCATTCACAGTGCCGTTCAGTCAGATACTTGATATAGAGGGGATAGATGAGACATACGAAAGCATAGTTGATGCAGAGGTGCTGAGCTGCGATATTACACCTGTGTCAGACAAAGAAGGTGAATACCGGATACTCAGATGTGAACCTGAGCTGAGGCTAAGCTGTCGTGCGGTAAAAACGTCTGATGCAGTGATAGTAGCTGACGCATATTCAACAGTCTACCCATGTGAGGTTGAATACTCAGCAATAAAAGCGGAGCAGTTTCCGGCGGTCTACGCTGAAAGCTTCCGGCATACAGCGAAGCTTGCGGAAGGCGACAGTGTACCTGCGGAGATATACTCAGTATGGTGCAGTCCGAAGAATATCAATATCAGAGCGGGAGACGACGGAAAATCGGCGGTAATAACAGGAATGCTGACTTATTCAATGGCGGCAAAGGACAGTTCGGGAGCGATAGTGATGCCTGACAGAGACGAAGCATTCGAGGAGACTATCAATATCGGGGACGACATAATGAATGCGTCACTCAGTGCTGAGATAAACGCACCCACAGTCTCATATAATCTCACACCCGAGGGAGTACTGAATGCAAAAGCGGACATACCGGTAAGGATAAGTGCGGTAAGTGCGTCAGCAGTCAGAGCGGTAACAGACATAACAGTAGATGAAACGGTGAGAAAACAGCGTGACGGCGACTATGCGATAAAGCTGTATTTCGGGGTTGAAAACGAGGACGTATGGGACATAGCGAAACGATACAGCACAGATGCGACAGCGATAATGGAAGAAAACGACCTTGCAACCGACAAGCTGGAAAACGGCGGAATGCTGATGATACCGATAAAAGAATAAGATAAGAAGGAGCAGAACATGGCTAAAGACATATACAAAAGCATAGCTGAGCGAACCGGCGGCGACATATATATCGGAGTAGTAGGACCGGTCAGAACGGGCAAATCCACATTTATCAAGCGCTTCATGGAGTCGCTTGTTATTCCGAACATCAAGAGCGAGTTCATGCGGGAGCGTGCACTTGACGAACTGCCGCAGTCAGCGGCAGGCAGGACTATCATGACGACTGAGCCGAAGTTCATACCGGAGGAAGCGGTTGAAGTCAGCCTCGGAGACGGAGCAACGTTCAACGTGCGGCTGATAGACTGCGTAGGCTATATAGTACCGAGTTCAGTTGGCTATATCGAAGACGACCAGCCGAGAATGGTGATGACATCGTGGTTTGACGAGGAGATACCCTTCAACATGGCGGCAGAGATAGGAACGCAGAAGGTCATAACCGACCATTCAACCATAGGACTTGTAGTAACAACTGACGGCACTATATCGGATATACCGAGAAGTGAGTACGAAGAGTGCGAGGAGAGGGTAGTAGGCGAACTGAAGGCACTCGGCAAGCCGTTTGTGGTCATCATGAATACAGCTGAGCCGACGTCAGCGGAGGCGAAGGCACTTGCGGCGGAGTTATCGGAGAAGTATGATTCGCGCGTAATACCGGTAAACTGTCTGACGCTTGACGAGGACGACATTCGCGGTATAATAAGCGAACTGTTATACTCTTTCCCTGTACGCGAGATAAATATCCGCACATCGCGCTGGATAAATACACTTGAAAAGGGACACTGGTTAAGGACGGAGATACTGGACTGTATCCGCAAGGCAGCAGGTGACGTAAAACTTGTACGTGAGGCGGTGGAATCAGCGTCAGCGATGGCAGACTGTCCGCACATCGTGAGTGCGGCGGCAACAGCGATAGACCTTGGCAAAGGCTCAGTAACAATAACAGCGGAGCTTGACAGCAGTTTGTTTTACCGTATACTTGGAGAAGCTACCGGCATAGACATAGCGAGCGAGAGCGACCTTATGCCGCTTCTCATGGAGCTGAACGACATCAAGAAGAAGTACGACCGCATAGCACCTGCACTTGAAGAGGTAGAGGCGACCGGATACGGAATAGTGATGCCTGAGCTTGAAGAATTGTCACTGGAAGAACCGAAAATGATACGTCAAGGCGGAAAATACGGAGTCAAGCTGAAAGCGTCCGCACCGTCGATACATATGATGAAGGCAAACATCAACACGACAGTATCGCCGATAGTCGGCACAGAAAGGCAGTCGCAGGAGCTTGTGATGTACCTGCTTGACGGATTTGACGAGGACCCGACAAAAATATGGGAGAGCAACATTTTCGGCAAGTCGCTGCATGAACTTGTGAATGAAGGACTTCACAGCAAGCTTAGCAAGATGCCTGTAGAAGCCAGAATGAAACTACAGGAGACTCTTGAACGCGTAATAAACGACGGCTGTTCAGGACTGATCTGCTTCATACTGTGAAAAAGCGAAAAACAGTCTTATCCGCGAAGGGTAGGACTGTTTTTTTGTAATTGACTTTACTTTGGATATTTGGTATAATATAGGCATATATTTTCTTTGTAAAGGAGAATCGGTATGAAAAAATTTTTAGTAGTTGTGGATATGCAGAAGGACTTTGTTGACGGAGCACTTGGTTCAGCTGAAGCGGCAGGAATAGTTCCGGCATCAGTTGAAAAGATCATGAACTTTGACGGTGAAGTATTTGCAACATTAGATACACACTTTGAGAATTATATGGAGACAGCCGAAGGCAGGAAGCTTCCGGTACCTCACTGTATAAAGGATACCGATGGCTGGCAGCTTGATAAGGACATCGCAGCTGCACTTAGCGCAAGAAAATATACATCTGTTGAAAAGAATACATTCGGCTCAGTGGACCTTCCGGAGATTATCAGCAAAGCGGCAGGCGGAGAAGATTTCAGCGTAGAGCTTATCGGACTTTGCACAGATATATGTGTAGTTAGCAATGCGTTGCTGCTTAAAGCGAACTTTCCCGAAGCGGCGATATCGGTCGATGCGAAATGCTGTGCCGGAGTGACACCTGAAAAGCACGCAGCTGCTATAGAAACTATGAGAAGCTGTCAGATAGACATACTGTAAGGAGGACGTTATGAAACTTGAACCTATTGTAATATCATTGCTTGATACAGACCTTTACAAGTTCAACATGGATCAGGTAATATTCCATAAGCATACTGACCTGTGCGGACAGTACTATTTCAAGTGCCGCAACAAAGACGTAGAATTCACGCCTGAAATGGTGCAGGAGATAAACGAGCAGATAGACCATCTCTGTACACTGACATTCAAAAAGGACGAGCTTGACTACCTGCGTTCAATTCGTTTTATAAAGGACGATTACGTAGAATTTCTGAGACTGTGGAGACCGATTCGGGACTATGTAACAGTAAATCTTAATGACAGCGGTGAGCTTAATATAGAAGTAAACGGACCGCTTTTCTCAGCGATGCAGTTTGAGATATACCTGCTTGAAATAGTCAATGAAGTGTACTTCCGCATGAAGTATGACTATGAAAAACTGCGCAAGTCAGCGGAGGAGCGGCTTGATGCGAAGATAAAGGCGATGAACGACGGCACGTACACATTCAGCTTTGCGGAATTCGGATGCCGCAGGAGACTTTCACGCGAGTGGGAGGAAGTAGCTGTAAAGAGGCTTGTTACGGAGACAAAAAATTGTGTCGGAACATCGAATGTTTATCTTGCGATGAAATACAACGTTACTCCTATCGGCACATATGCGCATGAATTTGTGCAGATGTATCAGGGCATAGACTCTATCCCGCTTGCGTATACCAATCACTACGCAATGAAGGACTGGTATGAAGAGTACGACGGAGATAACGGTACAGCACTTACAGACACCGTTACAACCGACCTTTTCCTGCTTGACTTCAACCGTTCAATGGTCAACAACTATACAGGAGTCCGCCACGACAGCGGAGACCCGTATGAATGGGGCGAGAAGATGATAGCGCATTACAAGAAGTACGGAGTTGACCCGAAAACGAAGCTTCTTTTATTCAGCGACAGTCTTGATTTCGACCGTGCGCAGAAGCTTTACGACTATTTCAAAGACAGGGCGAAGGTTTCGTTTGGAATAGGAACATTCTGCTCGAACGACACAGAGGAGAAGGCACTCAACATCGTAATAAAGCTCCAGTACGTCAACGGCAGACCTGTTGCGAAGCTATCGGACGATATAGGAAAAGCGATGTGCCGTGACGAGGAATATCTTGGTTACCTGAAACGTTCAGTTGAGTTCAGACTAAACAGGGAAGGCTGAAAAAAGGTCAGTTTACAAACCTGAAAAAATATGGTATAATGAATGCAAAAGCATTCATTATATTTATCTTAATGTCCTTGTAGATACGCAGATCAGGAGATCTGCTCCCTGCAATCGGACGATTATACCATAACGCTTCGCTTATATGGTATTATCAAACCAATTTCACACTGAGTACCACCGAGTCACACTGAGTCACACAAAAAAATCCGATTCCATGGGGCTTTTTAATGGTAGAAAGCTCAAAAACAGCGAAACAGCGCTGTTCTGAAAATTCAAGCATTTTGAAGATTTTTGGTAGAAATTTGGTAGAAAGCCAACGGTAAAAAAGTTGGTAGAAACTTGGTAGAAGCCGAAAACAACCCTAAAACGGTAGAAAGTCTGTTGACAAAGCAAACTGAATAATGGACAATAGCGGACGGTGTTTCATAACAGAAGCGCTGTCCGCTATTTTTATGCCTAAAAATTGAATATTGCACATCGCTTCTCACTGAGCCTGTATGAAAACAGGTCGCTGAGGAGCTTTTTTTATTTCAGATGAACTATGTCAAGGAGGTCTTTCTATGCCGAACCCTACTGAAATCAGTCTGCTCAATTACAACTTTGAAGCTAAAGCCTGTAATGAACTGCTGACGGCAATGCTCAACCATTCAGACTTTGACTACGTTACGGTCGATGAGCTTCGCCGTTACAGTGAGCTTTCACAGTTCACCTTCGATGAGCTTCGTACCGCTGTGTATGAGCTTTGCAAGAGAGGTTTCCTCCTTGTAGTGCAGAAGCCGTATGGTCATGTCTATGCGGTCAACAAGCTGCGAATATCCAACATGGAATTTGTGTACGGAGCGTAAGCAGAGGTGAGAGAAATGGACAAGAAAACAAAAGCAAAAAAGACAATACCAGATACGATCTGCCGAGTACATAGGTCAGGCGGTTATGCCGTTCTGAGCAATTGCTTCGTGCGGTCAACAAATATCGGCTGCGATTCGATAGGTCTGCTCGGCAAGATCAATGACCTACCACCTACATGGAATTTCACGATTGCCGGACTTGTGGCTATCTGTGAGGACGGTGAAACAGCGATCAAGTCTCAACTTGCTGAACTGGAACAGTGGGGATATGTCAAAAAGACCTTGCTGATGCCAAACGAGTCTCCTACGGGCAGGATCAGCTATCTCTATGACTTCTATGAATACTCGGAACTGGACGATTCTATCCCGAAGTATGACATTGAAATGGAGACATTTACAGCAGATAACGCTACCCTGAACCGTGTGAAGAAGGACAGCAATTTCACTATTATCAGTGCAAAGCTCCTCAGAACCAATAAGATCAGAAACAAACTGATCGGCTTTATGCTGAAAGTTCTTTCTCTGCCGAATAGCTGGAATTTCTCTATGTCAGGACTGAAAGCTATCTGCAAAGAGGGCAAGACTGCCGTGCATAACGCTGTGAACAAGCTCATTGATAAGGGCTACCTTGTTCGCACTAAGCTCCTGTCTAACGAGAGTGTAAACAATCATTTTGAATATGTTTACAGCTTTTTCGATGTACCCGTCAGCAAGGAAGAAGCAGACGAACTTGAAGCTGAAACAAGACGCAAGGCTATTACGATCCGTGAGGGCGGCAAGGCGAAAGCCGTTGTTTCTTCATCGGCTGAAAAACAGAAGGTGGAAAACCCGTATCTGGACACTCCGCCTGCTGAAACTCCGCTGTCTGAAAATCAGGGACAATATAATAACAACAATACAAAACAGAAAAATCAATTACTGTGTGATAAATCCTCTATCATTCCTGCGGTGGCAAAGCCAACTTTCAACATTCCGAGTGTTGAAAAATCTGCTGAGAGAGTGACTGACGGATATAACGCAGAAGAAGTAGAGTATTTCACAGAAGTTGTCAGAGATAATCTCGACTACTGGCATCTTGGTGACTGGCTCTGTCAGGACGGTCGGGACGGTTATGCAGAAGCTGATGAAATTGTCGGCTTTATCGTTGACGAAATATGTTCCCCTCTGCCATATACCACACTCAGAGGTCAGGCATTCCCCAGAGCAGTTATTCAGTCAAAGATGCTCAAAGCCAATATCTACATGGTAGAGAATGTCCTTGAGAATATGGCAAAGGTCGATAATATCAAGGATTTTCGCAGATATTTCATCAGTTCCCTCTACAACGAGGTTCTGACATATCATTTCAACGAAGGTTGTGAGAGCCGTAACATTGACGAACAGATCAGGCGTGATCTCGGTTATGGTATGGCTGTCTGACAGAGAAAGGAGGTGGTTCTATGGCTGCAAAGAAGAATGTGGCGGTAACTCCTGCATTTACAGGCAGGAATGTATCGCTGTCTGAGATCTCTCAGGCAAGTGGTATCGGCATCGCTACGCTGAAAAAGGGGCTTGTTGCCGGAGCTGTTGACTTCGGTTATGCGATTCCCTGCGGTAAAGGCGATCAGCATCGCTATTACTGCCCCGACAGGCTTGTGTATCTCAAGACCGGATACTTCAATCCTAACCCTGAGAAGCAGAACACAGACTCCGAAGCCGCTTGAAAGTCTGTAAACGACCTGTTTTACAGTTTTCACAGCGATTTAGAAGCTATCGTCATGGATATGCTCGGTAACAGGATAGAGAAAAAGACTCTTGACACCGTGTTTTCTTCTTTTGACGAGCTTCAGGAGGAATATCACAACAAGCTCCATGAGCTTTTACGGAAAGAGGTGAAAAATCATGGCTAAGTCTATTATCACGCAGGACGGCGATCTTGTCAACTATAACAATCTGGTCGCAATCAGCGTCGAGGAGCGTGCTGTTGGTTTCGATGAGGAGCATTCGGAAGATGAATACTGCATCATCGGCACTGACGTAAAGAACGGCGAAATTCTCCTTTACCATAGCTCCGACTATGAGGAAGTGATGAAGGTCCAGCGTGACATTACCCGTTGGCTCCAGAGTGAAGCGTTCTCCACTTTTGAAATGCCAACCGCAGACGAAGGCGGTGATGCGTAATGCCGTCCGACTATGAGAACGGTGCGAAGAAAACCATCGACATTTCGATCAAGGCGGAGAAAATGACCGCCGATGTGCTGAAATCCGCATTGCAGGAGTTTATGTCGGGCAAAGCTGAGAAAAAGGGGCGTATGACCTACAAGCAGTTGCAGGCAAAGTCCCCGTCAAAGCTCGACAGCATTGAGGTTTCAGACCGAAATATCGGGGATTTTCTGAAAACCGCACGAAAATACGATGTGGATTTTGCCCTGAAAAGAGATAAAAGCACCGAACCGCCTACCTATCATGTTTTCTTTTCCGCTGCCAAAACAGAGGATTTCAAGAGAGCATTTTCGGAGTATGTCGGCAAGGGACAGGGCAAGACACAGAAGCGTGGGGAGTTCACCCGTGAGCAGATGCAGCAGCAGGCTCAGAAGCTCAGGAGCAAACCTCGCAAACAGAAACAGAGAGAGAAAACAAGGGAGAACAGACGGTGATCTACAACTACTTCCAGCCTGCACCCGTTCCACGGGCAAGGGGCGATGATGTTTTTACGGCGGTTTTTGATGCCGATACCAACAGAAAGGAAAGGTCTGCGAATTGCAGATCGACACGAGAAAACTCAAAAAGCTGATCATCAAGGCTGTTCCCTATGTAGCTTTCTCTTATGTGGGCAACCTGATCGGCTTTGCGT
>Ga0310695_10010799_pt1 | contig 13256 bp, 10 predicted proteins | sample RumenRJG_04DNA_FD_203882 | JGI IMG/M metagenome (GOLD analysis project Ga0310695, IMG submission 203882) | Bovine rumen microbial communities from Lethbridge, Alberta, Canada - RJG_04 (v2) (version 2) | ecosystem: Host-associated > Mammals > Digestive system > Stomach > Rumen | place: Canada...
GGATTCTTTCGCAAAAATACAAAGATTTTTTCCCAGAAAATGAAGTCTCTTTTTATCGGATGTACACGAATACTGACATGCGTTTGTTTTTTGATGGATTGCGTTCGATTCTTGAAAAGGGGGAGACGATTGGCTCTTATTTCAAAGAAAAGTGGGCGGAAACTATAAAATCCTCATTTCAAGAGAGGCAAAAAATCTATCTTCATCAGGTGATTGCATCTTCTTTCTCGGCTGATTGCAAACTTCTTCCTCATTCAAAAGATTCTGCTGCCAAAAAAGTGAATATGCTCTTGCGCTGGCTTGTGCGTGATAATTCGCCAGTGGATTTGGGGCTGTGGACTTGGTTCAGCAAAAAAGACTTGCTCATGCCGCTCGACACTCATGTGATGCAGCAGTCAAATGAGCTTGGGCTGATTAATTCAAAATCGGCGAATCTCAAAACGGCACTCGAGTTGACAAAAAAAGTCACTGAGGTATTCCCCAGCGACCCTGTAAAAGCCGACTTTGCGTTATTTGGTTTAGGAGTTGCTTCGCAATCGGCTAGCCTTCAATAGAAATCATGCTACCCACGGCGGTTTTTTCTGCATAAACAGAACTTCTTCCGCGGTATGGATTCATCAGATTCATGTTGTTGAGCTGATTCTTGATTTTGCCCATTTGGTTTTGCAAAAGATTTCGGTTGCGCTCGTTCTGGGCAAGAACCTGCTTCTGGATATTTGCCAAATCAAGCTGAAGCTGTTCCACGCTCGCATTGTCATTTGCAGGAACGCCCGGCATAATCGCGTTGTACATTCCCTGCATCGGAACGATAACTTTTTGAAGACTTGCAAGATTTTTGACAATCTGATTCTCAAGTTCTGCGTGAGCGGCAATCGAGTCGCCATCTTCCATTTCGATTTTTCCTTCCTGACTTTCAAGAACCGTCAAATATTCCTGAAATTTGTTTCGCTGCTGTTCAAGAAGTTTTCTGAATCTTTTGAGGATTGCGATTCTTTCGTCCAATTCTTCTTTTGAAAGCTCTTTTGCCATAATTCTTTTTCCTTAATAATACACTTAGCCCGTAATGTTGAGCGTCCGCTGTGCCTGTGGAACTGAATCTGCCGCCGTATTTTGTGCCGCAGCTTCCCATGCAGAACCAAGCTGCTTAATCATTGCCAGAATCTGCTCCAGTTTTTCCTTGTTCTGGCTGATATTCACGTTCATGAGTTCCTTGTTGAAATAAACGTAGAGGGACATAAGATTTTGTGAAATCTGGCCGCCTTTGTCCATGTCCAGGGAAACTTGAAGTTCATTGATGATTTCCTGCGCTTTCATTATGTGTTTGCCGAAATCTTCGATTTTTGAGGCAGGAATTTTCCCGTCTGAGCCAAAAGCTCCGCTCGCTGCTGTAAGTTCGCGTTCAGCACCTTGATAGAGCATCACGACGAGTCGCCCCTGACTTGCAGTACTTACGGCGGTCTTTTGATAAGCTGCGTAAGGATTTCCAAATGCCATGTTTTCCCTCCCGAAAAACAGATATACTCTTTAATTTTCGGATTCTATTATGATGACTTTAGATTTTTCTCTTCTCTAAAAGAACTTTTTTCGTTATATTTATAGAAGTATTCTTTTAAATTGAGAAATATAATGGCAGATAACAACGAAACAAAAAAAGACGACGAAAAGAAATTCGACAAAGATCCGTATAACTTTTTCAAATTAGATCCTGAAAATGGTGATGATGATATGAACCGCAATAAAAAGCCGTTCAAATTTCCGTTCTTCACGCTGATGGTGGCGGTTGTGCTTGCGCTTGCGTTTGTGAATATGTTCCTTTTGCAAAAACCGAGCGATGAGCCGATCGATTACTCAGAATTCGTTCAGCTCATAAAAGACGGCAAGATTGTCAAAGTTGATTTCCAGGAGACTGATTTTATCGGCTACGGCCCTGAGCTTTTTCCTGCAAGTTCTGATGATTCTGAAGGTTCTGCTTTGCGGAACTTCCCTTTTATGCGAAAGCAGTTGCAGGCTCAGCTCTCAAACCGAAAGCATTACCGCACTGTTGGCTATCTCGGGCTTTCGGAAAATCTTTTGAGCCTTCTTGACGAGCGTGAAATTCCATACAAATTCGTGCGCAAGCAGACTAACATCCTTATTCAGATTCTTATCAATATTCTTCCGTTCCTCATTTTGCTTGCTATCTATTTCTTTATGTTCCGCAAAATGACTGGCGGAATGGGCGGGCTTGGCTCTGTCTTTGGCGGTGGCAACCGAAACAAAGCCGTTGATGAAGGTAAGGTCAAAACTCGCTTTGCAGATGTCGCAGGTGTTGACGAGGCAAAAGATGAGCTTGTCGAAGTAGTTGATTTCCTTAAATCTCCAAAAAAATACACTGATATCGGTGGTAAGATTCCAAAAGGCGTTCTTCTCGTAGGACCTCCGGGAACAGGTAAGACTTTGCTTGCCCGGGCTGTAGCCGGTGAAGCTGGCGTTCCATTCTTCCGCATTTCCGGTTCTGATTTTGTCGAAATGTTCGTTGGCGTTGGTGCCAGCCGTGTCCGTGATTTGTTCAAGCAGGCCCGCGAAAAGGCTCCCTGTATCATTTTTATTGATGAAATCGATGCAATCGGTAAGAGCCGAATGAACGGATTTTCAAGCAATGACGAGCGTGAGCAGACCCTCAACCAGCTTTTGGTCGAAATGGACGGCTTTGACAACGAAAAGGGTCTGATTATTCTTGCCGCTACAAACCGTGCCGACATTCTTGACCCGGCTCTGCTTCGTCCTGGCCGCTTTGACCGCCAGGTTCCTGTTGAGAGACCGGATGTAAAGGGCCGCGAAGAAATCCTTAAAATCCACGCTAAGCCTGTAAAACTTGCTGATGATGTTGATTTTGAGTCAATCGCGCATGGAACTACGGGGTTTGCTGGCGCAGATTTGGCAAACGTCGTCAATGAGGCTGCTCTTCTTGCTGTTCGAAATGGTCATGAAAAGGTTTCTATGGCCGATTTCAACGAGGCGATTGATAAAGTCAGCATTGGTCTCAAAAAGAAGTCTCGCAAAGACAACGAAAAAGAAATGAAGCTTGTTGCGGTTCATGAGACTGGTCACGCACTCGTTGCGGCTTTCACTCCTGACCACACACCTGTCAATAAAATTACTGTCGTTCCTCGCTCACATGGCGTTGGCGGATTCACTCAGTTCCGCGAAGAAAAGGAAGAAAAGCATTTTATGACCCGAAAGGACATGCTCAACGATGTTGACAGTGCTTTGGGTGGCCGTGCTGCCGAAGAAATCATTCTCGGAGACATTTCAACAGGTGCTTCGAACGATATCGCACAGGCAACTGACATCATCAAGCGCATGATTACTGATTACGGCATGAGCGACAAGTTCAAGAACATGACTTTGGGCAAAGGTGTTCTTGGAACTCACGGCGGAGAGCCAAATCTTGTGCGTGAATTCAGTGAAGAGACTCAAAACTTCATCGATGAAGAAATTTCCCGAATTATGAACGAGCGTTATGAGCATGTTCTTTCATTGCTCCGTTCAAAAAAGGATTTGCTCGAATACATTTCAAAGCGTCTCATTGAAATCGAAACGATGGATGCAAAAGAATTCAATGAGATTATCAAAGCTCACGAGCATTGCGAAGACTTGGCAGAGAATGCGGCATCACAAGAAGTTGTAACGGAGCCTAGCGAAGCAGCAGCACCTCAGTCAGAAAATACTGAAGTCAAAGCAGAAGGAGAGTCAAAATGAAAAGGCTCCTAACTATCTTGCTCTTGCTTTTGGTGCCATGTTTTTCATTTGCACAGGGAATCCTTACGGCATCTTCTTTTTTTAAGTCTGTGTCGGGCAATTATGCCACGATAAAGGATTATGAGGCCGATGTTGATATAAAAACTTCCAAACTTACGATGAGCGGGCATCTTTCATACAAACATCCAAACTTGCTCCGAATCGACTTTACGAACCCAGAAGAGCAGGTTATTTGCTTTAACGGTGACTTGCTTACGATTTATTTACCGGGCAGCGCGGCGATTCTTAATCAGTCGGTTGACAATTCAAACAATAACGGTGCGAATCTTGCTACGGCACAGGGCTTGTCTTTGCTTGGCAGGTATTATTCTCCTGCTTATGAAAAGGGCCAGGAGCCGATTCCTCTTGATGAGGGTAGTGATGAAATGGTCGTGACTCTAATTCTCCGCCGAAGAAACATGAGCGAGGCCTTTTCGACGATAAAAATGTCTGTTACGCCCAATACGATGTTGATTCGGCGAATCGAAGCTACGACGCCACAGGGCGAAACATTTACCTTTGATTTTAAGAATTACAAACTGAATCCTGGAATATCTGATCAGCGGTTTATTTATGATGCGCCAACATCGGCGAACAATTACAATAATTTCTTGTTTTCGGAGTAAGCAAAAATGGAAAGCTATGGCGAAATTCTAAAAAAAGCACGAGAAGCTAAAGGAATCGAACTTGAAATTATAGCGAGAGAAACTTCCATTACACAGGAATATCTTGAAGCTCTTGAAAAAGAAGAAACTGGAATTTTCCCAGGTGAGCCGTATCTTGTTGGCTTCTTAAAGAACTATGCTGATTATCTTGAAGTTGACAGCAATCACATTCTTACCCTGTATCATGCGAAAAAACTTCAGGAAACTCCGCCTCCATTGGCATTGACTGCGCGGGAACGTCCGCGTTTTATAAAACCGCTTATCATATCGCTTTGCTTGCTTATGGTTGGTGGTGCTGCTGTTTTCCTTACGCTTTTCTTCAAGGCAAAAATCGAAGCTACAAAGGAAGAGGCGGCTCTTTCTCAGGGAACTGAGTTCAAAAAATACGAGCTTACAGAAAAACCTTTTTCTGGCAGACTTTTCAAAAGCGACCAGCTTATCATGGGAAGCGACAAAGGAAACATTTTCCTTACAGTTGCAGAAACCGAGGGCATTTTCGGGCTTGAAACACCTGCCGGAATGCAGTACGTGGAACTTTCAGAGGAGCTTGAAATTGACGTTGACGGCAATTCTGTTCCAGAGCTTATCGTTTACGTTTCCGATGTATCTCAGAAGAATGTTGACCGTGGTGCAGAAGTAAAAATCATGCTCAAAAATGCTTCGAATATTGCTGTAGCCTCACCTGATGAAAATCAAATTCCGAATGCCGAAGATTTGCCGAAGGAACAGGCTCGAACAGAAATATTCTCTGATTCAAGGGCTTATCCGTTCACGATTAACGCAAGTTTCCGTGGTGGATGTTTGTTCCGATACCGCCCTGACCGCAAGGAGACTGTCGAAGATTACTTTGCCAGCGGTGACATTGTGAACATTACAGCAAGTAACGGTGTGCGACTTTGGATTTCAAACGGAAACGCTGCAAAGTTGCAGATTGTTGCAAACGGCAAGACTTATGACTTGGCTGTTCCAAAAGCTGGCGAAGTAATTGCTCAGGATATCAAGTGGATTAAAGATACTGATGGCCGCTACAAAGTCGTAATTGTGGATATTGACTAATGAAATTTTTTATTGACCAGCATGGCTGTGCTAAGAATCAGGTTGATGGCGAGCTTATCATCAACCTTCTTAAAAAACAGGATTGGGAACAGACTTTTGAGCCTAACGAGGCTGATTTAATCGTCGTGAATTCCTGCGGATTTATTGAATCTGCCAAAACCGAGAGCATAAACGCCGTAATGAGCGCACGACAAATGTACCCGAAAGCCAAGATTTTGCTTGCGGGTTGCCTTGCTGAGCGTTACGCCAACGACCTCAAAGATGATTTGCTTGAGGCCGACGGATTTTTTGGCAACGGAGATTTGAGCCAGATTTACAAAGTAATCGAACCATTGATGAAAGACGAACGTCCCGTGCTTGTTCCTGAGCAGAAAGGCGTTTGCTGCGGCGACCGAAATCTTCTTCTTTCATTTAAGGGCACGGCTTTCGTAAAAATCACAGAGGGCTGCAACAACCGATGCTCGTTCTGTGCGATTCCGATTATCCGTGGCGACCTTCGAAGCCGAAAAGCAAGTGAAATTATCGAAGAAATCAAAGACTTGGTCTCAAAAGGCGTGTACGAAATCAACCTGATTGGTCAGGATTTGGCGGCTTACGGCACTGGAGCTGAGGACAATTGTTTTGGCGACGGAAGGACAAAGCTGCCGAACGGAACGCCGGGAACACAAGGCTTGTCGGAAAATCAAACGTCTTCTGATTCTCAGTCAGGGCTTGCACGGCTTATCAAAATGATTTCTCAGATTGAGGGAACTTTTGCAGTTCGTCTGCTTTATATTCACCCGGATCACTTCAACGAAGATATTCTTCCAGTTATGAAGGCTGATTCACGATTCCTGCATTATTTCGACATTCCGTTCCAGAACGGTGATGATGCGATTATCAAATCAATGAACCGCGTAGGCTCTGCTCAAAAATACAAGGCACTAATTTCCAAAATCCGCGAAACTTTCCCTGATGCTGCAATCCGCACCACTTTCATGGCAGGTTTCCCTGGCGAAACAGAGGAGTCTTTCGAGAATACAAAGGCCTTTTTGCGAGAGACTTCAACAGATTGGAGCGGCTGTTTCTCATATTCAAAAGAAGACGACACACCGGCTTATTCATTCAAAAAACAGGTTCCGCATAAAATCGCCGAAAAGCGTGCGGCAGAGCTTGTTGAGATTCAGGCACAAATTACCCGCGAGCGGCTAAAGACCCGATGCGGTGGCGAATACGACATTCTGATTGAGGAAGTCCTTTCTCAAAGCGAAGAAAATCCCGACGAAGGCTTGGCAATTGGCCGAGCATGGTTTCAGGCTCCAGAAGTTGATGGAAGCGTAGTCGTGCGCTACGATCGAAGCAACGAAAGCGAGAACAACGACGTGCAATCAGGCCGCCTCGTTCGAGTAAAAATCGTTTCAAGTGGTGACGTTGACCTGAACGGTGAGTATGTGAGTGATTCACCACTGAATGAAAAAATCGCAAAGTCCGAAGCAATTGAGTTCGCTCAGGAAATTGAATAGAAAGTTTGCCCAAACATTTGTAAGATTGCCGTCCAAACGGAATTTCCGTCACCTTACAAAAATTCGTTGCCTGTCCAAGTACAAAGTCAACGAAATTACATTTGTAAGGTGCCCGCCCAAGCAAAAAGTGAGCACCAAACATTTGTTTGATTGCTGTCCAAACGAAATTTCCGCCACCTTACAAAAATTTGTTGCCTGTCCAAACACAAATTCAGCGAAATTACGTTTGTATAGAAAAAAAAACTGGTTTTCGTTAAACTAAATCAATGTCACTTGAAGACGAAATCTTAGATGGTATTGCATCTTCTCAAAATACTGAACTTTCTGAGCGGGCAAAAGAGTATCTTTCGGTCTTGAATCCCCAGCAGTACGAGGCTGTGGTTCATGAGGGAAGCCCGCTTTTGATTCTTGCGGGGGCCGGCTCTGGTAAAACCCGCGTTATCACTACAAAAATTGCCTATCTCATTGGCGAAAAAAACGTAAATCCATATTCAATTCTTGCGGTCACGTTCACTAAAAAGGCCGCAAACGAAATGCACGAGCGCGCTGTTGGTTTGGAACCTCGCGCGAGTGAAGCTCAGATCCGCACATTCCATTCTTTTGGCGCATGGTTTTTGCGTGTGTATGCCGAATATGCTGGCGTTGACCCGAACTTTACCGTTTATGATGATGAGGATGTCGTTTCTCTGATTCAGAAAGTCGAGCCAAAGCTTACCAAAAAAGAAGCGGCTCAGTATGCCCGCAAAATCGCACTTGCAAAAGACTATTGCCTTAAGCCTGACAGCCCGGAACTTCTTACAAAAGAAGCATTTTTGAATCCGAGTGACTTTCCACAGATGTACGAGGCCTACGAAAAGCGTCTCCGAGCGACCGGGAATGTTGATTTCGGCGATTTGATTCTTCTTCCGTATCTTGCGCTTGAAGAAAATGCTGCCCTTCGCGAAAAAATGTACCGTCGTTTCCGTGTGATTATGGTCGATGAGTATCAGGACTCGAACGTGGCTCAGTTCAAACTTTTGGAAGCACTTTCGGGCTTTAATGAGGGAAGCGGCACTTATGTTTGCGTTGTCGGTGATGATGACCAGTCGATTTATAAATTCCGTGGGGCTGAAATCCAGAATATCCTCAACTTCCCGAAGATTTTTGACGGAACTAAAATCGTCCGCCTTGAAAGCAATTACCGCTCAACTCAGGAAATCCTTTCGCTTGCGGACAATGTGATTAAAAACAATTCCGGCCGTCTCGGAAAGACCTTGCGGGCGGAGCGGGGCAGCGGAAAAACTCCTGTGCTGGCCTTTTTGCCGAATCAGGACGATGAGGTTCATTTTGCGGCTGATTTGATTCAAAAAACTCATTCAATGGGAGTTCCTTACTCGGACTGGGCAATTTTGTACCGAACAAACGCACAGTCGATGGGCTTTGAGAGTGAGTTTGTTCGAAAAAAGATTCCGTATGTGATTGTCGGCTCGTTAAAATTCTTTGAGCGCGAGGAAGTCAAAGATTTGATTGCATGGCTTGAGCTTGTCGCTAACCACAAAAATGAAATCGCTTTCCGCCGAATCATAAACAAGCCCGCGCGTGGAATCGGAAACAAAACTCAGGACACAATCGTGCTCGCATCTCAGGCGGAGTATCAGAACGACATAATCACAACCTGCCGACAGAAAATGCAAAGTCTTTCTGCAAAAGTGCGCGGTGAGCTTTCAAAATTCCTCGATATTTTTGATGAGATAGAAAATCTTTTCGGGGAAGATATCACTGCCGGCGGAGAGCTTGCTCAGCAGGTCGTTTCTGACGATGAAACTTCTTCAAATGAACTCAAAAAGCGTGAAAGCCGCAAGACCCTTGCCGAACTGATTGAGATAATCGCTAAAAAGTCCGGGCTTGTTTCTTATTACGAAGAGCGCGATAAGGAAGAGCATACTTTCCGTGTTGAGAACATTCAGGAACTTGCGAACTCGGCCGTTCCATATCCTCTTGCCCGCCAGGGGCTTCTTGATTTCCTGGACAATATTCAGCTTGACCGCACGCTTTCAAATCAGGACGAAGACATTGCTGAGGATGCCGTGACTTTGATTACTCTTCACAACACGAAGGGGCTTGAATTCAACCGGGTTGTCATGACCGGCATGGAAGAGGGCGTTTTTCCTCGCAACGGAGACGATGAGGAAGAGATGGAAGAAGAGCGGCGGCTTTGTTATGTCGGAATCACGCGTGCAAGGAACGAGCTTTATCTTACAAGCTGTGCCGTGCGCCGAATGTACGGCCATATCGAATATATGAAGTGCAGTCCGTTCCTTCTTGAAATGGGTCGCGAGGGCGTTAAGGCTATCGGTCAGCTTCCGTCAAGATATAGGGGCAGCGGCTTTCATGGGGGCGATTACGGCGAGCGGGGATTGAGTCACCCGGATGTCGAGAGCGACCCGATTAAGCGAAAATATTGTCGCGGGGCAAAAATCTATCACGATGATTACGGTTACGGCATTATCGTGAACACTCAGACCAACGATGAGGGCGAGTACGCAATCGCAGTGAGTTTTGAGAACAGCGGAATCAAACGCTTTTTGCCGAAATATCAGGAAAGTGTTTTGATGATTGTTAAGGACTGAATATGAAACGATTATTTTCTTTCTTTTTGATTTTTTCTCTTTTTACGATGTTGTTTGCCGAGGACGTGATTTCGGAATATACGCGGCAGAAGGTTGAGGAGTTTGTCACTTACCGTGTAGTTCTTAAAAGCGTGGAGCATGAAGTCGCTTACAAGACAATTGATGAGCTTAAAAAGGCGGCATTGGCCGAACTTCCCGAGCACGCGAAGGATTTTGAGCAGGAAAAGTGCCTTCTTGAAAGCCTTTATTTTGCTGAGTATTACGAACATGCTCTCAATGCAAACGGAAATCAAAAAGAGCTTCGTGCAGAAATGAAACGCCTGATGAAAAATAATTTCGCCTGCATCGACGCACGCAAAAAGGGGCAAATTTGCGAGTGGATGTACCAGCTTGCTGGGGATGTTACGGCTTATTACATGACACGTTCTGCCGCCGCGACATTTTTGTATGGAATGAGGGTCAAGGGATTTTATGAGAAGGCCGTCCTTGCAAACAAAAATCGTGCGATTTCACATGTCTGTCTTGGAAACTGGTGTTTTTATGCTCCTGCTCTGTTTGGCGGCGGCAAGGGAAAAGCTCTAAAACATTTTCAAAACGCTGAAAATTGTGCGGTGATTCCCGGTGAAAAATATCTTGTTTACATCGCAATGTCTCAGATTAATTTCGAGAATAAAAAATATGACGTTTCGCGAGAATATCTTGAAAAGGCGATTGCGCTTGATTTGGGGCGCAAGGACTTGGATTTAATCGCAAAGTGCAACAAGAAAGGCTTCTCATATTTCCAGTATCTCAGAAATCGCTCCGGTGTAGACGAAGAAATGAGCGATGATGAAAAAGACGATGACGATAAGTAAAATCCTAAAATTTATATTGATTTTATTGGTATTTCTTAATATTGTGTTATAATTCGTGTAAATAAAAAGTTTATTTCAAAAAGTGCAGGAAAAATCTACTTCTTAAGGAGTTTTATATGAAGAAATTAAAACTTTTTACAACGCTGTTGGCTTCAGCAGTTGTTTCATGCCCGGTATTTGCGGATGTTATCATTCTTAATTGGGGAAACGGGCAGTCCATGGCGGTCAATACCGATGATTTGGCAGCAGGCTTAACAGGTGTCGGAAATGTTCCTTATGATGTCGTAAGAATTGTAGCGGAGCATAAGAGCGAGATTGAGGCAGCTTTGACAAATTCTGGAGTTACAAGTGCTCAAGCCCAGGCTGGTGTGATTCAGGCAAAAAATGCCTATGATAACTTCGCAAGATACAGTGGATTCGTGTTGAATAATCCTTACACGGACACAATCAACGGTCTTAATGATTTTTCGGATGTTTTGATGGATGTGATTCCGAACACTCAGATTCAGCAGAATGTTTGGGCAAATGCTTGGATTGGTCATATTCTTCCTAAGCCGAATTTTGGATTTGGCATAAACACCGGCATTTCAAAACTTGATTTGAGTCCGCTTGCTCATGTAGCAAAATCATTGGGAATGAGGGATTATTCTGATATTCCTGGAAGCATCGTTATGCCTACTGTCACGGCTGATATTCGCGTGGGTGGTTTTATCCTTCCGTTCGATGTCGGTTTCACCGCAATGTCAATTGATGCCAACACTGTCAGGCCTGTCGGAAAGGCTATGGATCCTTCCGGTTTTGATTTGTTTATGATTGGTGGTGATGTCCGCTATGCGATTCTTGAGGGCGGATTTTTGAGGCCAAAGCTTTCTGTTGGTTTGGGTGCATATTATACCAAAGGAAATTTCGGAGTGGAGCAGGATGGTTCCAGTGCGGAGCTTGATTTTAGCACAACATCAATCGTTTTGAGCACACAGGCTTCTATCAAAGTTCTTAGTTTCGTTCCGTTTGTTGGTGCCCGTGTGATGATGTCAAAGTCAAATGTCGATTGGAAGGTACATGCGAATTGGGCTTCTATTTTGTCAACAAGCAATTCAAGCATTGCGAATGCACTTGCATGGGGAATTTTGCCGTCAAACTTCTCAGACGGTGTTTCTTCCAATTTCGGCAGTCATGTAAGGCCTGTGCTTTATGCCGGTTGTTCAATAGACATGCTTGTCATCGATTTTACTCTCAGTGCAAGTTACGATGTGATTTCAAAGATTCCGTCCGCAGCTGCCAGCCTAAGACTTGCGCTTAATTAGTTTAAATCCTAAAAGCTCTGCTCAGTGCAGGGCTTTTTTGTTTTGTTCTATAAGGCATGTCTTTGAACGGTAAACCTACCAGGGCATCCGCATTAAAATAACTTAATGACTCTATCCAGATAATCTTCGCATTTATCGCAAATATGCTGCTTTTGAGAAATTGTAATGTTCTTGGATTTTATGACATCCGAAAAATCTGCTTGCTTCAGAAGATTCATTGCGATTTTTCTAATGACATTAAGATTTTGAGCCGCATTATCCTTTCTTACAAGGCAGTGATCTTCATCAAAAATATTGTCTAAAACCCAATGAAGATTATTTTCAACGCTCCAGTGCGATCTTAAAGCATTGGAAGCCTTCGAAACATCGGTTAAAGATGTCAAAAAATATCTTCGTTCTGTTGATTTTTGCCCTGTCTTTTTGTCAGTCCGCTCTGAGACCACCATCCCGATTCCGTTCAGGTTTGTCCATTCGCTTTTTTCCTCCAGCCATCTGAGGTTCGTGCAGAGATAGCTGCTTCTTTTCTCAATTCTTCCGTGCCCGAATTCGATTTCGCTCTCGGTATGCTGAATCTTGTACCGCTCGCAGTATTGCTCGTCAAGCTCGTGCTCGAACAGCGATTTCGCATCCGCATGGATTTTCTCCTGGTTTCCCTTGAGCGAAATGACATAATTCGATTTTTTCTCCGTGATTTTTTCGGCGATTTTCTTCTGGCATCCCATCGCGTCTATGGTCACAATCACGCCTTTTAAGTCCAGGAGTTCCAGAAGTTCGGGTATCGCCTTGATCTCGTTTGATTTCTCATCTGTTTTGACCTGACCGAAGCAGACCCCGAGATTTGTCGCCCATGCCGAGACTACATGAGAAGCCTTGTGAGGTGTTTTCTCCGGCGATTCCGGCAGATATCCGGAGTTCCTGATTGTTTTTCCGTCTATGGCTATGACCTCATCTTCCCCAACTTTATCCCCGAATGTTTCTTTCGCGTATCTGACGAACGCGTTTTCCAGTTCTTTTGAATCAATCCGTGCCAGAACCCGCAGTATCGTGTCGCTTCCTGGAATCCCGTTTTCCAGTTTCAGATATTTTTTCAGTGCGTTTATGCTCATTTCAGCATAGAAATGAATCTCTTCTATTGTCTTATATCCGCACAGAATACCGAAAAACACAATCATGAGAATATCTACAAGTTTGTGTTTGGTTCGCCCCTCTATTCTGTCGTCCGTGATTTCTTCGAATGTTTCCTCCAATGTCATTTTTACTACCCGAAGTTATTTTATCATCTCGCCTAATCTTTAAATACAATACTTGTTAAGAATTCAATTGCAGAGTGCTTTTAATGCGGATGCCCTGCAGGGCATCCGCATTATAGTTGTTGGAGAGCATAAAGCAGGCATTTTTCGTTTTGTGAGCAAAGTGTCTGCTTGTTGCCGATTGTCAGATTCTTCTTTTTAGTTGAAACAGGTAATTCAATTCCTTTCAGAAGATT
>Ga0310695_10010800_pt1 | contig 13256 bp, 17 predicted proteins | sample RumenRJG_04DNA_FD_203882 | JGI IMG/M metagenome (GOLD analysis project Ga0310695, IMG submission 203882) | Bovine rumen microbial communities from Lethbridge, Alberta, Canada - RJG_04 (v2) (version 2) | ecosystem: Host-associated > Mammals > Digestive system > Stomach > Rumen | place: Canada...
ATTCGTGAACCGCAATCAAAAGTTCTTACCTTTGCAGTGTCAAATTGAAAGAGCGCAGAGGCGGTCGTTAAGGATAAAAATTGCGAGATTTAAATCTAGAAATTGCGCGCATTAATCATAGCAATTGTAATCCTTAATAGTACGTTCTGAGCGCGAAATAAGGCGACGGTAAAAATATTAAACATTAGAGGTTAAACATTAAAAATTAAGGCAATGATATAGAAGTTGACCTATACGTATAAAAACGCCCAATAAACGCTGGACTTTTCGTAAATTTGCAATATAATTTAAAAGAAAAGTTCAGCGTTATGATTGATTTCAAGAAGTTCAACAATATCATTTCACTCACATCATACTTCACTTCCGATGAGGTATGCAAGCAAGCTATCATCGAGTCTCGTTGGGGTATTGGTAACGAGCAAGACGTTGTTTGTCCTTATTGTGGGGGGCATCACTGTGTGACTCGCAAGGATGGTAAATTTCGCTGTAAGGCTTGTGGAAAGAACTTTTCTTGTCTCGTTGGTACAATCTTTGAAAACACTAAGCTGCCACTCATCAAATGGTTCGTTGCTATGTATCTTATCAGCAGCCACAAGAAGGGTGTCAGCAGCCATCAATTGAGCCGTGACCTTTCAGTTACTCAGTCAACTGCTTGGTATATGCTTCAGAAGGTGCGTCTGCTTTACCCTCAGAGCGATGCAGAGGCTTTTGATGGCACAGTGGAGTGTGATGAGGTGTATATCGGTGGTAAGGAAAAGTGGAAGCACAAGTCAATGCGCACACCCAAGACCCAAGGTCGTTCCACGAAGACCAAGACACCTGTCTTTGGTATGATGGAGCGTAGCACCTTTGAGAATGAGAAGGGTGAGATTGAGAACATCACCTATGTTCACGCATTCGTTGTGGAGAACACGAATAGGGCTACTTTGCAGCCCATCATTCAGCAGTTCGTTGCTGATGGCTCAAGAGTCATCACTGATGAACTCAATGCCTATAATGGACTCAGTGAGTTAGGATATACTCACGCTGCGGTTGCTCACGGTGCTGAAGAGTATGCCAATGGTGACGTGTTCACCAATAGCATTGAGGGCTTTTGGAGTCACTTCAGAAGGATGATTGTTGGCTGTTATCACGATGTATCTGATGAACACCTTCAGCAGTACATTGATGAGGCTGTGTATCGTTGGAACACAAGAAAAATGAGCGAATCAGAGAGATTCGCCCATATGTTCGATAAGTCCATTGGACTTGTTCGTAAATGGTCTGAGATTAGAGTTGGTCTTGTGGCTGCTTAATATCATTATATTGCAGTATCCATTCTACCCATTTTTTTGTATGGGTCTGAATCATAACTATTTAATTGAGTCTCATATTTATTCACAATTTCATCTGCTTCTTGTGATACTCTTGTTGCCCATTGGTTAATCCTACTAGTTTTTGATGAGCAACTTTCTAAAACATCATTCAATGCTATTTGAAGAGCATAAAGAGCATCCAAAATTTCATTGTTATGTGATTCTTTCACTATTCTTTTTACAGACTCATTCACGATTCTATGAAGGTCACTCTCTGTTAGTCTTATAAGTTTCTTATTCATATTATAATACGTATTAATTCGTTATTTTTATAATAAATATCATCAAGATTTGTTTTATTCGATAAATATCTGTAATTTCGCAGCAAAATTGATATTTATATGAAAACAGAAAGATATGACTGTAAGCGAAAAAGAAATAGATAGAATAATAACAAGTAGCATAAATGAAGAATTACAAAAGGTTATAAATGAATCTATAGCTCACGCTAATTGTTATGGAGTACCAAGAGGTTTGCTTGAATATAGAAAACAAGAATGGGAAAATATACTAATTGTTGAGAACAGAAGCGTTGCTGCATACATCTACAGAAAGGTACTGTCTCAAATAACCAATTTTGTAAATCAATGTTTATGGAGTAGAAATTATCAAAGTATAGGGTTTAATATTAACGAGAAGGAAACTCTTATTGATTTGGCTAAAGAATTTGTTTTCTATTTCCAATTCCAAAACTCAGAAGAAGAAGCCAACTATCGAGATGACCTTACAGTCATTAACAATGGTGTCGTTGAAAGAGTTGTAATAAGTGTTGTGGTTAACCCTATGCAGCATAATGACTCTTTATTATCTCAATTGTTGTTTCACGAAATTAACCACTGCAAAGATGATGTTGAAAGAAGATTAAATGGTTATCCATCTTTGAATGATGTATTGGATGGCGCAGAAGCTAAAGTTAAATATCAAGAAGCATATGCAAATATGAGAAATGACCATATAGCCTACTTGATATACAGTTTATTTGTTGACACAGAATTAAATGCGTTTGTTTCACAATTCTATTCTGAGTTAGAGAATTCAAATACCACAAGGGAGCAATTCAGTGAGTTCTTAAAAAAATCTTATGCTTATAATCGTTATGATGGTTTTATGTTCATTATTGAACAGTTGGAGAAACAAAAGGGTTGGGAGAAACATGCTATGTACTATTTCAATTCAAAATTCAAGTCTGCCATCTCATTTAGAAATTGGTTCTTAGGGAGAGCAAAATATAAGGCTTTAAAATTCTACAATAAGATATGTAAAGTTGCAAATCTCTACTTTGACACCATCGAAGGAAAATACAATGAGCAACCAAGTTAGGTTACTCATTTTTTTTTAGATATTTGGGTCAACTTCTATATCGTTGCCAAAATTAAAGATTATGGCTATTAAAGTAATTGCACAGCGACGTGAAGTGAAATTGGGTAAGAATCCTGGAAAGAAGTTCGTAATGCGTCCGGACTTGTACATCCCCATCCAGGAGAAGAAGGTGTTCGCAGAGGCCTCTACCCACAGTGGTATCTCTGCAGGTGTGATCAAGGCGGCTTGGGATGCCGCAGGCGAGGTGATTCGCACGTGGGCCACTGAGGGTCACTCGGTACCTCTGCCCGGACTGGGAACGATGCGCTTCGGCGTCCGAAGCAAGGCGGTGGCTGAGCTGGAGGACGTGAAGACGAACCTGATCAGCGTACGCCGCATCATCTTCACCCCGAACGTGGACGTGAAGGACGAGTTGAAGAACACCAGTATCCAGATTACCTGCCTGGACGAGGACGGCAACGTGCTGAAGCGCGTAACCTCTGGCGACAGTGGGGACGTGGAGGATAATGAGAATGGCCTCACCCCCAGCCCCTCTCCAACGGGCGAGGGGAGTGGAAACTCAGGAGGCGGTAATTCCGGAGGCGGTGACGGTGGTGACGAGCTGGACGAAAATTAAAGAGTTTGCCCGCGAGGGCAACTCTTTAAATTGAGGAATTGAGAAAATGAGGAAATGAGAAGTTATTGAAAAAATGAGGAATTGAGAACTATGAAACGAGAGACTTGGAAGACAGTGATTCAGATGGTAATATCCATCCTGACGGCGGCATTGACTGCAATGGGCACAGCCTCGTGTGTGAGGTGAGATTGCAACGCCACACTCTGACCATCGGTCAGAGAAAGTGAGAAGAGGGACTGACAAACTTTCATTTGAGAGTTGTCAGCCCTTCTTATAAGCAAGAATTTCTATAGGTAGAACACGAATTTTGAGCCTCTTGCCCCTACTCTATCATAATCTGTCATCTTACTATCTTTGCTTTTTGCAGGTTGTCGAATTCATCCCAGAACTCAGCCAGTTCTCGGAGTGTCATTTATTCTCCAATAATAGTCACCAGATGGAAGCCGCGACGTTTCGGCTTCAGGGTTATTTCAATTTGTTGTACCATTATTTAATGACTGTCATTCTCATTTCAATGTCATCTACTGGCCTGTCAGCGCGTCCAGTTGCAGTGCCTTGTATCATTTCAACCACATCAAAACCATCCTCGACCTCTCCAAACACAGTATATTGACCATCAAGATGGGGAGTACCTCCAACAGTGGAGTAAATCTTCAGTTGTTCATCAGTCAGCCCTGATTTGCCGACTTTACTCTCAGCTTCTGCAGCCAGCTTGCCTTGCAGTTCCTGAAGTCCCTCGCGATTCCTGTCACGGCGCATCTGCATAATCTCTGCACGATGCTCGGCAGCAAGCTTATTGAAGACATCCTGCACCTTCTGCATCCTCAGTTGCTTGGAGAACTGGCGAAGCTGGCCTTCGTTATACACATCTCCCCAGACGATGTAAAACTGCGAACCGCTACTGCGACGCTCAGGATTAACCTCGTCGCCCTGACGTGCAGCAGCCAATGCACCACGCTTATGGAACAGGCCGTCCTTTATCTCGGCTTCAAGCGTGTAGTCAGGACCACCAACACCCAGCATCTTACCAGCAGGTGCGCCCTTGGAATCAGGATCACCGCCCTGAATCATAAAGTTCTTAATCACTCGATGAAACAGCGTCCCATCATAATAGCCCTCCTTCGCCAACTTCAAGAAATTGTCGCGATGGATGGGAGTCTCGTCGTAAAGGCGAACTACGATGTCGCCCAACATGGTTTGAATTTTTACTTTTGTCATAAACTATCAAAATAGTTGGTGCAAAGATACAAATAATCGTGGAATTATGTGTACCTTTGCAAATAAAATTTGATATGGACTACCTGCCGAAAGATCCTGCGATATTGGTTTCGAGCGTGAATATGCTCCTGAGAGAAGGGAGGAGTCCGCGATGTTGATAACATCGTGGAGGGCACCGGAGTTTGACACGCTTGAGCGGTTTCCGGAGGATATCACCAAGGCTGTGGAGATACTTGAAAAGATGCTATAACGAATATGGAGAATTTTGAAGAGCAATTGAGAAAAGACCTGCACCAGTTCCTGCTGAGCATGCAGGAGGTGGACGAAAGGATGCCAGAGTGTCCTGACGTGGAGGAGAAATGGGAAGCGATAGCCAAGACGTATGGGGTATCATATGACAAAGATGAACTGACATGTTAGAACATATTGCTGATTTTACGGCATGGCCGATACTCACGGGTATCTTCGTTGGTTACGTAGCTAACCGTATTATGAGTGGTGAGGGCAAAGGATGCTGCATGAATCTTGTCATTGGTATCATTGGCAGCTATGTCGGCACCTTTATCAGCCATCTGCTGAACATCGAACTGCTTGGCAAAGGCTATCTAACCAACTTCGTGTTTTGCGTCGTTGGTGCCGTAACATTCCTATGGATTTGGAAGAAACTGTTTGATTAAGAATATGGCGTCATTCAGTTCGAGTTCGATGGCCATTCGTCCTTTGTGAGACTGCTGACATGCCCTATTTACGATAATCCTTTAGTGCTTTTGCATCCATTTCCGACAGACGGTCGAGGGCGGCAAGAAGGGTCTCGTCACGCTTGGCGAAGTGGAAACGAATCAGGTGATTCACATCCTCGCGGAAGAAGCAACTGCCTGGCACTGCTCCGACTCCGACATGCTCTGCCAACCACTCGCAGAAATGCAAGTCGTCCTTAACACCATACTTGGAGACATCAAGCAAAACATAGTATGCTCCTTGCGGATCAGTGAAGTTCAGTCCGAACTGGCTCAGCCCGTCGCAGAAGAGATGCTTCATGTGGGTATAGTGTGCCTGAAGCTCGTCGTAGTAGCTGTCAGGAAAGCAAAGTCCGACGGTTGCAGCCTCCATCAGGGGAGCCGCTGCGCCGACAGTCAAGAAATCGTGTACTTTCTTCACACGGTCGATGATTCGCTCCGGAGCAATGACATACCCCAAGCGCCAACCTGTGATGCTGTAGGTCTTGGAGAGCGAACTGCAAGATATGGTTCGATCCCACATGCCGGGCAGCGTGGATATATAGACATGTTTGTGTGGAGCATAGACGATATGTTCATATACTTCATCCGTTATCACATAGCCGTCGTATCTGATGACTATGTCAGCAATCTGATCAAGTTCCTGACGAGTGAAGACCTTTCCGCACGGATTGGACGGGTTGCACAGTACCAAAGCCTTAGCTCCCTGCCTGAAAGCATCTTCTATCAGATTTGCATCGAATGTAAATGTAGGTGGCACGAGCGGGATATACAAAGGCTCTGCCCCCGTTAGAATCGTATCAGCAGTATAGTTCTCATAAAACGGGGAGAAGATGACAACCTTATCACCAGGGTTAACTACAGTCATCATCGCAGCCATCATCGCCTCCGTCGAGCCACACGTCACCACGATGTTTTTGTCTGCATCTATCGGGAGTCCAGTCCAACGGCTCTGTTTCTTGGCCAATGCTTCACGGAAGTTCTGCGCTCCCCAGGTAATAGCATACTGATGTGGGCCAGAAGGTGCAATCTCCGCCAGACGGTCAGTAATCTCCTTTGGCGGGTCGAAGTCTGGGAATCCTTGTGAGAGGTTGATGGCTCCGTAGCGATTGCTGATGCGGGTCATACGCCGGATAATGGAATCCGTGAAGCCTGCTGTGCGTGTAGATAGTGGTCTCATTTAAATTAATCGTTTATATAGGCTTTCGTCGTCATATCGTAATACAGTGCCTCCAACTCGGCTAAAGTCAGTTTCTCAACGCTGTGCTCGATGATACGGATGAGTTCATCGCGCCGATGTTCATCAGTCTGATTGAATCTATTCATATATGCCATAACCACTTGAAATCATTAAAGTATCGGAAATTCTTGGAGCAGCGAGAGCCAAAATGAGCTTGCTCAGAATTGGTCGAGTCGTGACAAGAATCAACTTTTGTTAATAATTGGGCACAAAGTTACGAAATATTCTTCTTTTTTTCGTATCTTTGCGAATAAATTTGCGAGAACGGGCTGTACCTCAGCAATTAGAGCAAGCTCTATTGCTCTCAGTTTGCACCGTCCTTGCCACCCAAATTTAATATGTTTTGTGATATGATAGACCAGATTATTGAATACAATATTATGAGTCCCCTGCTGGGGGACGGCTATAAAGCAGGGGGAATTGGGGGAACCATCAAGACCCATCCGTTGGTGCCGAAGGATATCGTGGTTCGTGGGTTTATCATTGACTCAGAAACAGGCGAATTGGAAGAAATACAATAACTACTAAAACAAATACAGGTATGAAGAAAATAGTAATGATGTTGGCGGTACTCTTGACAATGAGTCTGAGCGCCTGTTCACAAGGGAACAAAGCAAAGGAGAGTAAAGAAATGAAAGTATTAGTAGCCTATTTCTCGGCATCGGGAGTGACGAAAGGAGTGGCCCCGCAGTTGGCAGAAGTGACAATTGAATTTACATAAACTATGCCCAAGGTCACCAAAGCCATCGAGGTATCATAAAGTGATTCCACTTCAAAACAGCAAGGAGGGTGTGTCAAAATAGGCACATCCTCTTTTTATTTTGATTATATACTTTAGCTCGTTTTTTTTTTTGCTTTTTGCCTCGTATTCGGACAGAAATCGGGGCTCCACCTAATTTTTGTCCGAAATATCAAGAAGTGTCCGATATACATCAGCAAGAAGTTGGCAAAAAGTTTGGAATGAGGCCAAAAACCGTATTACCTTTGCACCGTCAAAAGTTCAAAGCCGCAATAAAGTGACTGAAAAGAAAGACAAGTTTAAGTATAGTATTAATAATAAAAAGGAAAAAAACAATGAAAAATTTCAAAAAACTTGCAATTCTTACGCTTATCAGCGTTTTCACAACCGTAAGTTTTACAGCCTGTTCAGCTGATGACGAGCTGAGCGCTTCAATAGCGGATTCTATCAATAACTACGATTGCGTACAGGATGTACAGGTCATGGATATGGGTTACATGAGCACCGAGGTGACAGCGCAGGCACTCACACGTGCTGCCAATGGCGAGCTAAGCCCAGAGGATATCAAGGTAACACAGCTAACAGAACAGCAGGCTCAAGCCTTTGACCAGAATAAGGACGGAAAAGGTGGAACGAGTTATTTCTATATGTACAAATGGGCAACGCTGCGCTATAAGAGCAATACCGCCAATGGTACCATACAGGACCTCTCTGAGCTTATTGTATGGCCCTATTGTTGTGGAGACAAAACACCCGACCAGCTTATTATCGGTTGTCACAGCGCCATTACCAGCAATGCTCAGCGTCCCACCAATTTCAGTGAACACTCCAACGCAAGCGAGATGAACATGCTGGCACTATTTGCCCACGCATGGAGCCAGAATGCACTGGTTATCGTTCCTGACTACGAGGGTTATGGTTCTACTGTCCCATCTGCTCTCCCCTATTGTAATCGCGAGCTCACTGCCGAACAGGTGGTAACTGGTGCCAAAGCCGGACTGAATTGGTTTGAGAACAAGGTTAAGAAGATGAATAACAGTTGGTCGTCAGTAGCTGTCGGCTACTCTCAGGGTGGTGCTGTAGCTGCTGGTGTGCTGCGCTACTGCCAACAACACCACGAGAATGGTCTACGTCTTAAAGGTGCCGTATGTGGTGACGGTCCATACGACCCACTGGCCACGCTGAAGAACTATATCGCCACAGACAAGCTGTATATGCCCGTAGCACCAGCCCTGCTACTGAAGGGTATGATAGACACTGACAAAGAAATGAAACAGCAAGGTTGCACCTATCAGGACTTCGTTACCGAACAGTTCTATCAGACAGGTATTTTCGACATGATTCAGAGCAAACAGAAAACCACTGACGACATACAGGATGCTCTGCTGAAACACTCATACCAACATGGTGACGAGGGCGGTTTCATCATGATGGCCAAGACCAACGACGGTTTCAAGCCCTATACTCCGAAGAATGAAAAGGATGCCAACGGCAAAAAATACAGCTACAATCTTGAAAATGGCAAAGGCTACAACTATTGCACTGTCGACCAGTGTTTCAAGCCTGCTGTCATTGCTTACTTCCGCGACGGCAAGGTAACAGGTGATGTGCCTGAAGCCAAACTGAAGGCACTGGAAAAGGCACTCGCCAATAATGCGCTGACAGCAGGTGACTTCAAGCCCAGCGAAGGCTTCACCTTCTTCCATTCCGTTGGTGACGAGGTAGTACCTTACTGCAACTATGAGAGTGTACGCAACACCTGGGGAAGCAATCATATCAAGGGTGTCACCTATAAGTCAAACACGACATTCCATGTAGCCACAGGTGCCGCATTCTTCACGACCTACTGCGGTAGCTTAGCCGGAGAAATCTTTAACGACAAGTGGCAACCCTGCGAACAGACTAAGGGTAATGGACTATGGTAAACAAAATAAAAGTTGTGTGACTGTAACTTTATCCATGTTGAGAAGTCCATTAAAAAGTGTGGAATGTCAGATTTATTATGTAACTTTGCAGCAATTATGAAGGTAAAGAGCATGAAGCAATGACGGAAAACAGGAAAGCAATTATAGTAGGAGCCAGTTCCGGTATAGGACTGGAGGTAGCAAAACTGCTGATAGCAGACGGATGGTATCTGGGATTGGCAGCCCGACGCGAGGACCCGCTGCAAGCCTTGAAAGCAACAGACCCAGAGCGCATAGAGGTGATGCCCATCGACGTCACCAAGCCAGAAGCAGAAAAGCAACTGATGTGCCTCATAGAAAAGCTTGGTGGCATAGACCTATACTTCCATGCCTCAGGCATCGGCAAGCAGAACCGTACCTTGGAGCCAGACATGGAACTGCAGACGATGGAAACCAATGCAGTCGGCTTTACCAGAATGATTGGTACGGCCTACCGTTACTTTGCGGAAAAAGGTGAAGGCCATATTACTGCCATCACCTCCATTGCCGGCACCAAAGGACTTGGCCCTGCCCCATCCTACTCTGCCACCAAAGCCCTGCAGGCCACCTATCTACAAGCTTTGGAGCAACAAGCCCATCAGCGAGGTCTGAACATCCACTTTACCGATATTCGTCCAGGATTTGTAGATACAGCCCTGCTCAGTGGCACCTTCCACTATCCCATGTTGATGCGCCCGGAAACAGTTGCATGGGATATCTGCAGTAGCATCTACCGACACAGACATGTCCGAGTGATAGATGCCCGCTATCGTGTCCTCACTTTCTTCTGGCGACTTATTCCCAACTGGATTTGGCGCAGAATGAGGCTATAGCAATTCAAAGTTACGAAATATTCTTCTTTTTTTCGTACCTTTGCGAATAAATTTGCGAGAACGGGCTGCACCTCAGCAATTAGAGCAAGCTCTATTGCTCTCGGTTTACACCGTCCTTGCCACGCAGTTTTAATATGTTTTGTGATATGAAAGAGATAAACTACAAGGACATGAAGTTTAATCCATTCAACCTGATTGGTGGTGAATGGATGCTGATAGCTGCCGGTAACGAGCAGAAGTGTAACACGATGACGGCCTCTTGGGGCCATCTGGGATGCCTGTGGGGACATAACGACCCTACGGCTGTGATTTACCTTCATCAGAAGATGGTATTTGGAATCTGCTCTCTGACTATCGTGATATTCAAAAGAAGAAGCAATGAGCATAAAACTGATTATATTCGACTTTGACGGGACACTTGGCGATACCAGACGTAACATCGTCACGACCATGCAAATGACCATCAAGGAAATGCAACTGCCAAGTCGCACTGAAGCAGAGTGTGCATCCACTATAGGATTGCCACTGGCAGGATGCTTCAGAGCATTGTTCCCTGATATTCAGGAGGAACGCATCCCCCGCTGTGCTGAAACCTATCGCAGGCTCTTCAATGAGAATTTGAAGAAGATTACGCCGGAAGCCTTCCCTGGTGTTGTCAAGACCTTGAAAGCCCTGAAGGAACAAGGCTTTGAGTTCACTATTGCTTCGTCCCGTTCACGCAATTCTCTCATGGAGTTGACTCACAATATGGGTATCGCTGATTACATCTCTTATTTAATTGGGGCTGATGACGTGAAAGAAGCAAAGCCCAAGCCGGAACCTGTACTAAAGACTCTTGCTACCATGCACTTTGATGCCAACGAAACTCTCGTTGTCGGAGATATGGCCGTTGACATACTGATGGGAGCCAATGCAGGGACAAAGACCTGCGGTGTGACTTGGGGCAACGGAACCAGAGAGGAACTCAACGAGGCAGGTGCTGACTTTATTATAGACAGAATGGAAGAACTTATTAAAATCCTAAACTAAAAATAGAAGAAATATGAAACCCAAAATTGGAACTCATAAAGTATTATTCGCTTTCGCTGCCCTGATTGTTATGGCAGCATGTAGTAACAAACAAACAGACGTTCTTGTTGCGGAAGGTGACAAAATCGGTAATGAAGTGGCTTTTGAGGTGGCAAAGAACTACTTCTTCAAGAATGGCCAGGAGATTCCCGCAAGTCCGAAGATTACAACAGCAGAGGATTTTGGCAAACTCTTCGGCATGGCAACGACTATGGGCGAGGATGGCAAACCAACACCAATTGACTTCTCCAAGCATTTCGTGCTGGCTATTGTTCACCCTGTGACGGACTACGCCACAGAGATCAAACCCGTGAAGGTGACGGAAAAGGGAGACTCGCTCTTCTATACCTTCGAGGTGAACAAGGGTGAGAAGCAGACATACAGCATCAAACCCATTTCCATCATAATCCTTGACAAGAAATACGAGAACAAGGAAGTGGTGCTGTTAGAAGAGAAATCATAAACGACCGAATAAAGCCACCTCAAATGACCGAACAAAATCACCACAAACAACCGAAAAATTATAAAAATATTTGGAAAATTCAATATTAATCAGTAACTTTGCACGCAAAAGCGTGCGAGAACAGGCTGCACCTCAGCATAGAGCGAGCTCTCTGCATTCTCTGACCGAAAGGTCTGAGTGTGGCGTTGCAATCAGTTTGCACTGCCCTTGCACCCTGTAAACAGAAAGAAAATACGATGGACAATATGTACAAACCAAGAATTGCTGACAGACTGTTGGCTCGCAAGCTTGCAGGTAAAGGCGCTGTATTGATTGAAGGGCCCAAATGGTGCGGCAAGACAACGACAGCACGCCAGCAAGCTAAGAGTTTGCTTGACTTAGGCGACACAGAAGTCTTGAAACAGAGCAGGCAGATGATGGAAATCAGTTCAAAGACGCTCCTTCAAGGCGAAACACCGAGACTGATTGACGAATGGCAGACGATAACAGAGCTATGGGATACTATTAGAAATGAAGTAGATAAGCGAAATGCGTTTTCCCAATTCATCCTGACGGGTTCTACAGTTGCACCTCAGGCTGAAGACACTGTTCACAGCGGAACGGGGCGTATTGGCAGAGTCAAGATGCGCCCGATGAGTCTCTATGAGTCTGGCGAATCTACCGGCAGCATTAGCTTAGCAAAGCTCTTTGATGGTGAGACGTTCGAACCACAGCCAAATAGCATCGATTTGGAACAGATTGCCTTTTTGACTTGCCGTGGTGGCTGGCCGCAAGCAACACTGCTCGAAGGTGATATAGCCTTAGACCAGGCCTTTGGCTATGTTGACGACATTGCAGAAAGAGATATACAACGTGTAGATGGTGTAAAACGTAGTCCAGAGCGTACACGTCTGCTGCTACGTTCGTACGCCCGTAATATTTCTCAACAGGTACCTTATAGCACCATCAAAGCCGATATGCTGTCAAACGACGCAAAGACGCTTGACGAGGATACCGTTGCTGACTATATCAAGGCTCTGAGGAAACTTTTTGTGATTGAAGACCTCGATGCATGGAATCCAAATATCCGCAGCAAGGCAGCTATTCGTACCAGCGACACACGCCATTTCGTTGACCCAAGCATTGGAACAGCATCGTTAGGCTTAGGTCCCAAAGACCTAATAAACGATTTAGACTCGTTCGGACTCATCTTCGAGGATTTGGCCGTACGTGACCTGCGTGTTTTCGCCGAGGCACTCGATGGGAAGCTCTATCACTATCGCGACAGTTCAGGACTGGAGTGCGACACAGTATTGCATCGCCGCAATGGAACGTATGGACTGATAGAGGTGAAGCTTGGCGGTGAGAAGCTGATAAACGATGGTGCCAAAGCTTTGAATACGCTTGCCGACACCATCGATACCACGAAAATGAAGAAACCTTCATTCAAGATGGTTCTGACAGCTGTTGGACCTTATGCATACCAGCGACCAGACGGAATTTTCGTAGTTCCAATCGGTTGCTTGAAAGATTAACAAGAGCCAGTTCTCAGAGTGTCATTTATTCTCCAATAATTGTTACTACTAACTCTCTTGCACCACCGTAATTCCTGTACTCGCAAAAGTAGATACCTTGCCAAGTGCCGAGGTTCAAGCGGCCATCGGTGATGGGGATGGTGATGCTGACGCCACTCAGTGTCGATTTGGCGTGGGCTGGCATATCGTCAGCACCCTCCAGCGTATGCT
>Ga0310695_10010801_pt1 | contig 13254 bp, 6 predicted proteins | sample RumenRJG_04DNA_FD_203882 | JGI IMG/M metagenome (GOLD analysis project Ga0310695, IMG submission 203882) | Bovine rumen microbial communities from Lethbridge, Alberta, Canada - RJG_04 (v2) (version 2) | ecosystem: Host-associated > Mammals > Digestive system > Stomach > Rumen | place: Canada...
TAAAGTTTTTTTTGAGGGAGAAGTAAATTGAAAAAATTAAAAGTATCTAAAATTGTAGCACTTGCCGGCATTGCGGCTGTTTTATTTGGGTTTGCGTCATGTGACACAAATGCAGACGACAGTTCAAACCTTGCGGCAGCAGTGCTGCTTGGCCAGGAAAGCGGAGGAACAACAGATACACCGGAGCAGCAGGATTCGTATGAATTAACTGCTGACGGAATTAAGTGTAACGGCGTTCTTTTAGAAAAAACAGCAGAAAAAAGTGTAATTTCTACAAGTACGACTATAACCGGCGCTAAATATACAGATCGTAATAACGGTGTATTTATAGAAGGCCGTAATGTTACCTTAAGCCCGTTCATTATGGGAAAGTACGAAGTAACACAAGAACTTTACAAAGCTGTAATGAAAGGACAGAAAGTAACTGTTGGGGGAACAAAATATACGCTTGCTGCAGAACCATCGTACTGCAGCGACGGAAGTACAAAATATGTGATTGCAGAGGGGGAAATCCAGAAATACCGCCCTGTAGAAAATGTAACATGGTATGATGCAGTATATTTCTGCAATGTATTGAGCGAGAAACTTAACCTTACAAAAGCATACACAATACAAATTACAGCAGTAAATTCGGAAACAAACGGTCATATTACTGAAGCAACAGTAACCCTGGCAGCTGGTGCAAACGGCTACCGCCTGCCGACAGAAGCAGAATGGGAATTTGCAGCCCGTGGTGGAGATCAGACTGTGGCTGCATGGAACTACATGTTCAGCGGTGCAGATAGGGCTGAGGGAACTACCGATTATGCTTTGTTAAATGCAGGTTTAGATACAGTAGGCTGGTACATGTATAATTTATTAACAGGAACAACATCTGATACGCCTGTATCGTTGGGAATGGCAGGAGTCGGAACACACGAAGTCGGTAAAAAAAATCCAAACACACTTGACTTGTATGACATGAGTGGAAACGTACGTGAATGGTGCTACGACTGGCATATCAGCACCATTTCGACAGGTGATGAGACAGATCCTGTTGGCGGTTCGTCGGGTTTAAGCCGCGTTATACGCGGTGGCTCTTGGTCTCACTCCGGTGCCATGGCGTCTGTTTCTACCCGGTTCGAGTACCCACCTATCATAAGAGATAACGACCGGGGCTTCCGCGTTTGTCGCTCAGCCAACTAGCGTTGGCTGTATCTGCAAGGAAATTATTAAAAACTTCCGCATTCGCGGTGGTTTCGAGAGCCTCAACCACCGCGTGGGAGCCTTAAACACCGCGTGGGAGCCTTAAACACCGCGTTTTTTTTGCTGCGTAGGTGGTTTCGCGTCCTTCGAGAACCTCAGGAACCGGCTCAACCACCGCAGGGGAGCTACAACCACCGAGGGGGGTTGCGGTTCCAGCTGCGCCGGGCATGGAGTGGTGCACGTAGTGCAGGCGAACGTTAGTGAGACCGAGCGTTAGTGGGCCACGGAACGCCCGTTACGTTTTCCGCTGCGCCCAAAAATACTGTTGGTTTGAATTTGTGGGGATTGTTTTTTTGTATTTTGTTCTTATTAGATTGTTCATTAATTGACTAAGCCCCCCATATAGTTTTATAATTTTGCTACTTTTGAACATAGGCGTTCATTTCTCTTTGCGGCGTGCCGTAGAAGTGGAAAGGGCGCTTTTTTTTTGCAAGAAAAGCGGGGTACATTTTGAGCAAAGCGGTTTTGGTTTTAGCCAACGGAATGGTTTTTGAAGGTTCTGGTTTTGGATCGGAAGGCTGTGTTATCGGTGAAACTGTTTTTACAACTGGTATGAACGGATACATTGAAACGCTTACGGATCCAAGTTATTACGGTCAGATTGTTACTCAGACATTTCCTTTGATTGGAAATTATGGGGATATTCCCAAAGATCACGAAAGTGCCCGGTGTAATCTTAAAGGATATATCGTCAGGGAATGGTGTGAAGAACCTTCCAATTTCCGCTGTGGCGGCGACGTAGATTCCTACCTGCGTTCAGAAAACATTATCGGTCTGTATGATATAGACACTCGCCGCCTTACAAAGGTGCTGCGCGAAGCCGGTGTAATGAACGGCATGATTATAAGCGGTTCTTCAAAAGAAGCTGTTGAAGCTTTTGCCGCATTGAATGACGAAAAGAAAAAGGCTGAACTTCTTGAAAAAATCAAGGCGTACAAAATTGTAAATGCAGTTGAATCTGTAACGGGCAGTGCTTCTGGCGTAGAAGAGCCTGCTGACGTTGTATTTTCAGAAAGCGTGCAGTACAGGTTTGTTCCTGTTACTGCAGGCGGTACTAAGATAAATGATCCTGAACTTGCCATGAAAGACGGTAAGGGCAAAAAGGTTGTTCTTTGGGATTTTGGTGCAAAGGCAAACATCCGTCGCGAACTTTTAAAGCGCGGTCTTGAAGTTGTTACTGTTCCAAGTTCTTACAATGCAGAGCAGATTAAGGCCTTGAATCCGGACGGAATTATGCTCAGTAACGGTCCTGGAGACCCTGCAGAAAACACTGGCATTATTGAAGAAATTAAAAAGCTTCTTAAGACTGGCATTCCTGTATTCGGAATCTGTCTTGGTCATCAGCTTCTGGCACTTGCAAGCGGAGCTGAAACAATGAAGCTTAAGTACGGTCACCGCGGTGCAAACCAGCCTGTAAAATACCTTAAGACTGGCCGCGTATACATTTCCAGCCAGAACCATGGTTATGCGGTTAAGAACGAAACTCTTCCAAAAGGAGCAGAACTTAGTTTTGTGAATACAAACGACGGTACATGCGAAGGCCTTGTATACACTAATGTGCCTGCATTCAGCGTTCAGTTCCATCCGGAAGCATGTTCCGGTCCGCTGGACACAAGTTTCCTATTTGACGAATTCGTTAAGCTTATAAATAATCCTTCTTACTTTAAGGATTTTAAGCCGGAATACGAGCGCGTTGACGCAATCAAATATTTTGCTTCAACAATCAAACAGACTAAAGAAAACGCTTAAGGGGCGTTGCGGGGATTTCACCGCTGGAAGGGGTAGTCGAAAATAAACGGTGATTGAGTGGTTACTGAGCTTGTCGAAGTACTTGTCGAAAGCACCGTTTAGTTGAGACGAGGGGGAGACTTCCCCCTTCGCAACCCCCTTATAGGAAAATTGCTTGCGCAATTTATATACTGCGGGGGAGACTTCCCCCTTTGAATTGAAAAACAGGAGCGTAAGAGATGCCTTTAAATAAAGATATTCATAAAGTAATGGTTATTGGTTCGGGGCCTATTATTATTGGTCAGGCTGCTGAATTTGACTATGCCGGAAGCCAGGCTTGTAAGGCTTTAAAGGAACAGGGGCTTGAAGTTGTACTTGTAAACTCTAACCCTGCTACTTTGATGACTGACCACGCAATGGCAGATCACATTTACATTGAGCCGCTTATTCCGGAAACAATTCAGCGCATCATTGAAAAGGAAAAACCAGATTCAATTCTTTCTTCTCTTGGCGGACAGACAGGTCTTACGCTCTGTATGGAACTTGCAAAGAGCGGTTTCTTAAAAGAACACAACGTTAAGCTTTTGGGTGCTAAGCCTGAAACAATCGACAAGGCGGAAGACCGCCAGATGTTCAAGGATACAATGGAAGCAATCGGCGAACCGTGTATTCCTTCTAAAGTTGTAACTACTTACGAAGATGCCTATGATTTCATGAAGAATGGAATCGGGTTGCCTGCAATTATCCGTCCGGCATTTACGCTGGGTGGTACTGGCGGCGGTATTGCCTATACAGAAGAAGAATTTGACGAAATTGCACACAACGGACTTCACCGTTCGCCGATTCACCAGATTCTTGTAGAAAAATGTATTTCGGGCTGGAAGGAAGTTGAATTTGAAGTTGTGCGCGACCACAGCGGAAACGTTCTTACTGTCTGCTCTATGGAAAACTTTGACCCGGTTGGCGTTCATACTGGCGACTCAATCGTTATTGCTCCTGCTGTAACTTTGAGCGACAAGGAATATCAGATGCTGCGTACTGCGGCCCTGAACATCATTTCTTCCCTTGAAATGGAAGGCGGATGTAACTGTCAGTTTGCGCTTAACCCAGAAACTTTTGAATATGCCGTAATTGAGGTAAACCCTCGTGTAAGCCGTTCTTCGGCACTTGCTTCTAAGGCTACAGGTTATCCGATTGCAAAAGTTGCTACATTGATTGCTATCGGCTACAACCTGGATGAAATTCCTAACTTTGTAACAAAGAAAACTGCTGCATGTTTTGAACCGGTCCTGGACTACGTTGTAGTTAAGATGCCTAAGTTCCCATTTGACAAGTTCGTATACGCTGCCCGCAAGCTTGGAACTCAGATGAAGGCAACTGGTGAAGTTATGGCAATTGGCCGTACTTTTGAAGAAGCTTTGATGAAGGCAGCCCGCGGTGCAGAAATTGGCGTTACTTCGCTGAATCTTCCTGTATTTGCAGAAGAATCTGACCAGCAGATTATTGAACGCGTCGGTAAGTGTACTGACCAGCGTCTATTCGCTATTTTCCAGGCACTTAAGCGCGGCATTATGACTGTAGAAGACATTCACCGCGTAACAATGATTGATGAATGGTTCCTGAACAAGATTATGAATCTTGTAGACATGGAAGATATGTTCAGCATGATTAAGGAAGGTGCAGAGCTTGAATGTGCGGATGTTTCGACCCTTCGACAAGGCTCAGGGACCGCAGGCTCAACCACCGCACAACTTACACAGGAAGTTTATCTTGCGGCTAAAAAACTGGGCTACCCGGACAAGGTTATTGAATCTATGTCTGGAGCAAAGATTGAAGGCTGCTCGGGTGTAATTGAACACGATAAGAACAGCACTTCTACAGCAGACACAATTACTGCAAACAATGAACGCCTTGCAAAACTTAGAAGCGAAGGCAAGGTAGCACACATTTCTGCCGGCTACAAAATGGTAGATACCTGTGCCGGCGAATTTAATGCGGAAACTCCATATTTCTATGCCGGATACGATAAGGAAAACGAAGCAGAACTGTTCTTAAATGAACTGCATGATGGCAAGAAATCAAAGGGAACAATCGTTGTTCTTGGTTCAGGTCCTATCCGCATTGGGCAGGGAATTGAGTTCGACTATGCTTCTGTTCAGTGTGTATGGTCGCTTAAAAAACTCGGCTACGAAGTTGCAATCGTAAACAACAACCCTGAAACAGTTTCTACAGACTTTGATACAGCAGACCGCCTTTACTTTGAACCTCTTACACCAGAGGATGTAATGGGCGTTATCAACACAGAAAAGCCGGTTGGCGTTGTAGTAGCGTTTGGTGGTGGAACAGCAATCAAGCTTGCAAAATTTCTTGACAATCAGGGAATCCGCATTCTTGGTACAAGCGCAGATGCAATTGACCTTGCAGAAGACCGCGAACGTTTTGAGGAACTCTGCGAAAAGCTTAACATCAACCGTCCAAAGGGACTTACTGTAATGAACGAAGCAGAAGCCCTTGAAGCAACAAAGAACCTTGGTTACCCGGTACTGCTCCGTCCGTCTTACGTACTTGGCGGTCAGAACATGATTGTTGCCTTCAATGACGATGATGTTAAAGAATACATGAAAATCATCCTTGCACAGGGAATTACAAACCCGGTTCTTATTGACCAGTACATGCAGGGAATCGAGCTTGAAGTAGATGGTATCTGTGACGGCGAAGATGTTCTTATTCCTGGAATCATGGAACACATTGAACGTACAGGTATTCACTCTGGAGACAGTATTGCCGTTTACCCTAGCTGGAACCTTAACGACGTTCTTCGCGAAAAGATTATCAAGCAGAGCCGCGAACTTGCGATTGCGCTCGGAACAAAGGGTCTTGTAAACATTCAGTATTTGATTTACAACAACGACCTTTATATCATCGAAGTAAACCCTCGTTCTTCACGAACAGTTCCTTATATTTCAAAAGTAACAGGCGTTCCTATGGTAGACCTTGCCGTACGCGCTATGCTTGGTGAAAAACTTAAGGACATGGGATATGGAACCGGTTTGTACCGCATCCCTCCATACTTTGCTGTAAAAGTTCCGGTATTCAGTTTTGAAAAATTGATGGACGTAGATACTCACCTTGGACCAGAAATGAAGTCTACAGGTGAAGTTCTTGGAATTGCAGCAACAATGGAAGAAGCCTTGTTCAAGGGACTTATTGGTGCTGGCTACGAAATGAAGCGAAGCGGTGGCGTACTGTTCAGCGTTCGCAAAACAGACCGTTACGAACTTCCGGAACTTGCACGCAAATTCTATGATATGGGATTTAAGCTGTACGCAACAGAAGGAAATGCAAAGACTCTCCAGGACTTTGGAATGGAAGTTCAGGTTGTAAACAAGATTCACGAAAATCCGGAAGACAACCTTCTTACAATGCTCGACAGCGGAAAGATTGACTATGTAATTTCTACATCTGCAAAGGGACGTGATCCGCGCGCAGACAGCGTTAAGATGCGCCGCCATGCAGTAGAGCGCGACATTCCTTGTCTTACAGCAATTGATACAGCAAACGCACTTGCTAACTGTCTGATGAGTCACTACAGTGCAGAAAACGTTGAACTTATAGACATCAACGCTCTTAGAACAGAAAAAGAAACTGTACACTTTACAAAGATGCAGTCTACAGGAAACGACTTTATCCTTATCAATACAGATGAGCAGGTTATTCACAATCCTGGTGGACTTGCCGTACGTCTCTGTAACCGCCGTTCCGGTATTGGAGCAGACAGTCTTGTTCTTGTTGGAAAGAGCGAAAAGGCTGACGCAAAAATGCGCTTCTTCAACCTTGACGGTTCAGAAGGAAAGATGGCCGGAAACGCCATGCGTGCCGTTGCAAAATACCTTTACGACAACAACGTTTACGGAATTGCAGACAAGCACGAAAAGAAATCGCTTCCGACAGCTTCTATCTCTGTAGAAACATTGAGCGGCATTAAAAAGCTTACTCTGTATAAGTTGAATGGAATTGTTTCTTCGGTAACAATCGATATGGGGAAACCGGAATTTACACCTGCTTCGCTTCCTACAACACTGGAAGAAAAAGCACTTAATATACCAGGACTTCCAGAAAAGGCGATTGTTGATCAGCCGCTTACAGTTGACGGAATTAACTACAATGTAACTGCTGTCAGCGTTGGTAATCCGCACTGTGTTGTATTCGTTGGATTTGTAGACAAGGTAGATGTAAAGAAGATTGGACCTTTGTTTGAAAATCACGAAGACTTCCCGAGCAGAACAAATACAGAATTTGTACGTGTTGTAGGACCAAACGAACTTAAGATGCGCACATGGGAACGCGGAAACGGCGAAACACCAGCCTGCGGAACAGGTGCCTGCGCAGCAGTTATTGCCGCAGTTCTGAATGGCTACTGCAAGATGAACGAAGACGTAACAGTAAACGTAAGAGGCGGCAAGCTGATAGTTAAATACACCGGCGACACCGTTTACCTTACAGGTACAACCGAATTCCTTTACGACGGAAAGGTTGTAATCTGATAACAGAATTGTCAGATTTTGGAAAGGAAATAGCGCGAAGGAGTGAAACGGAATAAAAAAAGACTCTAATTGTGGGTGCCGCGAAGCGGCATATCATAAGTTTCTTTGCCACAATTAGCGTCTAGCCCGCTAGTGGGCGATTTTTTATTTCGTTTCGCGACTGGAAGCTATTTTTTTTATAATTTTCGATGTTATGCTATTGACAGCTTGGTCGTAAAATAGTATAAATACACTACGTTTTGTCTCCTTCGTCTAGTGGTTAGGACATCGGGTTTTCATCCCGACAACAGCAGTTCAATTCTGCTAGGAGATGCTAAAGGACTTCCAATCGGAAGTCCTTTTTTTATGCCTGCGGTTTTGACATTTATAATCGGAAGCTATTTTTTTATTTCTATATGTAGTTATCGTTTTTTTTTATAACAAAGTTACAGAATTCTTCCCCGCTTATGTTGATATATTGTTAAATTTTTTTTACATTTAGGATAGGATTTTTATCATGGGGGAGCGTGTGTCTAAACGAAATTTTCCGATTGGCGTAAAACTTGCCTTGATAATCGGGATCATAATCCTGATTTCTTTGAGTACAGTTACATTTCTTAACAGCTGGTTCATTTCAAAAGACATACGGCTTACAGCTGAAGAAAACAACCTTACAATCAATACCCGCTCGGCATCTACTGTTCAGAACGAAATTTCTTCCGTGCGTTCCAACGTACTTCAGCTTCTGGACATCATCAATGTTGCTGGCCACGGAAAAACTTCCGCAATTGCGCGTCAGGCAGAAGCTTTCTTTTTTGAACGAAATTCCGGCATTGCAGAAATCTATCTTCTTACAAAATATCCGGAATCTCCTGAGCTTGTAGTTCATACGCGCTTACGAAATACAAGATTCTTTTCATCCAACGAAATTGACTTTGATACCGGCGACTCTTTCCTGCGTCAGAATAATGCAGTCCTTGAACGTGCCTGCCGCGGTGAAACAAATGCAATAAACGCATCTCCTTACTTTAAGACGGCTATGCTTGCGTTAATGCTTCCGTATACAGCAAGCGGTCTGGATCAGTGCTGCCTTATTCTGTTCAGTCTTGAATCAATTGCAGACGTTTTGGGAACGGGTTCAGTAAACCAGAGCTTTATGATAAACAGCTCGGATGATCTTTTATGCCACCCGGATCAGGATAAGATTTTGAGCGGACAGAGCATGAAAACTTATCCGCTTGTAAAGGAAATGCGCCAGAACAACCAGAACAACGAAGAAAGCCGCCAGATTGTCTTTAATCATACTGACGAAAACGGAAAGGTTCAGAAATACATTGGTGCGTATCAGAAAATCAATATTGCAGATATATGCGTTCTTACAACGGTTCCGCTTGATTTGATACTGGAAGGGGTTCGCACAACAAGGCGGAACAACCTTTATCTTATGGGCATAGTTCTTTTTGTTTCGATTATTTTTATCCTTACGTTTGCGCGTTATGTTATTTCGCGTCCGCTGCGTCGCCTTACTGCTTCTGCAGAAGAAATCCAGCAGGGTAACTTTAATACACCGCTTATTGGAATGCTTAATACTAAGCGCCGCGACGAAATCGGCGTACTGAACAAGAGTACACAGGATGAGCAGGAATTCCTTAATACATTTGCGCGCTTTACAAACCGCGGCGTTGCAAAGGCAATTGCGCGCAAGGAAATTGACTTTGAGCCACACCTTAAGGACGTAAGCATCTTCTTCAGCGATATCCGCGGTTTTACTGCAATCTCTGACGGATTCAAGAACAGGTTCGGCGAAGAAAGCCCGCGCGAAATCATCGGATTCTTGAACGACTACATGAGCCGCATGGTAAACTGCGTAACAATTTCCGGCGGTACAATAGACAAGTTTGAAGGCGACGCAATCATGGCGGTATGGGGAATCCTGCGTGATGACGACCTTAGCTTTGAACTTTTGCCGGACCGCGATCCTAAGAAAAAGGAACTTGAAGCGGCTCATGCAAAGCACGTAATGCAGGATGCAATCAGCGCTATACGCGGAACAATTGCAATGCGTTACGCCCTTATGCAGTACAACAAGGATGCCGAGGCGTTTACAAAGGCTCACGAGCACGAAGCAAAGGCAAAGTACAAGCCGCACATCAGAATCGGATGCGGTATTAACACCGGCCGCGCAACCTGCGGTATTATGGGTAGCGAAGATAAGATGGAATACACTGCCATTGGAGACAGCGTAAACTTTGCAAGCCGAACAGAAAGTTCCAACAAGCCTTGTGGAACAGACATTCTTATTACACAGGACACATATAATCTTCTTAAGAAGGGATACATCCGCTGCGAAGAAAACCATTTTACAATTCCGGCTGAAAACGCTGCGGATGAAATCGTTGTAGAAATGATTCCAGTTGAGTTTGAAGTAAAGGGAAAGGGCGCACAGCATTTTTATGGCGTAGTAAACATGCCTCACTTTGACATTGAAGCGTTCTTTAAGACTTCTGATGAAAACTTTAAGCTGGACAGGGAATGTGCGCGCTGCGTAGGTGCTACAGGCCCTAAAACACTGAATGAAGTACGAAAACTGCTTGGAATTCCAATTCCAGAATTTGAATCGGTAAACTTAAATGAAGAAGAAAACAAGATTCAGGTTAAAAAATGATTTAGCCGTTCCGTTCAGGATTTCTATTTCGATTTGTCTCATCTGCGCTGCAATAAGCTCGCTGCTTTTTTACAAAAGCTTTTTCCGTGCGCTGGAAAAAATCAACGAGGAGCCTATTGCGACCATCACTTTTAAATACAAGACCGCGCAGCGAAAATTCCTTGAACGAGTTGTATGGGACCGGCTGCGTCAGAATTCCTATGTATACAACGGTGACACAATTCATACGGCAGAACTTTCTGAAGCAACAGTTTGGTTTGATGACGGAACGACACTTGAACTTCTGGAAAATACAATGGCGCAGGTTTTCCGCCACGAAGACGGAACGCTGGATACGCAGCTTGAAAAAGGCGGTGCGACTGTAGATTCTTCAAACGGCGGAAACGGAATGACTCTTTCTGCAGGCGGAATTAAGCTTAACGTAAAAGGCGGTTCAAAAGTTTCTGCGCAGAAAGAAGAGCGCGGAACAAGCGTAAACCTTACAGTTCAGAAAGGAAATGCTTCCCTTGAAGACGGAACTTCATTAGGGCAGGGGGGAACTTTTGCCGTAAACGAAAACGGTGCAAAGCAGGCTTCGGTTTCTGTTTCCAGTCCGCTCCCGAACGAAAAGCTTCTGTACTACACGGAAGGTGCCTGCCCGGTTAAGTTCAGCTGGGCGCAGGCGCGCGGAAAGACGGCAGTTCCGCTTGTGCTTACCATTGCGCACGACAAGGATTTTATAAACGTAGAAAAGACATACAAGGCAGAAGCAAAGGCTTCTGAAAACGTAAATATCAGTCTGAATAAGGGAATATGGTACTGGCGGCTTACAGAAGACACTGGCGATGGCGCAGGTTTTGGAGCGGCTGGTGCGGGCGGGGCAATAAACCTTACAGGAAAGATTCAGGTTATTCAGGCATTAAAGCCGATTCTGCTTGCACCGGCAGAAGACTATTCGTACCAGTTCAGAAAAATCATGCCGGCAGTCCGCTTTATATGGACGGAATCTGATACGGCTACAGCATACAATTTTGCGGTTTCCAAAAACGCAGACATGTCGCGCCCGGTTCTTGAACAGCGTTCATCAAGTGCGTCTATAATTATTTCTACGCTTGGTGCCGGCAGATATTACTGGCAGGTTACGCCGTTCTACACAGTAAACAGAATCGGTCTTGCAAATCCTTCTGAAAAAGGATCTTTTGTAATTGACCAGCGCGGGGAACTTACGGCTCCTGTTCTGTTCATGCCTGCCGAGGGCGAATTTGTAAACAAGACCAAATCAATTGTTCTTTCATGGAATGTAGAAAACGAGGCAAGCTCATACAAGATTCAGGTTGCAAGGTCAGAAAACCTTGGAGGCACTGTGATTCAGCGTGAAACATCGGAAAACTTTTTGAGCATAAGCGGTGATGAGCTTGCAGAAATGTCGGAAGGTCAGTATTACTGGGCGGTTACCCAGGTAGACAGCGAAGGAAACCTGTCGCCGCGTTCAAAAGTGCGTTCGTTCTATGTAGTTAATGGAAAGGTTGAACAGCGTACGGTGTTCCCTCCGGACGAATACAAAATCTGGAAGCCGCTGGTTGCAGACACACGCTTTACCTGGAAATCAAACATTCTGTTCAATCAGAAAATTCAGGTTGCGCGCGACAGGACATTCAGAAACCTTATTGTTGATGAAGAAACTGCAAACATGGCTTTTTCGGGCATAGAGCTTGAACCTGGTGAATACTACTGGCGCATAACCGCCGGAAACGGTGCTTTTGAAAAAAGCACAAAGGAAAAGAAGCTTGTAATTGTTTCTGAATATGCGCCGCCAAGGCAGCTTGAACCTACATCGCAGAAAAAGGCGGTTGTGCGCCCTAAGCAGAAATGCATGTTCCGCTGGGAAGAAGCGGAAGATGCCGACTATTACAGACTGCGCCTCTATAAGCTAACAGATGGCGAAGCAGGCGAACCTTTGCTTGATGAAAATTTCATCACAGGCGGCGAATACGAGCTTGATATGGAGCCGTACAAGGAAGGCCGCTACAGATGGGATCTTCAGTATTATTCATACGAAAACGAAACTTCTTCGCGCCGTAGCAGTAAGCTTTCTGCAGAAGACTTTATGCTCAGGAAAATCCGTCCGGTAGTTTTAAAGGCACCGGCTCATAACAGCGTAAAGGACGGCTGGGACGCAATTAAAAAGGCTCAGTACCTTACATGGGATTCAGACGAACGCCTTGGTTCCGTAAAGCTTACACTCAGAAAAGTAAAGGGAACTCCGGCATTCAGAAGAACATACACTCAGCCGGCAAAGATGTTCAGGATGGAACCGCTTTCTGCAGGAACCTATGAATGGACAGTGCAGGCCACAACATCAGATGGTCTGGATGTTTCTGCCGTAAGACCTGCAAGATTTACAGTAAAGGAAATTCCTCCGTTTATGGCTCCGCAGATTGCGGATCCAAAAGAAGGAAGCGTTTTTAATGCGGAAGTATTTAAGGCAAACGGTCTTTTCATAAAACTTGAATGGAAGGCAAGCGGCATTAAATACAAAGAAGAAGTAAACGGCTACGCAGTAGAAATTTACAACAAGAAGAAAAAGCCTGTATGGCAGGCAACAATTGCCGGCGCAGACAAAACTTCTGTCACTTTGGAAAAAGAAGCCCTCGCAAAGCTTGGAAAGGGCGAATACACATGGAAAGTAAAGGCAGTGCGCTTGAACGAAAAGACAAAGGATATCCTTGTTGACGGCGTTTATGCGTCTGGTTCATTTATAATAGATATTAATGTTGGCGGAACAGCACGTCAAAAGGACGGAGATTTTTATGCTCAGTAGACGGTTCCGCGGTAAGCTTTTTTTGCAGGTATTAATGATTTTTATCTTCCTTAATCCGTTTGTGCTGAATGCGCAGGAGTCGGAGGCAGTTGAGGAAACTGTTTCCCGAACACAGGAAGAAACCGAAGAAGCAAACGAAATCCGCCAGCCGTTTAAGTGGAATTCTGCCGGAGACGTTTCAAAGTATAAAATCATAATCAGGCATAAAGTAAAATGAGTGCGTAAAACAACACAGAAAAAGGAGCGGATTTAAGGTGTAAACAGCCGATAAAAAATAAGGCGGTTAGCACATG
>Ga0310695_10010802_pt1 | contig 13254 bp, 10 predicted proteins | sample RumenRJG_04DNA_FD_203882 | JGI IMG/M metagenome (GOLD analysis project Ga0310695, IMG submission 203882) | Bovine rumen microbial communities from Lethbridge, Alberta, Canada - RJG_04 (v2) (version 2) | ecosystem: Host-associated > Mammals > Digestive system > Stomach > Rumen | place: Canada...
AAAACTGAACGATATGAGCTTGGTAGCTATAGTAGGACGGCCGAATGTCGGCAAGTCAACCCTTTTCAACCGCCTCGTGGGCACACGTCAGGCGATCGTAGATGAGACCGCCGGCGTGACAAGGGATCGCCATTACGGAAAATGCGAATGGAACGGCAAGGAGTTCTCCGTGGTTGACACCGGCGGATGGACCAGCAACTCGGACGACGTGTTCGAGGAAGCCATCCGCAGGCAAGTGGTGATAGCCATCGAGGAAGCTGACGTGATCCTCTTCATGGTGGAGGCTTCCACCGGCATCACGGATTACGATTCACAGATCGCCGAGCTGCTCCGCAAGAGCGGGAAACCTGTCGTGCTGTGTGTCAACAAGGTTGACAGCGGAGACAAGGTCTATGACACCTACCAGTTCTATGGTCTCGGACTCGGTGAGATCTGGGGGATTTCCGCCGCCAACGGCAGCGGCACCGGAGACCTGCTGGATGAGATCATGCGGGTCCTGCCGGAGGACACCACCGCAGATGACGATTATCCGGATCTGCCGCATATCGCCATAGTCGGTAAGCCAAATGTCGGCAAGTCGTCTCTGACGAACGCCCTCCTCGGCGAGGAAAGGAACATCGTCACTCCTGTCGCTGGCACAACAAGGGATTCTATCTCAAGCCATTACAACAAGTTCGGCCACGAGTTTATCCTCGTGGACACCGCCGGCATGAGAAGGAAGACAAAGGTGAACGAGGATCTTGAGTTCTACTCCGTGATGAGGGCCATCCGCTCGATCGAGCGCGCCGATGTCTGCATCCTCATGATAGACGCCAACGCCGGACTCGAATCCCAGGACATGAGCATCTTTAACCTGATCGTCCGCAACAGGAAGGGTTGTGTGCTGGTTGTCAATAAATGGGACACGGTCACCAAGGACAGCAACACCATGAAGGAATATGACAGGGCTCTCCGCTCACGTCTCGCTCCTTTCGACGACATACCTATCGTGTTCACCTCGGTCATCAACAAGCAAAGGATCATGGATGTCCTTGACGCGGTCGCGCACGTCCACGAGAATTACTCCCGCAGGATCCCGACGGCCAGGCTCAACGAGGCCCTGCTCCCCGAGATCGAGAACTACCCTCCTCCGGCATGGAAGGGGAAGTATGTGAAAATCAAGTATATCACTCAGCTGCCCACACGTTTCCCCGCATTCGCTTTCTTCTGCAACCTGCCCCAGTATGTCAAAGCGCCATACAAGAGGTTCCTGGAGAACAAGCTCAGGGAGCATTTCGACCTTCTGGGCTGCCCCGTAACCATATTCATTAGAGCCAAGTAGAGATGAACTGGATAGTCAAGAACATAATAAAGGCCGTCGTGTTCTTCCTCACCTTGGTCATTGTGGCCCAGATAGTCCTGAAACTGGTGACCCACCATGGCCAGATGATCGAAGTTCCGGACCTCACCAGCATGAGCGTGGATGAAGCGCGGAGGGCCGCGTCCAAGGATAATCTCCGGACAGAGGTCATAGATTCCATCTTCGTCCGCAGGATGGAAAAAGGAGCTGTCTATAGCCAGAATCCCAAAGCGGGTACCCTGGTTAAGAAAGGCCGCCGGGTGATGCTTACCATCAACGCCAAGCACGCCAAGAAAGTCAGCATGCCCAACCTCGTCGGATATTCAATGAGACAGGCAAAAGCGGAGCTGAATTCCCGCGGTCTGGCTCTTGGGAAGCTTATCTATGTCAACGACATAGCCACCAACAACGTCCTTCGCCAGATCTATCGTAACAGAGAGATCAGGCCCGGGGTGCAGATTGAGTCCGGATCTGAGATAGATCTCCAGGTGGGTCTGAATTCCGATGACAACATGACCTACGTCCCCAATGTCAAGGGGATGAAATATCTTCGTGCCGTGGACGCGGTCCATGACAATTCCCTCAACATAGGTAGGATAGTCTTCGACAAAACCGTCAAGAACTATTCAGACTCCCTCAACGCCATGGTTTACAAGCAGACGCCAGGCGCCTCAAAGAGTCCCCTCCTGATGGGCTCAGACGTGACCTTGCATCTTTCCCTTGACATCAAGGAAAACTACTAGCGGTGGACAAGGAGAGGCTTTACTCCGAACCGGAGGAGAACGTGGAAGACGAAGAGCAGGGAATGTTCGAGCATTTCCGGCTGAACGTCGATCCCGGTCAGGCCCCAATGAGGGTGGACAAATTCATGGCCTCGCATCTGGAGGACACGTCCCGCCATCGCATACAGCTCGCCATCAAGGAAGGATACGTGAAGGTCGGAGAGAAGACCGCCAAGGCCAACCTCATCGTCAGGCCTGGTGACGTGATCCGCTTCATGATGCCTTATAGGCGCAGGGGTACCGAGATCATACCCCAGGACATCCCGCTCGACATTATCTATGAGGATGACGACCTGCTGGTGGTAAACAAGCCCGCCGGTATGGTGGTACATCCTGGTCACGGCAACTACGACGGGACCCTTGTCAATGCCCTGGCTTTTCACCTGGGACTCGACCCCTCGAAAGAGACGACCGGGGATCCGGAAAAGATGGGAATCCTGGTACACAGGATCGACAAGGACACCTCAGGACTCTTGGTCGTGGCTAAGAACGACGAGGCTCAACTGGATCTCGCGAAGCAGTTTTTCGAGCATAGCATAGAAAGGCTCTATGTCGCTGTCGTATGGGGCAATATCACTGAGGATGAAGGTACGATAGACGCCGCGATCGGAAGGGACCCCAACGACCGGCTGCGCTTCAAGGTCTATCCGGAAGATGACGAGAGAGCCAAACATGCCGTAACCCATTACAAGGTCCTGGAGCGTTTCGGGTATGTGACTGTTGTCCAATGCCGCTTGGAGACAGGAAGAACGCATCAGATCAGGGTTCACATGAGCCATATAGGCCACCCTCTGTTCAACGACGAGCGCTATGGCGGATCTGAGATCCGCAAAGGCACGATTTACGCCAAATACCGCCAGTTCATCCAGAACTGCTTCGAGCTTTGCCCCCGGCAGGCTCTGCACGCCAAGACCCTCGGCTTTGTCCATCCCCGGACCAAGGAGATAAAAAGATTCGACTCCATGATCCCGGAGGATATGGAGTCGATGATCTCTAAATGGCGTAAATACGTGTCATCCTGAGCGAAGCGAAGGATCTACATCATCGGCGGACGACCGCCACCGGGTCCCCTTCCAGGACCACCCATTCCGGGGCCGCCCATTCCAGGGCCCATTCTCATGTTATTGCCCCTCCTTCCGAACGATCCGAAACGATAGGTAAGAGCCACAATGACATACCTGCCAAGGGTGTTGCTCCAGCGCTCAGTCCTGACACCGTTGCTGTTGGACTCGCTGATTGTCCTGGCCTGATCCAAAAGGTCATAAGCCCTCAACGCGAGAGTCACTTTATTCTTGAACAGGAGTTTCTGAATATCCATATTGACGGTGAGGAGCGGATCCATTGGAGTAGTGTAACCGATGTACCAGTTGTAACGGGCATCCGTCTTGAATGTTAGTCCGGCAGAAGAAAGAGTCCAGTTGATGGACCCATCAACCATGTTGCTCCACGTTTTCACGTCAGCTACTCCGTTTTTCTGTCCGACAGCCTCCTTGTTGATTGAATATGTGGTGTTGTTGTAACCCACACGGCCACCGAGCGTAATCTCAAGGTCGTCACTCCTGTAAGTGAATCTCAGACGCTCATTGATGGAATAGGTGTTTTGGACATTCTTCTTGAACATGGGAGCGTTGGACGGGTCTGAGTACTTGGCGAGGAACTCCTTGAACTTGAACACGTTATTTTCGTCCAGATACTCATCCATGCTAAGATTCGCCCCTGAATCCGTGAACGATGTCTCCTGCGAGAAGCGGGCGTTCGTCATCGTGAAGATCGAGAAGTTGGACTTCGCTATCGGGGAGTTCACTGAAAGCCTGATGCTGCCGTTGTAAGAGTCAGGACCGTTATAAGGAATCGAATATGTGATTCCGTAGTTGCTGATCCACAGGGCATTGACAACCGGATTATGCACCATTCCTCCATCCGCGTTGACAGTGACGGTAGTGAAGGTCTTCCTGTTGGTCATCCTGTACTCTCCGTTGAGATTATGGTTGAAGTACGGGATCAAAGCAGGGTTACCGCTGGAGATCGACCGGGGATTGGAATTGTCAGGCACCCGCATGAGTTGGCTGGTTGAAGGCTGTGAGGAACGACCGCGATAGAAGAACCTCACGTTTGAAGTCTCCCCCATGTCGTACCACAGCATGGCTGTAGGAGCGAAATTCAGGACTTTGTTGTCATAGACTTCATCATTAGTCTGATTGTGGGTCTTCTGGGGCATCAATGAGAGTCCCATCTGGGCATGCATCTTGTCTTTCTGGTACTGAAGGTCAACTCCCGCACTCTGGTTGTTGTACCGATTGAGGATATTGCTGGAATATGCCTCGCTCTTTTTTTCTCCGGAAGGATTGTAGATCAACGAGTTCCCGGAGATGACATCGGAGCCGCTGTCGTATGCGTCCTTGACAGACTCATTACGGTTCCAAGAATAGCTGTAGTTGGCGGACGCGTAAAAACCACCTCCGAGGGGTTCGGTGTAAACCAACCTCCCAGACAGCGAGGCGTTTTTGGAATATTGGTCAATCCTCTGGTTCACGATGGTTTGAAAAGCGTCTTTCCCTTCTTGGGCGGCATTGTCGGTCAGGGACTGGTTAAAACCGTCCATCTGGTTGTTGCTGAAGTTATAGTTACCCATGAAAGACAGGGTTCTTCCAGGCATCCCGAGACGCTGGCGGAACAGCAGGAAACCACTTGTCTGCCAGTTGTTATTGTTACCAGAGTTGTTGGAGAAACCTTTGCTGGTGATGTTGGAAGTTCCATTCGCTATTCTTTCAGTCTCAAAATCAGAGTACTGGATGTAATCGCCGCCGCCAAAGTTAATCTGCGGCTGGAAGAGGATGGAGGTGTTCTCGCTAAACTTGTGGTCCAACCTCATACCGAACCTATGGCCGTAGTTAGAGGTCGTGTTGTATCCGGGATCAGTGACTCCATTGCGGTTGATGAGCATGTCGCCTTCTCCATATCGGGTCTCGGACACCGAGCGGTTTAAGACATCACGGTGGGTGTTGTTGTAGAGATAGTTACCACCCACATTCATCTTATTGTCGAAGAAGTCTCCGGCACCGTTGAGACCGGCCATCCAAGAACGCGTGACACCATTGCCGCCTCCGCCGAAGCCGCCGCCTCCGCCGCCTCTCATGCCACCCATCATGTTGCCGGAGAGGTCATTGAAACCACGGTTATTGGTGTTGTTACCGTTAAGGATCAAACTGAAATTGGTGTGTTCATTGAAACGGCCCACAAAGGCTCCACCCTGATAACGGATGTCGTCATTAGTGCCGAGGCTGCTGGTGGTCTTGGGAAGGTCGCGCCCACCGCCGAGCGACAGGTTCCCGACCAGGCCATTCATCATACCTTTCTTGACAGTCAAGTCGATGACTTCCTCCTCGTTTCCATCCTCTATGCCGGTGAACTCAGCCTGCTCGGACTTCTTGCGGACGACCTTGATCTTCTCCACAATCTTCGCGGGAAGGTTCTGCGTGGCTATTTGGGGGTCATCAAGGAAGAAGGTTTTACCTCCGATCGTTATCTTGGAAATAGTCTTCCCTTCCGCAGTGACGGTACCGTCATCATTGACCTCGATGCCAGGAAGTTTCTTCAAAAGGTCGATGAGCATGTCATTCTCCGTCGTCTTGAACGAAGAGGCGTTGTACTCTATAGTGTCCTTCTTGACAATGATAGGGTTACCGGTCGCGGACACGCTGGCCGCATCGAGGACCTGCTTGTCCTCTTCCATCTTGATCACGCCCAGATCCAGGTTGCCTTTGATCTCTATGTCCTTGACATATTCTTTATAGCCAAGAAGCTCGGCTTTAAAAACATACTTGCCATGGACAATCTTATCTATGAAGACTTTCCCGTCCGCAGCGCTCAAAGCATATTTGTAGGGCTTATTGGAATTCGGTTTCGAGATGGAGACAGTGGCGAAAGGCACAGGTTCGCCGTTCTGGTCCTCCAGGACTCCCTTGAGGGAAGAAAAGTTCTGTTCAGCAGCTACCGCGGCAACCGATATCACACCGGCCAGGATAGCGATAAATCTCTTTAAGTTCATACAACAAATAATTCAAACACTAGTTTGACAACGATGAAGGCTTCCGGTTTAATTATATATGATAAAAAAGTTTATTTAACCCGGTCGGGGTTAGCCTTGATGAAGTTTTCCCAGCTGGACGACGACTTCACCCCCGCCAAAGGACTGGAAGTCGAATAATAGTGGCAAAGGGCTATGGCCAGGGCGTCGGTCGCGTCAAGATGCTCAGCTTTCAACTCTATATCAAGAGTCTTGGTTATCATCATCGCGACCTGCTCCTTTGATGCGGCGCCATTTCCTGTGATCGCCTGCTTGGCCTCTCTCGGGGCATATTCATGGACGACGGAGATGCCATGTTCCATCGCCGCGATCATTGCGGCTCCTTGCGCGCGCCCTAGTTTCAGCACCACCTGGGCATTCTTGCCGTAGAAGGGTGATTCCAAAGCCATCTCGGTACCATGATAGGTCTTACAGACCTCGCTTACCGTGTCGTAGATCTGTCTCAATTTGGAATAGGCGTCCTTCTCTTTGCGAAGGTCAAGGACACCCATATCCACGAAAACAGGTTTCTTGTCCACGACATCAATCACCCCGAAACCAAGCAAGTTGGTTCCGGGGTCGATGCCTATGATTGTTCTTTTCTCCATCCGGGATGTTAACCGATCTTGTCGAAACCGGTGTACGGACGAAGCGCCTCGGGGATGATGATCCCGTCCTCGGTCTCGTTGTCCTCCAGCAGAGCGGCGACCACTCTCGGAAGAGCGAGAGAACTGCCGTTGAGAGTATGGCAGAGCTGGATCTTGCCTTCCTCGTCACGATAACGCAGGTGGAGCCTGTTGGCCTGGTAGGTCTCGAAATTGGACACCGAAGAGATCTCAAGCCAGCGGCCCTGCGCGGCGGACCAAAGCTCGAAGTCGTAAGTGATCGCGGACGTAAAGCTCAGGTCGCCTCCGCAGAGACGGAGAATCCTGTACTTAAGACCGAGGCTGTTCACCAGCTTCTCGACATGGGCGACCATCTCGTCCAGAGCGGCATAAGAGTTTTCCGGTTTCTCGACACGGACGATCTCGACCTTGTCAAACTGGTGGAGCCTGTTAAGTCCCCTGACATCCTTGCCATAGGACCCGGCTTCGCGGCGGAAACAAGGTGTGTAGGCGGTCAGTTTCTGCGGAACCTGCTCATTTTCAAGGATAACATCCCTGAAGATATTGGTCACGGGAACCTCGGCTGTAGGTACGAGATAGAAGTCGTCAAGGCCGACATAATACATCTGGGACTCCTTGTCCGGGAGCTGGCCTGTGCCGAAACCTGAGGCGGCGTTGACGACCACGGGAGGCTCGACCTCCTTGTAACCGGCAGCGGTATTGAAGTCAAGGAAATAGTTGATCAGAGCCCTCTGGAGCCTGGCTCCCTTGCCTTTGTAAACAGGGAATCCGGCACCGGTTATCTTGACTCCAAGATCGAAATCGATGATGTCATATTTCTTGGCGAGCTCCCAATGAGGCAGGGCGTCCTGGGGCAGATGGACCTCAGGGCCTCCCATCTTCACGACCTGGTTATCCTCGGCGCCTTTGCCGGGAACCACAAGGTCGCAAGGGATGTTCGGGAGAAGGACGATAGTGTCATCCAACTCCTTGTTGTTGGCGTCCGCCTGGGCGAGAAGCTCAGAAGACTTGATCTTAAGAGCGGTCACCTCCCTCTTCACTTCCTCAGCCTCTTCCCTCTTGCCTTCCTTCATCAGACCACCGATCTTGGAGGAAAGCTGCTTCTGCTGCGAGAGAAGCGCATCACTTTCAGTCTGGAGAGCCCTACGGTTGGCATCGAGCTCGAGGACCTTGCTCACTATTTCCCTGGCGTCGAAGTTCTTGACCGCCAATTTCGCTATCACGCGCTCCGGATCTTCACGGAGCATCTTGATTGTCAGCATATCTTTAATATTAATTACCTAAATAAAAAAGAGGACCTAGGCGACAACTCGAAGCCAGTCCTCTTTTCTTCTATCAATCCTCCGAGTCTAGTTCTCAAAAGGGATAACTGAGACGTAGGATTTGTCAGCCTTTTTCTTGGTGAACTTCACTGTCCCGTCCACGAGGGCGTAAAGAGTGTGGTCCTTACCCATTCCGACATTCTTGTCAGGGTTGTGGACAGTACCTCTCTGCCTCACGATGATGTTACCGGCCTTCACGACCTCACCGCCGAATTTCTTGAGTCCGAGTCTTTTGGAATGGGACTCACGGCCGTTCTTCGAACTTGATTGTCCTTTCTTGTGTGCCATAATCTAATTGATTTTGAAATTAAGCGATAGCGTCGATACGGATCTTGGAAAGCTTCTGGCGATGGCCATTGAGCTTCTGGAAGCCCTTGCGACGGATTTTCTTGAAGACGAGCACTTTGTCAGCCTTGGCCTCATCATCGAGAACCGTAGCCTTCACGACAGCGCCCTTCACATAAGGATTACCGAGCTGGATCTGCCCTTCGGAGTCAATCAACAGAACCTTGTCGAACTCGACGGTCTCATCTTTCGCCGCGGGAAGGCGGTTGCAGAAGATCTCTTTTCCGGCCTCGACCTTGAACTGCTGGCCTGCAATGTCAACAATTGCGTACATATAAAACAAAACTTTATAAAGTTTCAGCCTGAGGCGCCTGCCACTGCGACAGGTCTTCCGGAGCCTCCGGGCCATAAAAGGACTGCAAAAATAGTAATTTCCCCGAAGAGAGCAAAATTTTTCCTAATTATTTGATGTACAAGTTGACCAAGGTCTCGTAGAGCTCCTGCTTGCCGCTCTTCTGCTCGGGCTCGCCATGGGTCTTGGCGTAGTCCACAAGCTCCTCAAGAGTCATCTTGCCCTCCTCGAAGCGCTTGCCCTCACCCTCGTCGAAGGAAGCGTAACGCTCCTTGACCATGCCGGGGATAGGCGACTCCTCAACAATCGCAGCGGCGGCCAGAAGGCCTCTCGCCATGGCGTCCATTCCGCTGATGTGGGCGATGAATATATCCTCAGGATCGGTGGAGTTGCGCCTGAGCTTCGCGTCAAAGTTGGAGCCTCCGTTGCCAAGACCTCCGTTACGGATGATCTGGAGCATCGCCTGGGTCAGGTCGAACAGGTCCACAGGGAACTGGTCGGTGTCCCATCCGTTCTGGTAGTCTCCCCTGTTGGCGTCGATCGAGCCGAGCAGCCCGTTATCGACCGCCACGGCGAGCTCATGCTCGAAGGTGTGACCGGCGAGAGTCGCGTGGTTGACCTCGATGTTGACCTTGAAATCCTTGTCGAGGCCATTGGCGCGAAGGAAGCCGATAACCGTCTCTGTGTCCACATCATACTGATGCTTAGTGGGTTCCATGGGTTTGGGCTCAATAAGGAAGGTACCCTTAAACCCATGGGCACGGCCATAGTCGCGGGCGGCCTTGAGCATATTGGCGAGATGGTCCTTCTCCCTCTGCATCTGGGTATTCAGAAGGCTCATGTAACCCTCGCGGCCACCCCAGAACACGTAGTTGGTGCCTCCGAGCTTGATCGTGGCGTCGATGGCGTTCTTGATCTGGACGGCGGCCCTGGCGACGACACCGAACTCGGGGTTCGTGGCGGCACCGTTCATGTACCTCTTGTGTCCGAAAACATTGGCGGTGCCCCAAAGGAGCTTGATGCCGGTGGCCTTCATCTTCTCGAGAGCATAGTCGGTGATGATCCTCATCCTCTCCTCATATTCAGCGATAGTCGGAGCCTCTTCGACAAGATCCACATCGTGGAAGCAGAAGTACTTGATGCCCAACTTCTCCATGATCTCGAACCCGGCGTCCATCTTATCTTTCGCCCTCTGGATCGGATCAGAGGCCTTGTCCCACTCATATTCCCTGGTCTGGCCACCGAACTGGTCGCCGCTGGCCTGGCCGAGAGTGTGCCACCATGCCATGGCGAATTTCAGCCAATCCTCCATCCTCTTGCCAAGAACAATGCGGTCGGGCTCATAATAATGGAAAGCCAACGGGCTCTTGCCCTGAGGTCCCTCGAAGGGGATCTTTCCGATTTGCGGGAAATACTCTTTCATGATTGATAATCTTTGATTTAATGTTATTGTTTATCCAATTGATTCTTCCAATATGAATACGCCTCAAGGTACCTGTCCCGATCCGCGGAAGGCTCCACAAGGTCGATTCTCTTCAATGTGGCGAAAGCCTCCTCACGACCGGAATAGATTCCGGCCCCTATTCCGGCTCCTCTGGCGGCTCCGGCGGCTCCGTCAGTGTCAAGCAGCTCGATAACGGCTCCTGTCACTGAAGATAGGGTGTCCCTGAATATCTTGCTTTGGAACATGTTGGCGGCTCCGGCCCTGATCACACCCACTCTCATGCCCATCTCCTCCATGATGTCGATTCCGTACTTGAACGAGAACGCTATTCCTTCCTGGACAGCCCTGGCAAGATGCTTCCAGGTGTGGATGTTGAAATTAAGGCCATAAATGACGCAGCCGGTCTCCCGGTTGCCGAGCATCCTCTCCGCCCCGTTGCCGAAGGGCAGCACGCCGACCCCCTCAGAACCTACCGGCACCTCTTCCGCGGCCGCGTTCATCTCGTCATACATCATTCCACTCGGGACGACATTCCGCCTTATCCAGGCATTGGCGATTCCTGTGCCGTTCACGCAAAGCAGGATGCCGAGCCTCGGATCTTTAGAGGTATGATTGACATGAGCGAACGTGTTGACTCTGGATAGAGGATCGTAGGCGACCTTGCCACTCACTCCATAGACAACGCCGGAAGTTCCGGCTGTGGCGGCGATGTCCCCGGGCTCGAAAACATTCAGGGACAATGCGTTATTCGGCTGATCCCCTGCCCTGTAAGTGACCGGGATGCCTTCAGTGAGGCCAAGCTCCGCCGCGGCGGCTCCGGAAAGACGACCTTGTTCGGAGAAGGTGGGGACCCTTTCAGGCAGGATGCTCTCATCAAATCCGAACCAATCCATGAGGAAGGATGCCGGGCGCTCTTCCTTGAAATCCCAGAACATACCTTCTGAGAGGCCACTTACCGTGGTGCGTTTATCTCCGGTCAGCCTGAAGGCGATATAATCCCCCGGAAGCATGATCTTGTCGATCTTTTCGAAAAGAGCCGGCTCATTCTCCTTCACCCAAGCCAATTTTGAGGCGGTGAAGTTGCCCGGAGAGTTCAGAAGGTGCCCAAGGCACTTGTCCTCTCCGAGAGCCTTGAAAGCGGCCTCGCCGTAAGGGACTGCCCTGGAATCGCACCAGATGATGGAATGCCTTAACAGATTTCCGTTCTTGTCCAGGCAGACAAGTCCGTGCATCTGGTAGGATATTCCGATCGCAGCGACAGATGGCTGGCCGGAGCCGGCCAGAGACTTGACTTGGGCGATCACATCGGCTGTGGCGAGCTTCAGGTTCTCCCACCAGCTCTCCGGATCCTGCTCGGCCCAACCAGCCTTAAGGGATATTATAGTGTTCTCATGCTTAGGGTAGTAAGCGCTGGCGGCTATCTTTCCGCTCTCAGCGTCCACAAGGCTCGCCTTGACAGACGAGCTGCCCACATCATAACCTAGAAGATACATATTCACAATTTACTGATAAAGACTTCCATTCCTTTCGTCGCCACTTCCCTGATATGTGTTATACGAGGATCATATATCGCCACATCCTCAGGATCAATCAAGTACACAGGGGCCCCATCCTTGGCGTAGCGGTACAGTCCCGCCGCTGGATAGACATTCAGGGAGGTCCCGACTATCAGCATCACATCCGCTGCGGCGACGATGTCGATGGCTTTCTCGATGTTCGGGACAGCCTCACCGAAAAAGACGATATGAGGACGAAGTTGACTCCCGTTCGGAGCAAGATCTCCAAGATTGACAGGCTCATACCCTACATCAATGACCTCTTTTTCCGAATATGTCCTGTCATACTCACCGTTCTCGGGACGCACCTTGGTGGCTTCCCCGTGGAGATGGAGCACCCTCGTGCTGCCTGCCCTCTCGTGGAGATTATCCACATTCTGGGTTATCACGGTGACATCATAGTCTTTCTCCAGACCGGCGATGGCCAGATGGGCGGCGTTAGGCTTGACCTCGGAAAGCTGCTTGCGCAGCTGGTTGTAGAAACCCAGGACCAACTTCCGGTTCCTGTACCAACCTTCGATGGAAGCCACCTCCTGAGGATCATACTCTCCCCAGAGACCGCCGGATCCCCGGAATGTGGCCAGACCACTTTCAGCGCTCACGCCGGCGCCAGTCAGGACAGCTATTTTCTTTTTACTCATATATTCTTGAAATATGTGTTCTTGAGCCAGTACTCGAAAAGCGGGTCGAAGATGACCGGACGTTCATCGTCACCCATGAAAGTCAGGATCTCTTTCTTCATGAGTGCGTCTTTCAGGCGACGGACATTGGCGGAGGAGTTCAGGGAATATTTCCGGATCACCTCGGCGGTGCTGAATTTCGTGTAACCATCAATGATGGCCTTAAGGAGACTGACCTGGAAAGTGGTCAAGTCATTCATGATGGACATGAAACGTCCCCTGTGGATCGAAAGGATGGTGTCAAGGGCTTCAAGAAGCACCGGTTCCATGATATATCCCTTGGAAAGGGAATCACAGATAGAAGTGAAATGATTGATATAGAACAAGTCGCACTTAAACAAGCGGCAAGCCCCGCCAACAAGGTCCCTGTCTATTACCTTTCCGCTGGCCAGGAAGCCTTTTATGATATGTTCCACAATCTCCCTCTCGTCAACCTTGCTCAACTTCAGGCGCTCCACCCTGCGATAGAAGAAGTGGCGCTTAACGAAGATGTCGCGCATGGCGTTGCACATCGATCCGAGGAATATGAAAGAGAAACCTTTGATGCCCAGGTGGCGTCCCTCGTCGATAGCCTCTTCCATGAGCTTGAACAGTTTCTCTCCGTCTTCAGTGAGATCCAGGTTCTGGAACTCATCAATTATCATAATGATACGCTCTCCCCTGTCGGCCGAGATCCTGAACGGGAGGCGCAGGACGGCCCTGATGTCGTTGTCATCGAGATCCCAATTGGTGGAGAGGATCGTGTCCGAGGTGGAATAGGCGTTCTGGTCGAACACGAAATGGGTCCCTTGAAGATAAGTGG
>Ga0310695_10010804_pt1 | contig 13251 bp, 16 predicted proteins | sample RumenRJG_04DNA_FD_203882 | JGI IMG/M metagenome (GOLD analysis project Ga0310695, IMG submission 203882) | Bovine rumen microbial communities from Lethbridge, Alberta, Canada - RJG_04 (v2) (version 2) | ecosystem: Host-associated > Mammals > Digestive system > Stomach > Rumen | place: Canada...
CCCTAAAAAAGAAACGATTCTGTATTTCCCTTGATACAAGGAAGTTCTTTCAGCAAATTATGGCTCTTTGATTTTTGAAAAATACTGCGTACTCTTTTTTATTGATTATGACTTTTCATGCGTGGGATGTGTTTTTCTTTTTCTTCTGCTTGACATAAAATAGTATTTACTGTATAATAATATTGAAGATAAGAGGTTTCTTATCATCGTATGGAAGCGCAGGTTTCCATAAAAAGCGGTGAGTCCTACCATATAAGTGGAAGTGCTACAAGAGGTGAGTCCTACCGTATAAGTGGAAGTGTTACAAGAGGTGAGTCCTACCGTATAAGTGGAAGCTTTAATAATAAAAGAGGACTGTTCGCAGTCCTCTTTTATACATATTGGGGTGAGTGTTATGAATCAGCCAAGACTGAGATTGTATACTATTGATATGAAGTATGTCAGAAATTTGGCAAAGGTGGATGACAATGTAATGTCCGTTTCACCGCAAAGCGGAAAAGCAATCCGCCCGTTTGTTGGAATTATTGTTTTGGTGAACGGGAAGAAATACTGCATTCCGCTTTCGTCGCCAAAAAAGAAGTTCGATAACAAAAAGAACGGTGTAGATTTTATGCGCATTACCGATTCGGCAACAAAAAGTATTAACGGGACGGCTAAGGTAATCGGAGCATTAAATATTAATAATATGTTGCCTGTCGAGGATTGTTTGTTGACACCGATAAATTTGAAAATTAAACCAAATGACAGTGAAAAAACGATTTCTTATAAAGATTTAATGAAAAACCAGCTTTCATACTGTCAGCAGAATCAGGATATAATTGTGAAAAGAGCGAACCGTTTGTATGATATCGTAGTACGCTATCCCGAGAGCAACAGAAATCTTGTGAAGCGCTGCTGTGATTTCAAAAAGCTGGAAGGTGTTTTGGAGAAATATATCGCCAAACTCAACTAAGCAGTTCTGTTTTTTTATTTTGTTCACATCTATACGAAACTTCAAGAAAAAATCTCTATTACGCGTATTCTTGACATAGCGCCTGCGATATCTCCGTAGGCGCATTCTTTGTTTTATGCAGCTCAAATTTTGACTTCAATAAGAAAAATACGGCAGCCCTGCTTTTGACAGGACTGCCGTGCAGTTAATCTCCCTTTTCCAGAGACTCTGCCGTGAGCCGCATTGCCAAGCGAAAGCCGTTGGCGAAACACTCACATTCATTTAGACCGCTCAATTCTGCCCACGCGTCTTTGAGCTTACTGAAAATTTCGGATTCAGTTTCATTCAGTGATTTTTGAAGCGCGGCGTCGAGCTTAAGGACAAGTTTGGCGAGTTTGTCGTTCTCACTGTCCCTGGGTATGTCGCGCTCATACGGATGGATGTTTCCATAGTAGAGCTCCTTGATGGTATCCATGATTGCACCTCCTTTAGCACAACAGGATACCACAGATACCGGAAAAGTCCAGAGTTTTTTTGAAGAAACCGCGCAAGATTATTCCTGCGCGGTTTCCTCTGCTTTCAGTCTTTCTTTTTCCGCCTTGATCTCTGCGCGGACTTTGGGAATCATTTCGCTCAGCAGGTGCTCGCATTCTTCTCTCGTTTTAGCGTAGACGGTGTGTACTTCGCGCTTGCCATAGGCGTTGGTGGGGGAGTATCTGCCCTCAAAGAGATGGTCGTTCAGCTCATAGATACCGCCTGTGCCTGACTTGCGGATCTTGCCTTTGTACGGTTCAAAGCTCTCCAAAGACGACGGAGCCTGTTTCTGCGTTTCATATTCGCTTTGCTCGAACGGTTCGTTTTTGGCGAAGCGTTTTTCGATTTTGTTCGCTGCGTTTGCCTGCATTTCATCCGTGATGTGGCTGTAAATATCGAGGGTGGTAGCCGACGATACATGCCCGATGATCGCCGACAGCGTTTTGATGTCCATGCCGTGCTCAAGCGCGGTTGTGGCAAAGGTGTGGCGAAGGTCGTGAAAGCGGACGCGCTTGCACTGCGCTCTGTCCAGGATTTTCACCATTTTGCGGTACACGCCGTTGGGATTGAGCGGCTCGCCTTCCTTGACGGGTGAGGGAAACATCCACTCCGAATCCACCGCTTCACGGTACTGCCTGAGCACATTCAACAGGGAAGGCGGCAGGATGATCGAGCGGCAGGACTGCTTTGTTTTCGGTTCGGAGATCACTACGCCGTGATCAGCGTGATACGCCTGACGCTGAATATGGAGCGCGCCGGTTTCAAAGTCGAGGTCTGACCACTTCAATGCGCAGATCTCACCGCGGCGCATACCGGTCGCCAGCTCCAGCAAGGCGAGCTCGTAGAAATCGTCCTGCTTGGATTGGATCAGAAACCGACGCATTTCCTCGTGCGTGAGCACCTGCATTTCCTGTGCCTTTTTCGGCGGCAGCTTGCAGCCGATCGCCGGGTTCACACTGATCAGCTTTTCTTCCACTGCCTTTTGCAATGCAGTGCGGCAGGTGGCATGGCAGGAGCGAACCAGACGATCGGACACGCCGGTGCCGTATCGTTCGACCTTGCTTTTTCTGCCGTTCTTTTTGAGGTCGGCGTAAAACTTTTGCAGATCGCTCTGCGTCAGCTTATTCAGCGGTATCTCACCGATAGAGGGAATGATGTGCAGATAGATGCGGTTTTCGTAGCAAAGCTGTGTGGTAAGACGTATATGCGGTTTGGAATAGGTCTTGTACCAGAGCTCCATCCATCCTCCGAAGGTCATATCCGGCGCGGCTTTTCCCGTGACAATGCCGACCTGCTGCTTGAGTGCGTCGAGCTTTTCCTGACATGCCGCTTTGGTTTTGGCGGTTACATTTTTTGTTTTCGGCTTTCCGTTGTCGTCGTAACCTATGACGACTCTGCCTTCCCATCGTCCATCTTTGCGCAGACGAAGGGTTCCTTGTCCTGCTTTTCTCCGTTTTGCCATGGCTGTAAATCACTTCCAAACAATTCTTCCATGAAGTCACCGACGACAGCGGAAGCGTTTTTCTGCATATCGGTGGTGACGTGGGTGTAGGTGTCGAGCGTGAAGCTCGCGTTGGTGTGACCGAGGATCCCCGAAAGTGTTTTGGCGTCCACACCATTTGACAGCGCGTGTGTGGCAAAGGTGTGCCGTTACGGTATAATAATGACAAACGGAAAAAGCCAGTATTCAAGGGGTTTTCTGCGTTTGTCGCTGTTTTTCAATTCCTTTTCCAACGTTGATTTTCAGCGAGAAAAATGTCGGAATAAGGGGGCTGTAAAGGTAAAGACAAAAAATTTCATACCTGCGATTATGCCAAATCGCGATTTTAAGGGTGTTTCATCTTCTTGGTGAAGCACCCTTTTTTCATATCTACTACACCACGAAAGGAGGAAATTTATATGGCAGTATTCAGAGTAGAAAAAACGAAGGACTATACCGTTATGAGCAATCACCATTTACGCAATGTGGCGTTATCGCTGAAAGCAAAGGGGCTGATGTCCCTTATGCTGTCGCTGCCCGAGGATTGGGACTATACGCTGAAAGGTTTAGCGTGTATCTGCAAGGATGGCGTGGATTCCATTTCTGCCACCATTAAAGAATTAGAGAGGCACGGCTATCTCTCTCGGAAAAGGCTCCGCCTTCCAAACGGCCGTCTCGGAGATATTGAGTACACTATTCACGAGCAGCCCGAAACCCCTGTTACAGAGCCAAATCTACCTAAACGGAAAGATCCCGAACAGGTAAATCCTGTTTTGGAAAAGCCAACATTGGTTTCCCCTATTCAGGCTCAGCCTGCGCTGGAAAATCCCGCACAATTAAATACTTATCAATCAAAGACTAAAAAATCAAATACGAAAGAAATCAAGGATAAGATTGATAAGATAGGCGTGCGCGCGTACCGCGAGCTGATTGAGGACAATATCGAGTATGACGCTCTTGCGGAACGCTACGGAGCGGAACGTTTGGACGCGATTGTTGACCTTATGCTTGAAACTGTCGTATCTCAGTCTCCCTATTGTGTGATTGCAGGCGGTGAATTTCCGAGAGAGGTTGTCAAGGCAAGAATCCTGAAAATCAACTCCGCGCATATTGAGTATGTCTTTGACTGCCTCGACGGAATCACAAGCAAGGTCGGCAACATCAAGGCGTATGTCTTGGCGACGCTGTTCAACGCTCCGGCAACCATTGACGAATATTACCGTGCTGAGGTCAACCACGACTTTCCGATGAACAGGCGCCGCAAGGCGCATTAACATATACACACTACAACAAAGGAGGCTGATTGAAACCTACATAACAGACGAACAAATCAAGCAGGCACGTCAAGCCAGTCTGTTTTCCTATTTGCAAGCCTATGAGCCCGGCGTATTGAAACGGGACGGCGCTAATTACCGTCACCGCGAGCATGACAGCCTTGTCTATGTAACGTCGCGGGACTTTTGGTATTGGAACAGCCGCGGAAAACGGATCAACGCGCTTGACTACCTGATAGAGATACGCGGCTACGATTTTTCAGAGGCGGTGACGCGGCTGACCGGTGAGGCTTTGCCGCGGGCTTCTCCCTATCGTCCGCAGAGCATACCAAAACCGCATCGCCCGGCAAAGCTCTATTTGCCGTGGCCGAAGAAATGTGCAACCGGATATTTCGGATATTTGCAAAAGCGCGGTATCAGCGCAACAGTGATTCAGCGGTGCCGAGATCTGGGACTTCTCTATGAGGGCAGATACAAGCCTAAAAAAGAAGAAAAGAAATATATACCCGTATGCGTGTTCGTTGGAACGGATGACGCAGGCAAGCCAAAATACGCTTGTATGCGCGGTATGTACGAAGATCTGAAAAAGGACGTATACGGCAGCGATAAGAGTTACAGCTTTTGTCTGCCACCCGAAAAACCGCACAGCAGTCAGGTCGCTGTCTTTGAGGCGCCGATTGACGCGCTCTCTCACGCGACCTTGCAGGAGCTTGAAGGCTGGAAGTGGAACGGCTATCGTCTTTCTCTCGGCGGAACCTCTCACGTTGCTCTGTTTGCTTTTTTGGAACGGCACCCGGAAATCAAGCGCGTTACCCTGTATATGGATAACGATTTGGCAGGCTTGAAAAACGCGCGAAAAATCAAAGCTATGCTGCGCGAAAATCCGTCTTTTAAGCATATCCGCGTGGGAATTAACCCACCCCGCGAGGGTAAAGATTACAACGAAAAGCTGATGTCGAAATTGCAGCTGCTTCAAAATTTACCACAACGCCGCCGTGAGAAAAGGGCGGCTATTTCAATTTAACAGGAGGATTTTTATGTACCCTATCATTTCAAACATCATTTTTTTAGTGCTGGGAGTTATGTTCGGCGTATTTGTCATGTGCCTGATGACCGCCGCCGGCAGAGCTGACAGAGAAACCGAGCTTATGGAAAACAGCGCCGAGTTCACAAAAGGACAGGAGGCAACGGATGAAGAAGGATAATACCGCCGTCAAGGTGATTGCGAGCGCCGCAAAGTGTCCTGACTTCGCCCCTGACGCAATACGTCAGCTTATGCGAAAGCTCGATATGAACGAGAAAGGGCTTGCAATCCTGATGAACGTCACGCCCGAAACCGTGCGGTTGTGGGTAGCGGGCGCGGTAAAGCCGTGCGGCACCGCCAAACGGTTAATGCAGATTTACAGCACAAGCCCTGAAATTATCAGCAGAATAGCCGCGGAAAGCGAGGTTGACAATGCCAAGTCAGCCGTTACATGAGGACTTCGGAGAAAAGATAGGCGGCGCGAAAAAAGATTTGTGGAGCGCTCGCGGACTGTACTCCGCTGATCTCGACGACATGAATGAGCGTGAGGCGGACAAATACGTCAGGAAAGATAATGTCTGGAAAAAGCCCGACTATCAGGCTATGCTCGACGACGGCATACCGATTGGCGTTGTCTATTACATTAAAAAGGTGCGCGACGCTGTTCCTGCTTCTCCACGGTATTACCGCGCCTACAATTATGAGGAAAAATCATATCAGCAAAAACGGTACATTGATACCGTCCGTCAGCTTCAAAAGGTTATGGAAAAGGTTCGCACCGTTGAGGACGCTAAAAATGCCTTTGTTGATTTCTATATCAGAAACGCGTATTTGCGGTCTGTTCGGGAATGGGACGGGCGGACTGCCTATGAGCGGACAAGCGATTATTCTCACAATCCGGCTTTGACAGATAACTTGCGCAACGTCATAAAAATCTCCTCAGACGTACAGTTTGAATATGATTTTGTCCGCAAGGCAAAGTCTGAGCAATTTCTTGTTCCAAAGGAGCAAAAGGTGCCGCGTGGCTACGATATTCATCTTTATGACGGCAAGGGCTACTCACGCAGCGGAGATTGGAAGAAAGATACCTACTACGTCACAAAAGGTCATCACATTTTACAGACAAATTTTGAGACGCGGGATCAAGCGCTCCGCTGGGTGCAGGAATACGCCAAAAGCCGTACTAAAAGCGGCAAACAGCGTTTTGTACCTCCGCAGTTGGAGCATATCACCCGAACGGGACCGGATTTCAGAAACGGTCAGGAAATTACCGGACAGCATTATCTTGACGCCTTCGGCTTTCGCGGCGGCGAGTTTGGCAACTGGCTAAATCAGAACGACCGACAGGCCTCGCTCAATATGGGCTTTGAAGCCTTAAAGGATTTGGCCGCGGCACTGCATATCTCCGACAAAGATATTGCTTTTGACGGCACACTTGCGATTGCCTTCGGCGCTCGCGGCAGCGGTAACGCGGCGGCGCACTATGAACCGCTGCGCAAGGTTATCAATCTCACCAAAATGCACGGCGCGGGATCTCTCGCCCATGAGTGGTGGCACGCGCTGGATGATTATCTCGGCGGAATAAAGGGCGCCAACGGTATGCTATCTGAGCGCGCAAGACGGTATGAGCCTATGCGCAAGCTGATTGAAGCTATTACGACCAAGCCAGAAACCTATGAGCAGGCAAAAGCGCGTACCGAAAGAAACAATGAAATTCAGATTAAAAACGCGACATCGTGGGTTGATTCGCTTATGAAGCGCTCTGTAGAACGCGCAAACGATCCGGCCATATCGGAGCAATACGCGGCAGCAAAAGCAGCTTTTTTAGTCGGAGCCGAGGGCAGCGTTGACAGATTAAGTAATTTGAAGAAACAAATTACCGGACACGTTATTCCAAAGGATGACCGGCAAAATCTTCAATATTACGAAAACCGTATGCGGGATATTCAGAATCAGTCGGAGCCTGTTATCGGACGCGTTCAGACTGATTACTATAAAAACTCAAAGAGAATGGGTAAAACGACCGAGAAAGACGGCGGATATTGGGACAGCGAAGTCGAAATGACGGCGCGGGCTTTTGCCTGTTACGTCAAAGACAAGCTGTCCTATCAGTCTGATTATCTTGTCGGTCACGCTGAGAGCTGCCTCGGACTTGATACGGATAAAGACGGCAAAATGCAGATAATCAAGGCTTATCCAGAGGGCGAAGAACGCAAGTCAATCAACGCCGCTTTTGATAATCTGATTGCCGAGCTGAAAAAGGAGCTTGTTTTCACTCATACCGAGAAAACGCCGTCACTGCCTCTTGCCAAAACGCAGACAGCGCAACAGCTTTCTATGTTCGGTGAGGATAAGCCGTCTGTACTCGGTCAGCTCGCGGCGGCGAAAGCCGCGCCTAAGCCACATTCCTCTCCTGCCAAAAAGCAGGAGCAGTCTTTATAAAAGGGGTGATTATTTGTCTGATGAAAAAGACTATACACTGCTCGAGGATGATTTGTTTTCGCCCGGCAGCCGCATAAAGCTGGATCATGTCCTGTATTTGAACGAGTATGATATTTCTGAGTTGTTGGATAAAAGTGTTGAAGAAGTGCGCGAGCTATATAACGAGAGCTTCAAAAAAGAAGAAAGTATGTACGAGGTTCTTCAAGCAGGTTTGAAAGCATGGGAACACGACGCGGCGCAAACGCGAAAACTGCAATTAGCGCTAAACTACCTTGAAATCGCTCCTGTCGAGCATACCGGTAACCAATGGACTGAGGATAAAAACGGCGTGCGAACTATCAGTAATTCCGTTTATAAGATGACATGTAAGCTATCTGAAAATCCAAAATGGAATTTATGGAGTGCCAAGCCGCTAAATGACCGTTGGTTGGTAGAATGGGAAGTCACTATCAATTCACCAAAGCTCGGTCATTGGGCATATGTAGCAGGTCAAAAGCGCAAATTTGAGGATCGTGTTACCGCAGAAAACTATTTAAATGGAAGAATACACGCATATGCAAAGTATTTTTCCGACCTCTCGCCGTCTATTCCTGAAAAATATAAAATGTTTTTTATGGAAAGCGGCCGCGTTTTACCCGGTTACAGGATAGAAGGTCAAGAGCAGCAACTAAAAAAGCCCTCGGTGCTTAATCAGCTCAGCGAGGCAAAATCTCAGCAAAAGGCGGCGCCGGCTACGCCTTCTAAAAACAAAAAAGAGCCGGAGCTTTAATATGGAGGAATTTTTGAGAGACGAAAAATACTATGGTGTTTTTGATTATGATGACGAACTGACGCCCGGCAGCGAATTAAAAATCGGCCATACCGTTGTACAGGACTATTACGATAATCAAATAGATTTGGCTCCCTTTATCGGCTTGGGTGCGGAAAGTCTTTCCAAAGCAAGAGAGCAGAGCGTTGAAGCAGAGAAGATGATTTTTTCCAAAATCAGGGATTCAATCCGTGAATGGGAGCGTCAGGCGGCAATTACAAAAACGTATGACCGCGCTTTGGAATATTTAACTACTCACGCTGTTACGCATACGTCGAATCAGTGGGTTCACGAGGACTACTATGACCGTGATTCGATCAGCAATATGGTTTACGAGATGTCCGTATCTGTGTGGGAAGAAACCAAATACGACAGAACAAAACAAGAGTCTGTGCCTGTTGCATGGTATGTTACATGGGATTTGGATATACGCTCGCCGAAGCACGGCCATTGTGTCGAAATCGCAGGTCAAAGGCGAAAGCGTTACACCGATAAAGCGGCTGCGGAAAAATATATCGAGGGTCGCAAGAAAGCCTTTGCGCATTATTTCAAGGAAATCTCACCGCCGATACCGCAGGAATACGCTGAGTATTTCAAGGTGAACGGCGTTTTGTTGCCCGGCTATACGGTTGAGGGGCAAGAATCTGAAATATCTACAAAAACAGCCGCCGAGATTATCAACGAAATCAAAGGCGGCGATTCTATATCTAACACAAAAAAGCCCTCTGTGCTCAAAAAGCTGGCGGAGGGAAAAACCGATAAACCGGCTCCCTCAAAAGGAGCCAACAAGAAGGAGGAACAAAGTCTATGAAAGTTTTAATGGTAGAACCCGGCAAGGTTCCCTACGAAAAAGAAATCGGCGACGGCCTGAAAGCGCTGCAAGACGCTGTCGGTGGATATATTCAGGCAGTTTACCCCTATGAAGATCCTGTCGCGCTGGTATGCAATGAGGAAGGTAAAATTGAAGGTTTGCCGCTTAACCGCGCGCTCAGAACCGAGGACGGTGAAATTTATGATATTATTGCCGGAAACTTCTTTATCTGCGGGCTTGGAGAAGAAAGTTTTTGCAGCATTTCACCTGAGCTTTCCGAAAAATTCAAGAAAGAATTTAAGCACCCGGAAACGTTCACAAAGTTATTCGGAAAGATTTTAGCTGTAAAGGAGCCTGTACCCGGCGAAGGCTCATCCGAAAAATCTCACAAAGGACCGGAACTGTAATGTTACTTTCAATTCGGGAGCCATATTTGCTCACCGTTCAGAAAGACGACTTCTTCCCAAATCCGCGGCGCGAGGACGAAAATTTCGGTACCATGATTTGTTTTCATCGACGTTATCAGCTCGGAGACGAGCACAAATATTTTTGTTCAGACGATTTGTTGGAGGAAATGTTTATCAATGCTGCCGACGGCGGTGAAAAAGGCAAGCAAATGTATGAGGCTTTTGTGAATAGTTTTGACCTTCACCCCGGAACCTCGGCACAGCTCCGCGCTTACAGTCGTGCTTTGATGGCAGAAATAGAAAAGGCGTATGTTGTGTTACCTGTGTATCTTCTCGACCACAGCGGTTTATCGGTCAGCACCACCGATTTTCGTGATCCGTGGGACAGCGGACAAACAGGTATTATTTTTGCTTCATTTGATAAAATCCGCGAGGAATTTGAGGTTGAAAAAATCACGCCTGAAATCCGGCGGAAAGCGGAAAATATGTTAAACGCCGAGGTTGAGCTGTACGACGCGTATCTTAACGGACAGTGCTACGGGTATGAGTTATATAAAAACGGCGAGCTGCAAGATAGCTGTTGGGGCTTCATTGGCAGCGTTGACAAGGCGTGCCGGGATATTGCGGAGTATCTGCCCGACGAGTGCAAGGGTATGACAGCTAAACTGTCAGAAGTCAACGATCCGGCTTCTATGGTGAAAACGCTGTTAAAACACGCGCGAATTCAGGTGGCTCAGGTTGCTAAGGATCACGAACACCAACCGCGCGAGAAATCACTTGACGCGGTTTTAATTTAAAGGAAGGAGGAATTATTTGCAGGAAGAAATCGACCAAAGAACCGTATCTATCACCGTTCAGGCGGCAAAGCTGTCAGGACGGGTTTTGAAAGCGGCTATGACGGCTGCTCTCCACAAAATGCAGCAACAGCGTCATTCGGTTAAACCCGGCCGCAACAGTCTCAAACGGCTGGCACAGGGCGACGGCGGCTTGAATACGATTGAAGTTTCGGGACGTTTGCGCTCCTTTGAACGGTACGCACGGAAATATCAAGTTCGTTATCACATTGAAAAAGAGGTAGGCAGTAAACCGCCGCGCTGGACGGTATATTTCAAGGCGAATCAGGCCGACGCTCTGACCGAGGCGTTTAAGGCATATACCAATAAAGATCTCACCCGCGGCAAAAGGCCGTCGCTTGTGGCTCAGCTCCGTAAATTCAAGGAGCTTGTCAAGACGCTCGGCAAGGATCGTGTCCGCAACAAGGAGCATGGAGGGCCTGAACGCTGAGTAAAAACGATTTTATCAAAAAGTATGTTATTCCAAATCTTCCGTATTTGCTGTTTGTGCTACTGTTCGCAAAGCTCGGAGAGGTTATCCGGCTCGCGCCCGGCGTGGACGCGTCACAAAAAATGCTGGGACTGAATCAAGGCTTTTCTGCGGCGTTCAGTCACTTCTTTCCGACCGCATGGATAGATTTGTTAATTGGCATTTGCGGCGCGGGTATTATGCGCGTCGTCGTTTATGTCAAAAGCAAGAACGCGAAAAAATACAGAAAGAATATTGAGTACGGCAGCGCGCGCTGGGGCACTAAAAAGGATATTGCTCCTTTTATGGATCCTATTGCGTGGAATAACATTATTCTCACTATGACCGAGGGACTTATGCTGTCAGGCAGACCGAAAAAACCTGCCTTTGCCCGAAACAAGAATGTGCTGGTCGTCGGCGGCTCAGGCTCAGGTAAAACGCGGTTTTTTATCAAGCCGAACCTTATGCAGCTTCATTCTTCTTATGTCATTACCGATCCGAAAGGTACGGTGCTGATTGAGTGCGGAAAACTGTTACAGCGAGGCGCGCCGAAAATCGGCAAGGACGGCAAGCCGGTGAGAGACCAAAACGGAAGGATAGTGTATGAGCCTTATAAAATCAGGGTTTTCAACACTATTAACTTTTCAAAGTCAATGCACTTTAACCCGTTTGCATATATCCACTCCGAAAAAGATATTTTGAAAATTGTCACTACCCTTATTGCCAATACCAAAGGCGAAGGCAAATCAGGTGATGATTTTTGGGTAAAGGCGGAAACGCTGCTTTACACAGCTCTTATCGGCTATATCTATTATGAGGCGCCGACTAATGAACAGAATTTTGCGACATTGGTTGAAATGATAAACGCAATGGAAGTACGCGAGGACGACGAGAATTTCAAGAACGCGGTTGACCTTCTTTTTGACGCATTGGAGCAAAAGAATCCCGATCACTTTGCGCTGAGGCAGTATAAAAAATACAAGCTGGCGGCGGGAAAAACAGCAAAATCCATTTTGATTTCCTGCGCGTCGCGTCTTGCTCCCTTTGATATTAAAGAGGTCAGAGAGATTACCATGTACGACGAGCTGAATTTAGATATGCTCGGAGACGAACGGACAGCGCTTTTCCTGATTATGTCCGACACCGACGGCACCTTCGCATTTTTAATCAGTCTGATTTACTCTATCCTGTTCAACAGACTTTGCGAACGCGCCGACGACGTTTACGGCGGACGGCTGCCTGTTCATGTGCGCTGCCTAATTGACGAGGCAGCGAATATCGGTCAGATTCCAAATTTGGAAAGGCTGATGGCGACAATCCGTTCAAGAGAAATATCCGCTTGCCTTGTATTGCAGGCACAGAGTCAGCTTAAAGCCTTGTATAAGGATAATATGGACACAATTATCGGCAACTGTGACGCGAGTTTGTTTCTCGGCGGTAAAGAGGAAACTACGCTGAAAAGCTGGAACTCCCTGCTTGGAAAGGAAACGATAGACCTCTATAACGAGAGCGTCACCAAAGGCACGCAGGAAAGCCACGGGCAAAATTTTCAAAAGCTCGGCAAGGATTTAATGTCAATGGACGAAATCGCCGTTATGGACGGCGGTAAATGTCTGCTGCAGATCCGAGGGGTGCGGCCTTTTCTGTCAAAAAAATATGATATTACCAAACACCCCAACTACAAGTATTTGTCGGACTACAATCCGAAGAACGCTTTTAGCATAGAAGAATTCTTATCTACCCGTCTGAAACCGAAAAAGGACGAGCAGTTTATCAACTACGAAATCAGCGCCGAGGAATTGGCGCGCTATTCTTAATAAGGAGGCTATTGTTTGAGAATTAGGGACTCTCCCGACAAATAAAATCATTACTTTTTTCGCCGCCGTTGTGATTACTCTCATGTATCACAGCGGCGGCTTTTTTTGTTTGTATCAAACACACAATTTCACTTTTTACTCAATTTACAAACAAATTGCAATCATTGACAAATCAAACTTGATAGGAGGAATTTAATGCAATTTTTTTCAAGCGCTATTGATACCCTGAAAATCCTTGTAATTGCTCTTGGCGCGGGCTTGGGCGCATGGGGTGTAATCAATCTTTTGGAAGGCTACGGCAACGATAACCCCGGTGCGAATGCTCATGTACGGTAAGGAAGCAAGCAACCGAAAACAAGAGATAGACCGCCAGCACTACACTATTCCGAACCAAAGACCAAAAGATAAGCATTGTGGGAAA
>Ga0310695_10010805_pt1 | contig 13250 bp, 7 predicted proteins | sample RumenRJG_04DNA_FD_203882 | JGI IMG/M metagenome (GOLD analysis project Ga0310695, IMG submission 203882) | Bovine rumen microbial communities from Lethbridge, Alberta, Canada - RJG_04 (v2) (version 2) | ecosystem: Host-associated > Mammals > Digestive system > Stomach > Rumen | place: Canada...
ACAAGCGTCGGTGACTACCTGCGAACGGTTGCCTTTGGCAATCATCACCAACGAAGCACCATGATCCTGGAACTCATCCACATAGGGATCCATGCGGTTGGCCGTCGTCGGACCCATCGAACCGCAAGGATAGCCTTCGGGCGTCTTGGCCGGTCCGGCATAGAGCACGGGGTGGTCCTTGAAATACTGAGGCATCTCCTCACCGGCATCGAGGCGGGCCTTCAGCTTGGCATGAGCGATGTCGCGGGCCACGATGATGGTGCCCTTCAGGTTGACGCGTGTCGAGACAGGATATTTCGTCAGCTCCTTACGGACGGCATCGATACCCTGGTTCAGGTCGATGACAATCTGATTCTGACCTTCGCCGGCCTTGGCATATTCTGCAGGAATCAGTTCGCCGGGGTTGTTGTCCATCTTCTCGAGCCATACGCCGTCGCGGTTGATCTTAGCTTTGATGTTGCGGTCGGCCGAGCAGCTCACGCCCATACCGATGGGGCACGATGCTCCGTGACGCGGCAGACGGACAACGCGGATGTCGTGGGCCATATACTTACCGCCGAACTGTGCGCCCAGTCCAATCTTGTGGGCTTCGAGCAGCAGCTTCTTCTCCAGGTCGATGTCGCGGAAGGCACGTCCCGTCTCATCGCCTGTAGTGGGCAAGTTGTCGTAATACTTGATGCTGGCGAGCTTCACCGTGAGCAGGTTCTTCTCTGCCGAGGTGCCACCGATGACGAAGGCGATGTGGTAGGGAGGGCAGGCAGCCGTTCCGAGGCTCTTCATCTTCTCCACGAGGAAGGGGATGAGCGTTCCCTCGTTCTGGATGGTGGCCTTCGTCATGGGGTAGAAGTAGGTCTTGTTGGCCGATCCGCCACCTTTGGCTACCATGACGAAACGATACTCAGCACCCTCGCAAGCCTCGATGTCGATCTGTGCGGGCAGGTTGCAACGGGTGTTCACCTCGTCGTACATCGTCAGCGGGGCGTTCTGCGAATAGCGCAGGTTGTCCTGCGTGAAGGTGTTGTAGACACCGCGCGAGAGGGCCTCTTCGTCTTCGAAGCCTGTCCACACCTGCTGTCCTTTCTCACCGTGGATGATGGCTGTGCCGGTGTCCTGGCAGAAAGGCAGCACGCCCTTGCATGCCGTTTCGGCATTGCGCAGGAACTGCAGGGCCACATACTTGTCGTTCTCCGATGCCTCGGGGTCGCTGAGCACCTGTGCTACCTGCAGGTTGTGCTCGCGTCGCAGCATGAACTCCACGTCGTGGAAGGCCTGCTGGGCCAGCAGCGTGAGTGCCTCGGGCGACACCTTCACAATCTCGTGGCCTTCAAACTCGGATGTTGTCACTCCCTCCTTCGTCAGGAGGCGATACTCCGTCTTGTCCTCGCCGAGCTGGAACATCGGAGCATACTTGAAATCTACTACTTTTGCCATTGTTGTTGCTGTTATTGTTGTTTGTTAGTTCAATCTTGTTCACATACGTTTGCAAATGTACGAATTATTATCGAATTGCACGCACAACAGCCGAACATTTTAGCAATGATTAACGACAGATTGAGATGCAATTTGCCATCTATGGCGATACTACATTAATAAGGTAGTCTCACTACATTAATAAAGTAGTCTCACTACATTAATAAAGTAGTCTCACTACATTATTAAGGTAGTATTGGAGTTTGCCGCAAATTGCATCGCTGTTAGCGGCAAATAGCATCGCTGTTAGCGGCAAATTGCAACGTAGTCTGCCGCTGATGGCAGGTGCGTTGATTTGCAAAAAATATTGAAATATTTGTTGATAATGTGCGGAATACCAATATAAATATGTAATTTTGCATGTTGAATTTGGAAAATATATTCATCAAATCAAAAATAAAGGATAATATGACAATCAATGAATTTAATTTTGCCGGTAAGAAGGCAATCGTGCGCGTTGACTTCAACGTGCCCCTGAACGAGAATGGAGAAGTGACCGACGACACCCGCATCCGCGGTGCGCTGCCGACGCTGAAGAAGATTCTGAACGACGGTGGTGCCGTCATCATGATGAGCCACATGGGCAAACCGAAGGGCAAGGTGAACATGAAGCTCTCGCTGAGCCAGATTGTGAAGCCCGTGAGCGACGCTCTCGGTGTGGAGGTGAAGTTTGCTCCCGACTGCGCCAACGCTACTGCCGAGGCAGAGGCACTGAAGCCCGGTGAGGCCCTGCTCTTAGAGAACCTGCGCTTCTATCCCGAGGAGGAAGGCAAGCCCGTTGGTGTCGAGAAGGGTACACCCGAATACGACGAGGCCAAGAAGCAGATGAAAGTCTCGCAGAAAGAGTTTGCCAAGAAGCTCGCTTCGTATGCAGACGTCTATGTGATGGATGCCTTCGGAACGGCTCATCGCAAGCACGCTTCTACGGCCGTCATCGACGAATTCTTCGACAAAGACAGCCGCATGCTTGGTCTGCTGATGGAGAAAGAGGTGCAGGCCGTTGACAACATCCTGAGCAACATCCGTCGTCCGTTCACAGCCATCATGGGTGGCTCGAAGGTGTCGACCAAGATTGGCATCATCGAGAACCTCTTAGGCAAGGTGGACAACCTTATTCTCTGCGGCGGTATGACCTACACCTTCGCCAAGGCAATGGGTGGCGAGATCGGTAATTCTATCGTGGAGCTGGACAAGCTTGACGTGGCTCTCGACGTCATCAAGAAGGCCAAGGAGAACAATGTCAACCTCGTGCTGGGCACCGACTGCATCGCTGCCGACAAGTTTGCCAACGATGCCAACACGCAGGTATGTCCGGCCAATGCCATCCCGGAAGGCTGGGAAGGCTTGGATGCCGGTCCCGAGACGCGCAAGCTGTTTGCCAAAGCCATCGAGGGCGCCAAGACCATCCTTTGGAACGGTCCTGCCGGTGTGTTCGAGTTTGACAACTTCATCGGTGGTTCGAAGGCCATTGCCGAGAGCATTGCCAAGGCAACAGCCGACGGAGCCTTCTCGCTCATCGGCGGCGGCGACTCTGTGGCTTGCATCAACAAGTTCGGCATGGCCGACCAGGTGAGCTACATCTCTACCGGCGGTGGTGCTCTGCTCGAAGCCATCGAGGGTAAGGAGCTGCCCGGCGTGGCTGCTATCAAGTAAAAACAACGATGACGAGGGCGTGGCAAAAAGCCCCATGCTGTCACAACAATCAGCTGACTTCTGCCACGCCCTCACTTTTTTATTTATATCACGAATCAGAGAATTGGAAAATTGGGAGTGAGAGCTATGAAGTCGTGTTCCTTGATGCGCTTGTCGCTGCTTATGCTTTTATGTTGTTGGCTATTGGTCAATGCGATTGGTTCGTTGTTCAATGTTCCATGTTCCATGTTCAACATTCAATCTGTGCAAGCTCAGCGACACGAAGTGTTTAGCCCCGACATCGCCTCGCTGCAGGTGGTGGCCGGCACACGATGGATGGACCTGCCCGTCATCCAGCTGGGTGGCTCGGAGGTGATCAACATCGACTTCGACGACCTGACACACGAATATCGTCGCTATACATATAAGGTAGAGCATTGCGAAGCCGACTGGACTCCAACGGAAGGACTCTTCAGCAGCGAGTATGTCAGTGGCTTCGCTGAGGGAAACACCATCGACGACATCGAGGAATCGCTCAACACCAACGTGCTCTACACCCACTATCGGCTGCAGATTCCCAACCGCCAGTGCCGCCTTAAGATGAGTGGCAACTATCGGCTGACGGTCTACGACGAGAACAACGACGCCGAGCCCGTGCTCGCTGCCTGCTTCATGGTCATCGAGGATGCAATGAACGTGGGTCTGAAGGTGACGACAAACACGGATATTGACGTTAACCATCGTCACCAACAGGTTGATTTGCAGCTGAATATGGCCAATGTCATCGTGAACAATCCACGCGACCAAATCAAGACTGTCGTGATGCAGAACGGTCGGTGGGACAATGCTAAGACGAACGTTCCCTATGCGATGGTGAACGGAAAGATACTGATATGGACGCATTGCCGCGACCTTATCTTCACGGCCGGCAATGAGTATCGTAAGTTTGAAGTGCTCGATGTCGACCGTCCTTCGATGGGCATCGACCGCTTGCGGTGGGACGGTGAGTATGTCAACGCCTACCTCTTCGTCGACGAGCCGCGTCGCAACTACGTCTACGACGAGGATGCCAACGGCGCGTTCTATATCCGCAACAGCGACAACTATGAGAACGACCGCCTCTCCGACTACGTCATGGTGCACTATGTGCTGCGCTGCGACGAACCCGTCGACGGTCGCGTGTTCCTCAATGGCGCATGGACCTACGATCGCTTCGAACCTCAATACGAGATGCTCTACGACGACGAGCTGCGCCAATATGAGGCTGTCGTGATGCAAAAGCTGGGCTATTACTCTTATCAGTATCTGATGATCGATCGGCAGGGCGCTGTCAAGACGATGCCCACCGAGGGCGACTTCTACCAGACGGAGAACACCTATCAGGCTCTGGTCTACTATCGTGCGCAGGGTGGGCGTACCGATCGTCTTGTGGCTTATCAGAGCATCACTACGAAGTGATGCTTTTTTGCTATTGTCTGAACTCCTGAACTTCTAAACTCCAAAAATACTACCTGAATGATGAAAAAGAGAATGATGATTGGTGGGCTGCTTCTCGCCGCAACTTTGACGGGGCAGGCACAAGTACAGCCGACATCGAAGCTTGTCGGCTCATGGGCAGGCAAACTCAACGTCATGGGCGTGAAGCTGACGCTCGTGCTCCACTTGGAACAAGCCGACGGCTATGTCGTGGCGTCGCTCGACAGTCCTGACCAGGGAGCCAAAGGCATCAGCTGTTTCAAGGAGTTTCTCTCTGACGACTCCGTAGCCGTGAAGGTGGAGATGATTGGTGCCACCTACAGGGCACGGCTGAAGGAAGGCAAGCTCGACGGTACGTTTACGCAGCGCGGTATGACGTTCCCTTTGGTGCTGGACAGAGAAGAGCTGAAACGCCCGCAGATGCCCGCAGAGCCTTATCCCTACACGACGGAGGAGGTGAGCTTCCGTAATGAGGCCGACGGGGCAACACTAGCCGGAACACTCACTTATCCACAAGGTTTCGAGACAATGAAGAAGGGTAGGGTGCCCGTTGTGCTGATGGTGACGGGCAGCGGACAGCAGAATCGCGACGAGGAGATCTTCGACCATAAGCCCTTCCTCGTTATTGCCGACTATCTGGCGCGACGCGGCATTGCCTCGCTGCGCTACGACGACCGTGCTACGGGGGCTTCCGTCGGTGGCGAAGTGAAGAATGCCACCACCGAAGACTTTACGCGCGATGCCGCTGCCGGACTCGATTTCCTTCGGTCGATGAAGTGTTTCGGCAAGGTGGGTTGTCTCGGACACAGTGAGGGTGGCACCATCGCCTTTATGCTCGGAGCGCAGAAGAAAGCCGATTTCGTCGTGACGTTGGCTGCTCCCGGTGTGAAGGGCGACACGCTCCTGACGGTGCAGGCCAACCGCGTCATGCAGTTGTCGGGCTTGCCTTCCAACATGACTGTGGAGGCATACCGAAAACAGCCTGCCGTGCAGCAGTCAGCATGGCTGCGCTGGTTCATCGACTACGACCCTTCCGACGACATTCGCAAGACACGCTGTCCCGTCCTTGCCATGAATGGCGACAACGACTGCCAGGTTGTTTCCGAACTCAATCTTGCTGCCATCAGGCAGTTGTTGCGTCCGTCGAAGAAGAATCTTGTCAAGGAATATCCATCGCTTAACCATCTCTTCCAGCATAGCACGACTGGTCTGCCGGGAGAATATCGTCAGATAGAAGAAACCTTCGCCCCCGAAGTGTTAGACGATATCACATCGTGGATTAACAGGGTGACGAGGTGAAGACACCCCTCCCAACCTCCCCAAAGGGGAGGAGCCCCATGTGGCAGATATCGGGGGAATCCAAAAGGGGAGGAGTCCCAAGTGGCAGATATATGGGGTCTTCTCAAAAACAAAAATAAGCGGCGCATCCGGATGACGGGTGCGCCGCTTGCTATTGATAATGTGTCACGTCTTACTGGATGGTCCAGTCTTCCTGCGACTTGCGGAGATAGTCCTTATAGCGGATACGAGCCGAACGCTTCGTGTTGGCGAAGAGCTCCTCTGCCTCGTCGGGGAACAGCTTGTGCACCGAGTTGTAGCGCACCTCGCCCATGAGGAAGTCGTGGAACTTCGTCCAGTCGGGCTCCTTCGAATCCAAGACGAACGGTGTCTTGCCTTCGCTTGCCAATGCGGGATTGAAGCGCCAGAGATGCCAGTAGCCACACTCGACAGCCTTCTTCTCCTCTTCCTGGCTCTTGCCCATACCGGCTTTCAGGCCGTGGTTGATACAGGGAGCATAGGCAATGACGACGCTCGGTCCGGGATAAGCCTCGGCCTCGCGGATGGCACGCAGACACTGTGCATGGTCGGCACCCATAGCAATCTGAGCAACGTAGACATAGCCATAGCTGCAGGCGATGAGACCAAGATCCTTCTTGCGGACACGCTTACCACGTGCGGCAAACTGTGCAATGGCACCCATCGGCGTAGCCTTCGAAGCCTGACCACCGGTGTTGGAGTACACCTCGGTGTCGAGCACAAGGATGTTGACATCCTCGCCGCTGGCAATAACGTGGTCGAGACCACCGTAGCCGATGTCGTAAGAGGCACCGTCGCCACCGATAATCCACTGCGAACGCTTCACGAGGTAGTGGTCGAGTGTTGTCAGCTCTTGGCAGAAGGAGCAGCCTGCCTCAGCACGGCTGTGGATATACTTGCGGAGCTTCGGAGCCAGTTCGATGGTCTTCTCGGCGTCGTCGCGGTTCTCAATCCATTCTTTTGCCAATGCGCGGAAGGCGGCAGGGCATACCTCCTGAGTGGCGAGGGTGAGCAGGTTGGCCACACGCTGCTTCATCTTCTTGTTGGCCATGACCATACCCATACCAAACTCGCAGAAGTCCTCAAAGAGCGAGTTGTTGAAGGCCGGACCCTGACCCTTGGCGTTCGTCGTGTAGGGCGTAGAGGGGCTCGAAGCAGAATAGATGCTGGAGCATCCCGTGGCGTTGGCTATCATCTCGCGGTCGCCGAAGAGCTGGCTGATCAGCTTGACATAAGGTGTCTCGCCGCAACCAGAGCAAGCTCCCGAGAACTCGAAGAGCGGCTGTGCGAACTGCGAGTTCTTGACGCTCTGCTTGATGTCTACGAGGTGCTGCTTCGACTTGACCTGCTTCACGCAATAGTCCCACTTCTTCGATTCGGTCTTGACATTCTCGTCGTAGGGATTGAAGGGAACCATCGTCAGGGCCTTGCCTGTCTTCGGGTTGCCCGGGCAGATGTCGGCACAGTTGCCACATCCCAGACAGTCGAGCACAGACACCTGGATGGCGAAGTGCATACCCTTCATGGCTGCCGGAGCCTTCATCTCGATGGTGTTGCCCTCGTAGCCTTTCACCTCCTTGTTGTCGAAGACGAAGGGACGGATGGCAGCGTGCGGACAAACATAAGCACACTGGTTGCACTGGATACAGTTGTCGATGTTCCAAACAGGCACCATCGTCTCCACACCGCGCTTCTCGTAGGCTGCGGTTCCCGTCTGCCAGGTTCCGTCGACGGTGTTGTGCTTCACGAAGTCGCTCACCTTCAGATGTTCGCCAATCTGGCTGTTCAGCGGGCGAACAAGCTCCTTGATGAAAGCAGGTGCATCGTCCTCTACCACCTCGTCGTCGGGGAGGTTGGCCCATTCGGGATCGATTTCCAGCTGAGTGTACTCTCCACCGCGGTTGACGGCAGCATAGTTCTTGTTGACCACGTCTTCACCCTTCTTTCCGTACGACTTCTGGATGGCTTCCTTCATCTTGTCGACAGCGAGGTCAACGGGGATAACGCCCGTGATACGGAAGAAGGCCGACTGCAGGATGGTGTTGGTGCGGTTGCCCAATCCAATCTCCTGAGCAATCTTGGTGGCATTGATGATGTAGACGGTGATGTTGTTCTTGGCGAAATAGCGCTTCACCTTGTTGGGAATGAAGCGGATGAGCTCCTCGCCCTCGAAGATAGTGTTGAGCAGGAAAGTGCCGTTCTTCTGCAGTCCGCGTGTAACATCATACATGTGGAGATAAGCCTGAACGTGGCAAGCCACGAAGTTGGGCGTTGTCACAAAGTAGGTTGAACGGATGGGCGTATCGCCGAAGCGGAGGTGCGAACAAGTGTAGCCGCCCGACTTCTTCGAGTCGTAGTCGAAGTAGGCCTGGCAATACTTATCGGTGTTGTTACCGATAATCTTCACCGAGTTCTTGTTAGCACCGACCGTACCATCGGCACCAATGCCGAAGAACTTGGCCTGGAACATGCCTTCGCCGCCGAGCGGAATCTCCTCAACCTCGGGGAGGTTGGTAAAGGTGACGTCGTCGATGATACCCAATGTGAAGTGGTTCTTCGGTTCGGGCAGGGCAAGGTTGTTGAAAACAGAGATGATCTGAGCCGGCGTGGTGTCGCGCGAACCAAGACCATAGCGTCCGCCGACAATCATCGGGCGGTTCTCACAATCGTAGAAGGCATCCTTCACGTCGAGGTAGAGCGGTTCGCCATTGGCACCAGGTTCCTTCGTGCGGTCGAGCACGGCAATGCGCTTCACCGTCTTAGGAACGGCCTCGAGGAGGTGCTTCACAGAGAACGGACGATACAGGTGAACACTGATCATACCCACCTTCTGACCCTGAGCATTCAGGTAGTCGATAGCCTCGCGTGCTGCGTCGGTGGCCGAACCCATGAGGATGATCATGCGGTCGGCATCCTCAGCACCATAATACGAGAAGAGGTGGTATTCGCGTCCGGTAATCTTGGAAATCTCGCCCAGATACTTCTCCACAACCTCGGGCACACTATTGTAATAGCTGTTGCAAGCCTCACGGTGAGTGAAGAACGATTCGGGATTCTCTGCCGTACCGCGGGTGACAGGGCGCTCAGGCGACATGGCACGTTCGCGGAAACGCTTGATGTACTCGTAGTTGACCAGCGGACGGATGTCTTCTTGATCCATGATCTCTACCTTATGGTATTCGTGAGATGTGCGGAAGCCGTCGAAGAAGTTGATGAAGGGCACGCATGTCTCCAGCGTAGCCAGGTGAGCCACTGCCGTGAGGTCCATCACTTCCTGTACGGAACCTTCGCAGAGCATGGCGAAACCAGTCTGGCGGCAAGCCATCACGTCTTGATGGTCGCCGAAGATGCACAATGCATGCGAAGCCAGTGTACGAGCTGACACGTCGAAGACGCAGGGGATGAGCTCACCGGCAATCTTGTACATATTAGGAATCATCAGCAGCAGACCCTGCGAGGCCGTGAACGTTGTTGTCAGGGCACCGGCTTGCAGCGACCCGTGAACGGCACCAGCAGCACCAGCTTCCGATTGCATTTCTTGAACGTAGACGGTTTGTCCCCACAGATTCTTTCTTCCGCGGGCAGCCCACTCGTCAACATGCTCCGCCATAGGCGAAGACGGCGTGATGGGGTAGATAGCAGCTACCTCAGAGAACATATAGCTCACATGAGCCGCAGCCTCGTTACCATCACAGGTGATAAATCTTTTTTCCTTAGCCATAAATGTGATAAATGATTGATTGTTAATACCTATTTATGTATATCTTCATTCTTTAATAGAGAAAACCTAATAGCCACAAGGGTAGCTGGTTGCCTTTTCCGATTTCCGTATTGTAACGGGCATAGACGGTATCATCGGCATAGCGCTGCCTGACGGTGCTGAGGGCATCGCAGACCTTGAATCGCAGCTTGTCGTCGATGATGTATTCGCCGCTGTGGTCGCCCTTGTTGACCAAATGGTCCTTCCACATCGAGTTGACGAAGAAGGTCTCCATCACGTCGTGCTGCGTCGTCTGTATGGGATAGATGGCGTACATCAGGTTGGAGTTGTGCAGCATCACCTTGGCCGGCTTTTTCGGGAAGTGCTCGCCACGGGGGTAAATGATGTTGAGCAGTCGGGCGTCGGCCAGATATTTGATGTAGTTCATGGCTGTGGCGCGACTTGTCCCGATGTCGCTGGCCAGCTTCGAGATGTTGGGCGACTTGTTGGCGTTGACCGCCAGGAGGTAGAACAGCTTCTTGATCTTTGTCAGATATTTCAGTTCTATCTGCTTGATGAGCAGGATGTCCACCTCGGTCATCATGTTCATGGTTTTCAGCAGGTTTTCCGAGTAGTTGCGGTGCTCCAGGAAGAAGGGGTAGAAGCCATGATGCAGATAGTCCTGAAAGTGAAGCTTCGGCGATGCCTTGGCAAGAATCTGCCGCCCGATGTCCTCGTGGCCCTTCAGAATGTCGTCGAGCGTGTAAGCTGGGAAGTGGTTGCCCGTCTTGAGGTTGAGAAACTCTCGGAACGAGAATCCCCTGAGGTTGTACGACTTGACGATACCGTTGAGCTCGGGGTTCTCCTCCTTCAGTCGCATGACGCTCGACCCGGTGAAGACAATCTTCAGGTCGGGATAGAGGTCGTAGCATCGACGGAGCTCACGGCTCCAGTTCTGCTCCTTGAACACTTGGTCGATGAGCAGCACGCGACCGCCTTTCTGGCAGAACTCGCCAGCGAAGTCGACGATGCCTCGCTCTTGGAAGTAGAAGTTGTTCATGTTCAGATAGAGGCATTTGCGGTCGCCCAGGTCGAAATGCTCCTTGGCGTATTGCAGCAAGAATGTCGTCTTGCCCACACCTCGTGTCCCCTTGATGCCAATCATACGGCTGCTCCAGTCAATCTCGTCCATGAGCAGACGTCTGACGGGTGCCTCTGTATGTTCTACCAGGTAGTGGTGTGTCCGAAAAAATGCTTCCACCTTGTTCGCTTTGAAAATTTTGCGCAAAGGTACAACTAATTTCTTGAATTGCAAAGTAGATATTACAAAATCTCAATAATAAATGTTAATAATTAACTATCTTTTGTGTGTATCTTATTATAATGCCGTAAATTTGCCTACAGAATAAATAAATTTCGTATGAAATTACATATTTTCAACCCAGGACATGACATCATGTTGGCCAACGATTCATCGATGATGACATTGCCGCATGCAGCTCAGGAGCTGAGGATGAATCTCGGTTGGATACCTGCATTATGGGCTTCCAACAATGACTGCGTGCTGGTAGACGACGTCATTTTTGCCGAAAAGGCTGCCCGTCGTTTCAGCAAGCGGATTGCCAATGTGAATTTCGTCATGCGCAGCAGTGCGCTCTATAATCTCTTTGAAGAAGTAGTGCCCTGGGGGTGGGACAGCGAAACGCTAAAGGATGCTCTCATCTACAGCAACTACGACAAAGTGCCCGAATGGGTATGGAACGGCCGCATCCGCGAGTTGTCAAGCCGCGAGAACACCGTAAGGCTGTTGCCAGAGATACGGCAGGGTATCGAACACCTGACGGTTGGCGAGGCTTATTACGTCCAGGATGTAGCGCTATGCCAGCAGATGCTCAACGACTTCTCGCGTATCGTCTTCAAATCGCCCTGGAGCAGCAGCGGACGAGGGGTTCGCTTTGCCAACACAAAGCTTACCGACTCTGAAGCAGGATGGATCAAGCGCGTCATCAAGCAGCAGGGTGGGGTGATGGCTGAACCTCACTACCGAAAGGTAAAAGACTTCGCTATGGAGTTTGAGGCTCTTGCCGACGGTAGGGTGAAGTATTGCGGGCTTTCGCTCTTCAATACGTCGAGCAGTGCTTATACCGGTAGCGTCTTGGCCACCGAGGAGGTGAAGCGACAGATGTTGCGACCCTATATGACCGACGAGCTGTTCGACTTGCTCGTAGAACGCATGGAGAAGGTGCTTACTCGCTTTGTGGATCAGCAATATGAAGGCCCTCTGGGGGTCGACATGATGATTGTGCCTCGTACGTCGGCACAAGGATTTCTTATCCATCCCTGCGTGGAGGTAAACATGCGACGCACCATGGGACATGTAGCTTTGGCACTGACACCACCGAAAGGCGAATGGCCCATGATGATGCAGATTGTGAAAGATGTGAACTATCGTCTCAAGGTGTCGCGCTACTACTACGATGAGCCTCTGAAGACAGAGTGACGGCGGAGAGAATAAATACACGGTCAGGATAAAATTACAATCATGGAATATATGTCAAAAGAAGGCTACGACAAACTTGTAGCCGAACTTCACCAACTGGAGACGGTGGAGCTTCCCAAGGTAAGAGACGCAATCGCTGAGGCCCGCGACAAGGGAGACCTCAGCGAAAACTTTGAGTATCATGCTGCCAAGCGCGAGCAGGCACGGCTGCTCGGCAGAATACGCTTCAAGCAAAAAGTGCTGGAATTTGCCCGTGTCATCGACACTTCGCGCCTTCAGGCGGATAGCGTCGGCTTGCTGAGTAGGGTAGGGATGACCAACCTTACCACCAACGGCACAATGGCGTATACCATTGTCAGCCCCCATGAGGCTAATCTGCGCGAGGCTAAAATCTCGGTCAAGTCACCGATAGCACAAGCGTTGTTGGGAAAGCGCGTCGGCGACGTCGTGGAGGCTCGTGTGCCTGCAGGTGTCGTCAAACTGCGCATCGACAGTATAGAGCTGGCATAGAGAGTGGTGGCTACTCTTCGTGAGTAGCCTTCCACCAAGCTGTCGTCTCCTTCGTGCGTGTGGCATAGCTCCACGACGGATCGGAGATGGTGATACCGGAGAACTCGCGGATGGGATAGGCCATTCGCGTGCGTGCCGAATAATAGGAATCGGTGCAGGCAGCGTAAGGCACGGCCTTTAGCAGCTGCTGTTCGAAGCGGTTGAACAGTACGACGTCATCAGCACAGAGCCGCTTGACATACGACTTCATGTCGTAGAACACTGTAGGCGTGAACCCGTCGAGCTTCTGCACGTTGAGGATGCTGTCGGGCACAAACTCATGCGTAGCGTTGATCTGCAGCATGATGTCGGCCAGCGTTTCTATCTCGCTCGTCTTGGTCACGGCGATGGTGGCGTAAGGATTGCGATAGGCTTTGTACCAATCATTGTAGACACTGACCACCTGCTCGTAGTCGCCAGAGAGTAAGTAGGGCCCTGTCTTACTGTAGGGCATTCCCTCTATCATGACCTCGCAAGTAGAGCCGATGAGATAGTCGGTGACGCTTCTGAGGTCGTAGGCCACTTCGATATTCATCATGTGGCAGTCGTCGAAGAGTACGAAGTCGACATGGCCGAAAACATTCTTTATGGCTTCAGCCAGCGTGG
>Ga0310695_10010806_pt1 | contig 13250 bp, 5 predicted proteins | sample RumenRJG_04DNA_FD_203882 | JGI IMG/M metagenome (GOLD analysis project Ga0310695, IMG submission 203882) | Bovine rumen microbial communities from Lethbridge, Alberta, Canada - RJG_04 (v2) (version 2) | ecosystem: Host-associated > Mammals > Digestive system > Stomach > Rumen | place: Canada...
TTGGCGCTGGCTGCCATCGTGTTGGTAAAGATGAGCTTGGTATCGCCGGTAACCGTCACCATCTGGCCATTGGATATGGCTTCTGTTTGAACCGTTCTGTCATCCCTGGTAACCTGTTTTGAAACGCTGACGGCCCACAGGCCTGTGTCTGTTTCTGTTACGCTGAACTGCGTGCCATATGGAACCTTTGTCCCGAAGGTTTTGATGTGGGAAGACAAGCCTGCATCACCGGTAAGGGTGAAGTTTGTCTGCAGCTCTGTTGTGATGCCTGTCATTCCCGTGAAATCGGGAGCAAAGGTGAATCTGTAATAACGATCCCACTTCCAATTGGACTCGACAATCTTCTCCACGGTTACGTTGTATTTGTTGATCTCCCAGACCGCGTACAGCGTGTTGGCATCGGTGTTTCCTTCTCGGGAGAGGTTATCCGCACCCACATTCTCCTGTCCGGGCTGGAAATCAACGCGGTTGTTCTCGCCGGGGGACAGGGACCAGCCCTTCAGGGTATAGCCTTCGCGGGTAAAGGTGCCTTCACCGAGAAGCGTCAGATTCGCGTTCACCTGCCTGTTCAGGAAGGCCACGGTTTTTGCGGCGGTGTCCACGCTCTGCTTCTGAATCAGACCGTCAGCGGCAGCGTCATACCGGTTGCCGTATTCATCCTCATAATAATCCTGCAGGCTGGAATCTACAGTCACTGTGCTGAGATCCGATACATTGGGACTGAAATAGATATTCGTGATCTTCACATCCCGTTCGGAAATCGGCTCATAAATGGGATAGAAGGTGAACTGCATGTCTATGTCGCCGTCGGCGCCGTCAAGGTCAGATTGGATCTTGAAGACATTGCCCGGAATATAAACTTTTCCGTTGAAATAGTAACCGGTGCAGACATAGCCCTCCGGAGGATCCGGCCTGTGCAGAATAATGGTGCCGGATTCGCCCTTGTAGGTTCTCCCGCCTGTGGGGGCGTTTGAACCCGTGAGTCTGGTGAGGCCGTCAATAACCGTCTGGTCGGTGATTGTAACGGGATCCCCGTTTTCATCGGGGTAGGTATAGGTGTCGCCGGAACCGGTGCTGGTCTTCGTCACAAGATGGGTCTTATTGTCCCCATCTGTGTAGACATAAAGCGGGTTCCCGCTGGCATCCACGCCTTCGTTTTTGTATACCGTGGCGTAGGCGCCTGTACTGATCCAGACCGCGCGCAGCGTGGTGTTATGGGTAACGGGCGACCCGAAGCGATACGGCAGCAGGACTTCTTCACCGGTGGTTTCGTCTATTGTTACCTCGTACCAGCCGTCCAGCGAATACCGCGTGCTGGGGGAATAGGTTTTCCCGTCTGAGCTCAGGCTTGCGTCCTGGGTGTAATAGGCCTTTCGCTCTGTCCCGCCGGCGGTGTTCAGCTCGGTATCCGGGTTGAATTCATCGTAATGGTAATACCAGGTTCCTTCGTGATCCTCGGCATATTCCCGCACAGCATCCGTATATTCTTTCACGGTAGTATCTCCGTGTGACTTCCAGAACCAGGTGGATTCGGTTTCCGAAAGCTGGCCGCCGTTCGGCTCGATCTTGATCCAGTACCAGATTATTTCAAATCCGGGGAAAACCTCCAGGTCGTGGTTGGGCATGGTGCGGTCGAAATTGAATTCCACCTCATGACTTGGGTCAGCATACCAGATGATATTTCCGTCCCCGTCTGTCATCAGCCGGTATCCGACCGGGACATGCGACTCTACCGTGGCCTTTGCAGGCGCGCCACCGCTGTCTATATCCGCGCCATAATTGAAGGTCTCTTCAGACAGAATCTCTCTTGTGATGGGATCCTTGTAGGTGACGTTATAGGAGTAAACCCGGTAGTATACTTCCACATTATAGAAGGTGTTTTCCCGGGCCGTATGTGTTGTAATTTCTGTTCCCACAGAGCCTAAAACGATATTGTTATCAACATAGCTCTTGTTGCTTCCGGAACCGGTATACCGGCGATACCCGTAAACAGCATAGCCTTCATACTTTTCAGACAGATAGAAGGTTGTGGTAGAGTTATCTGCCGAATAACCGCTGCCTGTCGCAGAAAGAATGTAGGAAGCAGGATCTGTCAGATCCGTTAATTCCGGATCCTGAAGATAAAACTCATAGTAGTTGGTTGCACTACCATTTGTTGACAGATTGATTATTTTCCCATCTGCATCTCTGACCCCCTCTGGAAGTACAAATTCTCCCAGATAAGTCATACCTGTATAATGTGTATTGTAATTTGTTGACTGATTGTCCTCATAGCGCCAGACATACTCAAACGGCCATCTGTAGCCATATTTTCCCAACTGCTGGCCAAACAGACCCGTGAAGGAGCGGGTGGTGGTTTTGCTGTATCTGGACCCCGTGTAAACGTGCACAACCTCTTGGGTTCCGTTCTGATACTGGCCATTGGTCAACTGAATCATTTGGCCGTTGACAAAGCCATAGGCGCCGTTTGCGTTCTCTACATAGCGCGTGCCTTCGTATCCATCACCTCGGCTATGATTTTGATTTGTTGACCAGTGATGCTGATCATTATTACGTTGATGATAATGAAGCTGCACAACCCGCCCACCAGATACGCCGTATTGCGTGTCATAGTTGTTGTTCGTTGTATCATACCTTGTGCCGGTGTAATCTACATACCGCGGTTCGGTGGTGGTGTAGGTCCATTCGCTCCCATTCCAGGTGAGCGCAACATATTCCCCATTCACAAGGCCGTACAGCGTACCCTCTGTTGCGTCGGTTGCGGTATAGGAATCGATATCCCGGTCGAAATTCATGGTGATCAGGTTGCGGTCATAATAGACATTGATCACCGTGCTGCCATTGGCGTTGACCGTTTTGGTCGCGGCATCGTCCTTGGCATAGTGGAAGCCAACATACTTCAGATATTCATCGTTGTATCGCTGAACTTCCATGTTCTGGTCTGCCGTCGTTAGGGTGACCGTGGACCCTACAATGGCGGTGCCAGTCCGCTGGCCGGCATAATCATAGTGCTTTTCGTCATCGGTCAGGTTCTTATCGTCCGAAAGCTGCTGCCGCCAGTACATGACCGTATAGGTCGTGCCGGATTTCTTCCAGTAGGCATAGAGCTTGAGGTCGGAATTCAACTTAACCTTGTTGGTGGTATCGTCGCCGAAATCAAATCGCGCGGGCTCTTTGCCGCTGGCGTATTCAATCGGGTTTCCGTTGTCGTCAAAGGGATTTCCCGTGGTCCAGTACTGGAATTCGTAGCCTCTCCAGGTCATATCCACTGTCGGCTGGGCGCCGGCGGCCGCCAGAGACTGGCCCACGCCAACATGGACAGGCGCCACATAGGTTGCGCCGCTCCCGGTGGGGCCGGAGTAGTATTCCACCCAGTGGGCATACTCATATACGGGCAGAAGCACATAGTTGCGGCTGGTGTCCGGATCCATCACGATGGAGATGACAAAGTTGTTCGCGTCCCTCGTAACGCCAGGAACAGCATGGCCATCGGGCGTGTCGGTAGGATCAACATCATCCCAGGTTACACCATCCTTCAGGGTAAGCACACCGTTTGTCCAGTTGAAATAGCCGGCCATCTCGCTTTCGTCGTGCAGCAGACGCCAGCCCACAAAGACCAGATCCGCTTCTTCGGCGCCGCCCACTGCCTTGTGGTTCGGGACGGTCTGCACGGTGGTGTCGTATGTGGTGCCGAGGGGCACTTCTTCCCGGTTGTGGATCAGGTATCCCGTCACTTTGCTGCCTTCAAAGAGATAGTCAATAAAAGTCGCAATATGGTATTGCCCGAAGTAGGGAATGATATAAATGTCTTCGTCCTGCGTAACCGTCAAAGGTTCGCCGAACACAACCTCACGACCGTAAGAGAGGCTGGTGTAGTTCTGGCTGCTGGTGTTTTTCGGATCATAGCCTGTGATGTTTACCACACGCCAGCCGTCCCAGGTTTCTTCATCCGGGATATAGGGCGTGTTAATCGGCTGAAGCTCATCGCCGTTTTTGATGATCTGATTGTCTACCGCTTCCCCTGCGGAGTTGTAGAAATAATAAGGTACAAGGGCTCCGGTCTCTTCATCCAGCCGAACAAAATGATAGGTCCTGCGGGGAACAACCACCCCATCGTTTTCCACGATGGCATAGATGGAAAAGCTGCTGGCCTCGAAGCTGACGGTCTGGCCGGCGGTCTCGGATTCCACAACTTCCGTTTTGGTGCCGAAGTGGACAACGCTGGATGGTATCTCGGTTTCCTTGTCAAGAAGCACGATCTTCACGTCCACAGGGGTGGTGAGGGACAGCTTGTTGCCAAACTCGTCCCCCACAAAGATATCGAACAGGCGCACATAGGTGGCGCTGCCGGATTCCCAGCCCAGGGCGTATTCGCTCCTGATCAGGTATTCGTTATACGTGATGCCATAGGCATTGGCGCCGGCCTCAACCTCGCTTGCCCAGAGCTTTGCTTTCTCCGGAAAAGGGGCATCATCGGGCGCGGTTACCGTGATCTTATAGTTGTTGCCGTCGCTGGCGAGAACAGTGGTCTCGATCTTCGTATAAACAAGACCATAGACGGAGAAGGTGTCCACCTCAAAGGCGGCCTCCGGCTCTGCCACGTTCTCCTGCTCAATGACGGCTGCAGAACCCATATCGTCCACGTGGACAACGGTCTGTTCATCGAAATCCGGAACGTCAAGCGGGGTCATGACCACGCGGATGGGCTGCATCGGCTCGATTTCTTTTCCACCATACCAGAAGGAGATATCCACCGCCTGAACGTGGACAACATTGCCTTCGACGGCATCGGCCATCTCGCCAAGAACCTTTTCATCATAGACAGCCCGGACCTTCATCTCGGTCCCGGCGGGGAAGACCTCCGCGGGCGCGTCAACCGTGACGAGAATATCATCTGCCCGGGAAGCGAAGTGGAAAGGCTCGGTCTGCATGGGAAGGGCAGCGGTCTCGCCCTCGGAAGCGCTTTCGCTCTCCTGGGTGTTTTCCGGAGCTGATGTGTTTTCGTCAGGAACCACCTTGATATCGCTTGCCGGAACGGTATCGCTTGCAGGGATAATATCGCTTACAGGAATGGTATCGCCTGCGGGGATCGTATCGCTGGTGGCATTCTCACTGGTCTGGCCCTCTTTAGGCGTGTCGCCGCTCTCCTGCGTTTCATCAGGAGTGATATTGTTATTTGTATTTCCGGAGGCGTTCGCGGCCTCAACGAGCTGCATGGCTGCGATTTCTTCCTCGGTCATTTCTTCCATACGGAAGCATTCCTGTCCGTGGACATGCACAGGCAGTTCCGCCTGCCCGCAGATCAGGACCTGCTGTGTTCCCCAGCATGCGTCCGTATGATAGTGGGCGCCTTCGCCCTCTTCCATGCCGCAGGCCAGTTCCCTGACTTCCTCAAAGCAGGCGTCGGTATGCCGGTGGCCCACATGCGTCTCGTCCCCCGGAATCTCTTCCAGGCCACAGACAAGCGCCATCATCGGCCGGTAGCAGGCAGGAGAATGTTGATGTGCGGGGTGCGTCTCGTCCCCGGCGCTCTCCTCCATGCCGCAGGCCAGCTCCATCACCGGGGCAAAGCAGTCGTCGCTATGCCAGTGGCCGTCGTTCTCCTCTAGTCCACAGACCAGAACAGGCTCTTCCTGCCAGCATTCGGAGGTGTGCCGGTGAGGCGGAATCTCCTGCAGAGGGCAGACAAGCTCCCCGTTATAATAGCAGTCGTCATTGTGAACATGGCTGACTGTCCCGGAAATCTGCCGGCAGTCCAGGACCTGCTTCTGGTATGTCCGTGCCACGGCACTGCGGCTCAAGGCCATGAAAGTTCCGGAGGTAACCAGAACGCCGAGTATGATCACCATGAATACCCAGCGCCGGTGATTACGCCGTGCCTGGAGTAGATGTTCCCCCTTGATGTTGCTGCTTTCTTTTCTATCCATAACAGACTCCCTCTGTGTTGTTTCCGTCTTTATCCAGCGTCTGCTTCTTCTTTTGCCCTGGTGGCATAATACTCGTCGATGCATTCCCGGAACATGTTCTCTCCGCGCTCCCTTGCGGCGATCGCGTCTTCTTTCCGCTGGTAGCTGCCGAGATCATAGGTCTTTCGCTTGAATTCGATTTTGGCTCTCCATTTCTGGGTTTTGGGGTCCCAGTACACCCCTGTACGTCCACTTGTGTTGGTAGCGATCAGACGGCCTGAGAGGGTATTCTCCAGAATTTTGACGCTCGTGCCGTCCATGAACTTCAACGTTTCTTTGCGTCTTTCCTCGGCCAGACATCCGCAGGAACTGGTCTCACCGTTCTGCAGACTCGTCTGCCCGGCATCACAGAACCTGCCGCAGTCGCATTTGCAGCGCCAGAAGTGCATGCCTCTCCGCTTGCCAATGTAAGAGACCACGGTCAGTCTGCCAAAGCGTTTTCCAACATAGTCTTTCAGCGGCGGGTGGCCGAGGCAGCCGCAGCTCTTTGTGTACCCATTGACCAGCTGCGCCCGTGGTACGGAGCATTCGTTTCCGCAGTCACAGCGGCAATGCCAAACAGCGCTTGAACGCTGTCCTCTTGTACCCGCTTCCGGATACAGGCAGACCAGCCTGCCGAAGCGCTCTCCGGTCATGTCTTTCTGGCCGGGCTTCACCTTCGTGATGCAGCCGCAGTCACGGATCGTCTCGCGCTGCAGTGTCCTGGTATCCAGCAGGATCTCATTGCCGCAGTCGCATTTGCAGCGCCATACGGTATATCCGGCTTTGCGCTGATCTGTTGTCCCGCACACGGTCAGATGTCCGATCCGAACACCGATCCAGTCACGACATTTTGCTTTCATATGGCCCCTGCTTTTCGCTTTTATCCCCGCGGCAGTTTTCTTTCAGGCTGCCGCGCTACAAGTAACTTTCCTTTCGCAATCCCGGAGTGCATCCTGACCGGTAGATTTCGTCTTTCCATTTCAGTTTGCTTTGGTGAACCGGCGGTGTTCAAGGTACGGCGCTCTGGTTCAGTTTTCAGTACGAATCAGAGCGCCGCTGAATTTACTTCAGTTGATTTACAACAGAGGGATTAGCCCTCTTTGCCCATTCTTTTCTTGGTGATGAGCAGGACGCCTGCTGCAACAACCAGGATGGAGCCGACTACGTAGAAGATCGTGGTACCAATGCCACCGGTGGAGGGAAGAACCGTGCCGGAGTTGTTTTCAATTGTCTTGGAAACAGACAGAGTTGTGGTATCCGTATCGCTTCCGGAAACAGTCGCTTCAACCGGTGCAGTCAGAAGATTATAGCCAGCCGGAGCAACAACTTCGATAAGCTCGTATGTACCGTCTTCCAGGCCTTCAAATTTAGCTTCGCCGTTCTCGTCTGTTGTCACTACAGTAATATTTTTATTAACAGCAAGAGCAGAAGCGCTTTCATCTGTTACTGTGACCCACGAAACAGAGGCCGGGCTGGCAGGAACATAGCCATCTTCACCTTCAGTGCCGGAAGCTGCCGTTGCAGCCGTATACTTGTAATACTTACCAACTCCAATGTCTTGTTCATGAGTATCACCAGTTGCAGTTCCCACCGTCTTTACCCGCAAGACAAACTTTGCGCCGGGGAGTTTTGTTCTTTTATCACTACTGCTGCTGCCGTCAACCTTTTCGATGACAATCTTTGCTGAATGAACTTTTACAACAACAGGGGGCGTCGTCCCTGTGGATGTACCATCTTTCGGATTATTGTTATATGTAAGAGTTGCGTTATTTGTCGAGACTACAGAGACTGCATTTGCATTAACCGTCGCGGTATAGGTGATGGTGATCGCAGAGCCATAGGTGTACTTGGAGGAGTAAGTGGTCGTTCCATCAGTTGTTGTAGAAGACAGCATATTGATTGTAACTGTGAAGTCGGGTGAGGTTGTGGAAACCGTATAGTCCGTTCCGGCCGTCAGCGTATCGTCACCAATTTTCACGATAATGCTGTCTGTACCATCAAAGGTAAGGCCTGCAGAGGTGGTATCAGAGAATGTCATCTCATATTTGCTGTACCCTGTGGTGTCAGGAACCGTGCTGCTCAAGGTGTAAGTAATGGTCTGTCCAACTTCAACAGAAATATCCGATGCTGTCTTCTCAAGGGTCGGATACTTGGCCTTCTGCGCGATCGTTGCATCCGGATCCGTACTGGTCAGGGATACCAAACTGGTATAGCTGTCAATGTTAATGCTCGCACCGACCGGATATACCATGTAGTAACCAAGGGCAAGATCGCTGAACTTAACCGTAGTGGTACCTTTCTCCACACTCTGGGATTTTGTTGCGGCAACCGGAGTTTCCATAGCATACTCATAAGCGGCTTTGGCAAACGTTGCAACATTGCTTTCGGTAATATTGATGTACTTTGTTGTGCCATTAACAGCAATAGCGTTAAGATCACCAGTATCTGTAGCTACCAGATACGATGCGCCGGGAGCTCCATCCGCAAAGAAGTTTGCCCAGGCGGAGTTAATGGTATAGGCAACTGCGGTATAGTTACCGTTTCCATCGACATTACCATCTGTGGTCATATCAAAGATTTTATATGCTTCGTATGTAGTAGTAGGTGCTTTGGGATCTGTGACTGCGGGGTTGATGGTGATGCTGCCTGTGGGATCTGTCGCGAACGCTGCTGTGACGCCCATACTCATTACCAGAGCAATCTCATGCCTGTGCTGTATTCTGGCCCTCCTTACATCCTACTGCACCTGAACTGTGCCTGATTTCTAAACCATCAGTCACTACCGCATCCTGATTTCCCTGCTGTATACTTTTCTGAAGTGTGACCGCATGGTCGCAATGAGTGCGATTCTCTCATTTTGATTCTCTGTTCGGTTTTCCGGCTTATGACCGAGAGCATAGAATAGATATACAGGAATGCCGTTCAGATTAGACGCTCTCCACCAACTTTCTTCTTCGCTCCGGTAGTCATATCCATGGCACTTCTTCCCACAGATCGGGCAGCGACTTTGGTACCTTCGTATTGGCCTCAGCCATATGTAGATTCGCTTCTCTTCATATATTTCACCAAAGTGACGCTCCGGAACAGTGACAATTTCTGATTTTTCTACATGAACCCTATTGAGATTTATGACGTTTTTGAGTATACTGAGTAGCGAAGCCATTGCTCTTCTCCTTTGCTGTTGTCTCGCAAACTCAGTATCTTAGGAGATTTGCTTTGGCTTTTCTATTATTCTGTTGTTAAGTTTTTTCACCCATCATGGGTGCAGATGACTCTAAATTGGCTCAAAAAGCAGGAGAATTTCAAGATGATACGTAAGTTTCCCAAACTGCCGCACGGGTATGGATGCATTCGCTTTCTTGGCACGGGGAGAACAAAGCCCTACGCTGTGCATCTGCCGGAGAAGAACGCAAAGCGGCCGCCGGCGCTCTGCTATGTATCCGACTGGTTTATCGGATTCGCTGTCTTGACGGCCTGGCATGCCGGCGTGTATTACCCGGGGCTGGAAGACGAGATCTACCGAAGCACAAGGTCGGATGTGAACGGAAATGATCTGGAAGCACTGTGCAGACGGATCATCCGGGACTATGGCCGCATGAATCACAAAAAGCATGGATGCACGGTCGGAGAGGTCTATGAGCTTTATCTGGACTGGAAGTACGGGGAGAGTGCCGCGAAGCAATTATCGTCGGATTCCAAAGCGGCAACGGAAGCGGCGTTTGAACTGATCAAGCCATACCACAGTCGACTTCTGGATGACGTTACGATTCAGGAATGGCAGGATCGGGTGAATAAGATCGGCAAACAATACAGCCGATCCACGGTGCGGAACGTGGTCGGCCTGATCAAGAATCTGTACAATTATGCCGTTCCCCGGGAGCTGTGCAGAAAGGACTTCGGCCGGTATGTCGTCATGCCGAAGACGAAGCCGGAGGTCCATCATGAGCCGTTCACGGATGAGGAGCTGCAGGTTCTCTGGAGCAAACGGGAAGACCCGGTGGTCAAAATGATCCTGGTGATGTGCTATTCCGGCTTCCGCGTCAGTGCCTATGTGCAGCCGGATTTTGAGACCAATCTGGAGGAGGGGTATTTCAAGGGCGGCATCAAGACCGAGTCGGGGCGGAACCGAATTGTACCAATCCACAGCGCGATCCGGCCGCTGGTGGAGAGCATGATGGTGGATGGCACTCCGGTCTGGTTTGCGGGGAAGAGTGTCTCGCAGTTTCGGCGGGATATGAAGGCAGCGCTGAGGCGCCTGGGCATAAAAGAAAAAAGCCCTCACTCCTGCCGGCATACCTTCAGCCGGCTGTGTGAGAGTTACGGTGTCCGGGAAGCAGACCGCAAGCGTATGATGGGCCACAGCTTCGGGAATGACATCACGAACGGAGTATACGGCCACCGCACATTGGAAGAGCTGCGGACGGAGATTGAGAAGATCAAGGTGCCGGAGCTTCCACAATCACCCTCTTGACAATATGTGTTATATCGTATATTATGGTTCTGCAAAGGAGCAGGAGCGATGACAAAGTCTTTTGATGATTACTTTCAGGAAAAAATGAAAGATCCTGTGATTAAGCAGGAATATGATGCGTTGGAACCGGAATATGCGATCATCCAGGCGATGATCGATGCACGCAAATCCAGCGGGCTGACACAGAAACAGCTGTCCGAAAGAACGGGCATCACACAGGGGGATATCAGCAGGCTGGAAAACGGCAATGCAAATCCATCTCTGCGCACGCTCCGGCGTCTTGCAGAAGGCATGGGCATGAAGCTGGATATTTCGTTTACGCCAATGAAGACATGATTTGAGGCAGGTCAGGTTAATCCCGGCCTGCTTTTCAAAACATTATATCCGTTACCCGTCGTCATCCATTACGAGGGCTTCGATTTCTTTCCGCTCTGACGGTTAATCTTTGTCCTTTTCCAACTGGCTTTCGACGAGGGCAGTGTCGCAGATGCTCTTAGAAAAGAAAATCAATTATCAGTTCGTTTACTTGCAATAGCTCCAATAGAATTGCTGAAGAAGTAAAACGGAATCCGGAACTTTTATTGAAGTAAGGCTTCCGGCTTTTTGCTTTTTGCAGGATTGTGACACCACTGATTCTGTGGTAAAATCCAATTATCCTGAAAATGGACGGTGACCATTCATGACGGATGCTCAGCAGCGGGAAGCTGCCAGACAGTTTTACTATAAATGGAATGGGAAAGGCCGCGAGGACGAAGATGCCCGCTCCTACTGGATTGATATTCTTCAGGATATTTTCGGCGCCGATCATGTCACGGACCGCGTGGACTTTGAGAAGAAGGTCATCGGTGCTGATGGCAACACCAAGCGCATTGATGTGTATATTCCGGAGACCCATGTCCTGATCGAACAGAAGTCTCTCGGTATCGCTCTGGATAAACCGCAGGCAGGTCATGGCGGCAAGACCCCTTATGAACAGGCAAAAGAATATGACAACGGACTCCCGTATGACGAGAAGGCCCGCTGGATTGTCACGTCCAATTTCGCGGAGATCTGGATCTATGACATGACGCAGAAGAAACCTGTTCCGGTGAAACTCGCTTTATCGGATCTCCAGGGAAAGTTCCACATGCTGGACTTCCTCATCAACAAGGGAACAAAGAAAGTCACCGACGAGATGAAAGTCTCCCTGCAGGCCGGTGAGATCGTTGGTCTGCTATACAATGCCTTCCATAAGCAGTATAAGAATCCGGATGATCCGGAAACCCTGAAAAGTCTGAACAAGCTGTGTGTCCGGATTGTGTTCTGTCTCTATGCAGAGGATGCCGGTGTATTCGGGAAAAAGTCGATGTTCCATGATTATATGGAGCAGTTCGATGCCGCCCATGCCAGAAAGGGCCTGCGCGATCTCTTCCGGGTGCTGAACCGGAAACCGGAGGAGCGCGATCCATATCTGTCTGATGATGATCCGCTGCTGGCAGCGTTCCCGTATGTGAACGGCGGTCTGTTTGCCGATGACGATATTGAGATTCCGTCCTTCACGGATGAAATCATGAATCTGATCCTGCGCAAGGCATCCGATGATTTTGACTGGAGCGGCATCAGCCCGACCATCTTCGGTGCGGTATTTGAGAGTACCCTGAACCCGGAGACCCGCCGGTCCGGCGGCATGCATTACACATCCATCGAGAATATCCACAAGGTGATTGACCCGCTGTTTCTTGACGACCTGAAGGAGGAACTGGAAGAGATCAGGAAGGACCCGATTCTGAAGTCTCAGAAGGCAAAGCTGCAGGCATATCAGAACAAACTGGCCTCTCTGGAGTTCCTGGATCCGGCGGCAGGCAGCGGGAATTTCCTTACGGAGAGCTATATCTGCCTGCGGCGGCTGGAGAATGATGCCCTGCGCCTGATGCAGCGGCAGGTCACCTTCGGGGAAGCCGCCGGAGATCCGGTAAAGGTCCGCATCAGTCAGTTCCACGGGATTGAGATCAACGACTTTGCGGTTACGGTTGCGAAGACCGCCCTCTGGATTGCGGAGAGTCAGATGCTGAGGGAGACGGAGGATATTGTGCTCTCCACACTGGACTTCCTGCCGCTCAAGACGAATGCAAACATTGTCGAAGCAAATGCCCTGCGCATCGACTGGAACGACGTGGTGCCCAGCAGCCGCCTTTTCCGGGCGCTCGGAAATCCTCCATTTTCCGGAGCGAGGCAGATGCGCGAGGAAAGTGAACAGAAGAAAGATATTCAGTTGATCTTTGACGGCTGGAAGAACTACGGGAATCTGGATTATGTCAGCTGCTGGTTCAAAAAGGCATCCGACTACATGCAGGGGACATCAATTCGGACCGCTTTTGTTGCCACAAATTCCATCACACAGGGCGAAAGCGTGGCAAATCTGTGGAAGCCCCTTTTTGATGCCGGGGTCCATATTGATTATGCCTATCGGACGTTCCGCTGGGACAGCGAAGCGGTGATCAAGGCGCATGTGCATTGTGTGATCGTCGGGTTCAGCTTTGCTCCAAGTGAAAAGCCAAAGATGATCTATTCGGGTGATCATGCTGAAGTCGCGGCCAATATCAATGGATATCTTCTCGACGGAGACAACTACTGTGTCGCCAGTAGAAACAAGCCCATCTGTGATGTCCCGGAGATCGGGATCGGAAATAAGCCGATAGATGGCGGATTCTATCTGTTTGAAAAATCAGAAATGGATGAGTTCATTCAGAAGGAACCGGCCGCGGCACCGTATTTCCATCCTTGGTATGGATCACGGGAGTTTATCAACCGCTGCCCGCGGTATTGTCTATGGCTTGGAGACTGCATGCCTG
>Ga0310695_10010807_pt1 | contig 13247 bp, 15 predicted proteins | sample RumenRJG_04DNA_FD_203882 | JGI IMG/M metagenome (GOLD analysis project Ga0310695, IMG submission 203882) | Bovine rumen microbial communities from Lethbridge, Alberta, Canada - RJG_04 (v2) (version 2) | ecosystem: Host-associated > Mammals > Digestive system > Stomach > Rumen | place: Canada...
AATAACCCAAAATATTTGGGGAGGTCATTCCCATGAAAATCGGATTTGTCGGCTGCGGTGCCATCGGCAGCTGCTATGCAAGCTACCTCATCTCCAAGCATGAGGTCTGTGTGCTGGACACCTATCAGCCGGTCATCGACGCCGTGAAGAAGGACGGCATTCTGGTGGACAAGAACGCCCCCGGCCACGGCAACGGCGAGACCATCTCCGTCCGTCCGGCGCTGGCGACCACCGACCCCAAGGAGATCGGCGTGTGCGATCTCGTGGTCGTGTTCGTTCACTATCAGTACCTGGAGTCCGCCATGCGCAACGCGCTGCCGATGGTCGACAAGCACACCATGATCCTGTGCCTCCAGAACGGCTATGGCAACTATGACGAGATCGCCAAGGTCATCCCCGAGGAGCAGATCATCATCGGCAACACCGCCTTCGGCGCGACGCCCGTCGCTCCCGGTCACGTCAACCACACCGGCTACGGCGCGACCAACATGGGCTCTCCCAAGGCGCCCATGGCGAAGGTTGAGGAGGTCGCCGAGGCGTTCCGCATCGCGGGCCTTGAGACCGACGTCCATGAAAACGTCATGAACGCCATCTGGCACAAGCTCTCCGCCAACTGCTGCATCAACGGTGTCAGCGCCCTGTTGGGCACGCAGAACGGCTTTATCAACAGCAACCAGTACGCCCGCGAGACCGCGAAGCTGCTGTGCAAGGAGGCCATCGAGGTCGCCAACGCCGCCGGCTGCACGCTGGACTACGAGACCGAGCTGGAGCACGTCTTTGAGGTCTCCCGCATGACGGACGCGACCATCAGCTCCATGGTGCAGGACGTGAACCACCACCGTGAGACCGAGATCCGCATCATCAGCGGCGCGGTGGTCAAGCTCGGCAAGGAGCATGGCATTCCCACGCCGTGCAGCGAGCTGCTGCTCAACCTTGTCCTCGCCAAGCAGTCCATCTACCTGGGCAGATAATTTGCCAAAACAAACCGCTGAAACCGACGGCCCCGGCAGAGGACTGCGTCCCCTGCCGGGGCCGTTATTCATTAGTTCGTAATTTGTTATGATTTTTTCCGAATTATCCCTTGACAACCGTCGAAAAATCCGCCATAATACCGTTTGCATCGTGCGATTTGATGTATCGCGCTGCTAAGACGTAATCTCACATTTTATATTTGGAGGAAACAAAAGATGAACAAGACAGAACTCATTGCCGCTATGGCTGAGAAGAGCGGCCTCAGCAAGAAGGATTCTGAGAAGGCCCTCACCGCGTTCCTGGAGAGCGTTGAGGATGCTCTGAAGGGCGGCGACAAGGTTCAGCTCGTCGGCTTCGGCACGTTCGAGGTCAAGAATCGCGCTGCGCGCACCGGCATCAATCCCCAGACCAAGAAGCCCGTCGAGATCGCGGCTTCCAAGGCTCCCTCTTTCAAGGCCGGCAAGGCGCTCAAGGACGCGCTCAACTGATTCATCTGAAAAATGCTCCGCATCTGCCGATGCGGAGCATTTCGTTTTTCCGCGCACAACGGTCTCCCCCGCCGCATAGATATAATGGCGAGAGGAGGCCGCCCATGAGATTCGATCCCTATGACCGCTCCGCCGCGGTGGCTTATGCCCACCGCTGGGCCTACGGTCGAAACCCGCAATACTACGACTATGAGCTGCTCGGCGGCGACTGCACCAATTTCGCCAGCCAGTGCCTCTACGCCGGCTCCCGCGTCATGGACTATGCGCCCACCTACGGCTGGTACTATATCAACGCGAACCGCAAAGCCCCCGCGTGGACGGGCGTCGTGTACCTGTTCAACTATCTCACCCGCGACCGCGTTGCCTACGGCCCCGTGGCCCGGGACACGTCCATCTTTGAGCTGCTGCCCGGCGACATCGTCCAGCTCTCCTTCGACGGTCTGCGCTGGGCACATTCCCCGGTTGTCGTGTCCGTGGGCGAGCCGCGCAGCCCGGACAACGTCCTTGTGGCCGCCCACAGCTTCGACGCGGACTACCGCCCGCTGTCGGACTACGATTATCACAGCGTCCGGTATCTGCACATATTCGGCGTTTACAAACCCCGATTTTCATGCTACGATGAGAAAAATGACACACAGGAGGCAATTCCATGGACAATGAATCCAAGTCGCTGCGCTATGCGCGCATCAACGTCTATCTGACCGCCGCGCTGCTGATCGTGCTTTGCGTCGGGATGCTGATCGTCGTACCCGGCGCGCTGAAAACCCTCCGCCACGCCGAGGATACTCTCTCCCGCATCGACTCGCTGGCCGCGACCGCGGAGGAGGCGCTCACCACCGCCAACGCGCTCATCACGGACAATGCCGATACGGCGGGCAGCATGATGGAGAAGTTCAACTCCGTGGACTTCGATTCCCTCAATAAAGCGATCAAGGATCTGTCCGACATCGTTGAGCCCATGGCACGAGTCTCCAACTTCTTCAACCGATAGGGCACAAAAAGGGCGGCACAGATGTGCCGCCCTTTTATCTTCTCCTGCGCGCTGCTCTTGCCCGCTTTTCTGCGCGGTGTCGGTGCCGCACAAGCGGCGGCAGCAGCGCCGCCGCGGCGTAGCACACCAGGCGCACCACGGTGCGCCGGTCGTCAAGAAACGAGATAAAGCCCCGGATGTTCGCGCTGTCTACGCCGATGTGGACGACGCGCGCTTTTTTTGACGCCTCGATCATCGCATCTCCGTATTTCGTTCTGAATACCGCCACGTTCCACCCTCCTCACCAGTCGCGTCCATCCAGCGCCGCAAGGCCGAAGCGCACTGCGCGCTCAAGTTGCAGTCGTTCGCCCTCGTCCGCCGCATCGTACTTCTCCCGCAGCTCCCGCAGGAACAGTCCTCGCAGCGAATCCTCCTGCGAGCGCGCCCAGATGTCCTGCCGGATGCGGCTCTCATCCCGCAGCTCCAAATGGAAAAACTCTGGAGCAAATCGCTCTTGGAGCGATTTTATGTCTACCCCGCATTCATCGGTCTCGCCCGTGAAGATCACGCGGCACAGGTCGCTCATGCTGTTTTCCGGCACCGCTTTCCGCAGCGCGTCCGCCGGGCTTTGACCGGTCACATCCACGCGCAGAACGGTATAGCGGCGTTTGGCAAACGGGATGAACTTTATGTCAACTTTTCCATCGTCCACCGTGCCGCAGAGGACGCCCTTGTCGCCCAACTCGTCAAACCCGCGTCCCTCGGGGCAGCCGGCGTAGGCGTAAGCCGTGCGCCCCGCCGTCTGTATACCGACGAACTGATGCGTATGACCCAGCGCAAGGTAATCGAGGTGCGACGCCGCGATCTGTTCCTTCGTGAGCGGGTCATACCGCGCCTCGGCGGCATTCAGGTCGCCATGCAGCACCATGAGGTGCAGCAGCCCGTCCTCCGGCGCGGCGAAGCCATCCAACAGGCTGGTTTCCTGCGCCGCATCCATAAAGGCCGCGCCGTAGATCGCGCAGCCCAGCTTCGGCAGCTCCACGCGCTCGATCTCCCGGGTGTGGAAGATGTGCACGTTCTTCGGCCAGCGGAGCGTGGCATAGGGTGAGCGCGCCGTATAGAAATCATGGTTGCCCGGTGCGATAAACACCCGGGCGCTCATGGACGCCAGCGCGTCGATCAGCGTTTCGATCGTCTCGCGATAGGTCGTCGCGCTGTCAAACAGATCACCCGCCAGCAGCACTACGTCCACGGCATTCTGGTTCACATAATTTGACAACCGTTCCAGCAACTGACGGCTTTCGCGGCGGCGCAGCTTCGCCTGCTCGGCGGTCAATCCCGCAAAGGCGCTGTCCAGATGAAAGTCCGCCGCATGGAGTATTTTAATTGACATAATGTTAAATTCTCCGTCTTATGTCGTTTCTTCTCTGGGCTTGCACACGTCCACCCAACCGGCAAAGTTGGAGCTGTAACGCTCCAACTCGTCGCAGGTCATCTCGATGGCGCTGTTGGCGCTGCCCGCCGCGGGAAAGATGGTCGGAAAGCGCTTCATCGACTCGTCCAGATAAACGCTGACGTCCGCCGGAAGCGCAAAGGGGCAGACGCCGCCGGGATCGTGGCCCACCATGGTGTGCGCCTCGTCAAAGGTCAGCATCTTCGCCTTTTCGCCGAACCTTGCCTTGTACTTCCCGCTGTTGACCTTCTGATCCCCCGCGGTGACGACAAGGATGGCCTTATCGCCCAGCTTAAAGCTCATGCTCTTGGCGATGCGCTCGCCGTCCACGCCCAGCGCCACCGCCGCCAGCTCCACCGTGGCGCTGGACACGTCAAACTCCTGAATCCGGTCTGCTATGCCAAGGGTTGCAAAGTAAGCTCTTACTTTTTCGATTGACATAATCTCTTTTTCTCCTGTTTACGTTATCTTACGTCGATGCGTTCCACGCCGGTACACAGCCCGGTCGCGTCGTCCAGCGTGAAGATGGCGCCCTGCATCTTGCACGGCCCCTCCGCCGCGCGATAGCGCCCCGGCAGGCCGCCGAGAAAGCCCTCCACCGACTGCTTCGCCTCGATGCCCAGCACGCCGTGGGCCGCGCCGGTCATCCCGAGATCGCTGATATAGCCCGTGCCCTTGGGAAACACCTCCTCGTCCGCGGTGGGGACGTGGGTGTGCGTACCCCAGAGAGCGCTGACGCGCCCGTCGAGGTAGTGCGCCATAGCCAGCTTTTCGCTGGTGGCCTCGGCGTGAAAATCCACCAGCGTGAAGCGCGGCTTGTCGGGGGTATTCAGGAGCTGATCCACGATTTTGAACGGATTGTCGCTCTGCCCGCGCATATCCACGCGCCCGATGAGATTGATGACGCGGATCTCGATGTGCCCGCACTCGAACAACCCACAGCCGCGCCCCGGCACCCGCTCGCCCAGATTGGCGGGTCGCAGGATATAGGGGCAGTCGTCGAGATACTGGGTGATCTGCATTTTGCCGAAGGTGTGGTTGCCCAGCGTGATGACGTCCGCCCCGGCGGAGAAGATGCCCTCCGCGTCCTCGCGGTTGAGGCCCACCATCTGCGCGTTTTCGCCGTTGACGACGGCGAAGTGGATGCCGTAGTGCTTTTTCACAGCGCACAGATTCTTTTTGAGAAACTGCACACCGTTCTGTCCCACCACGTCGCCGATGGCGAGGATTTGATACTGCATAACATACCCTGCTTTCCCATTTTTAACAAGTATAGCAAAGGGACGAAAAAAGCGCAAGCGGCTCCTTGAACCGCTTGCGCTTTTTGAAGATAGTTATGCGATGCACAGCTTGTCGTCTGCCACCGTAATGTGCGCGTGGCTGCCGCTCTTGAGCTTGCCCTCAAGCATCTGCTCCGCCACAGCGTCCTCCACCTCGTTCTGGATGACGCGGCGCAGCGGACGTGCGCCATACATCGGGTCAAACCCGGTCTTGGCGAGCTTCTTCACCGCCTGCTCGTCCGCGTCCAGCGTGACGCCCAGCTCCGCGATGCGCTTCTCGGTATTCGCAAGCATCCGCCGCGCGATCTCCGCGATGTCGTCCTCAGTGAGGCGGCGGAACACGACCGTCTCGTCGATGCGGTTCAGGAACTCCGGCTTGAACGTCCGGCGCAGCTCCGCCATGACGGCCTCGCGCACCTTCTCATCCTCGGCAACGGCGTCCTGTGCGCCCTCGTCGTGGGTAAAGCCCAGCGTACCGCCGCGGTTCGTGATGCTCTTAGCGCCGACGTTGCTGGTCATAACAATGACCGTATTCTTGAAGTCCACCTTGCGGCCCTGCGCGTCGGTGACGACGCCGTCCTCCAGGATTTGCAGCAGGATGTTCCACACATCCTCGTGGGCTTTTTCGATCTCGTCGAACAGCACCACGCTGTAGGGCTTGCGGCGCACCTTCTCGGTGAGCTGTCCGCCCTCGTCGTACCCGACGTAGCCCGGGGGCGAGCCGACCAGACGGCTGACCGTGTGGCGCTCCATATACTCGCTCATGTCGATGCGGATCATGGCGTTTTCGTCGCCGAACATGGCCTCCGCCAGCGTCTTGCACAGCTCGGTCTTGCCCACGCCCGTGGGGCCGAGGAACAGGAACGAACCGATGGGACGCTTGGGGTCCTTGATGCCGACGCGTCCGCGGCGGATGGCGCGGGCGACGGCGCTGACCGCCTCGTCCTGCCCGACCACGCGCTCATGCAGCGTCTTTTCCAGGTTCAGCAGGCGCTCGCCCTCGTCCTCGGTCAGACGCGTGACGGGGATGCCCGTCCAGCCGGCGACCACGTTGGCGATATCCTCCTCCGTGACCATGCCGCGCTTCTCGCTGCCGGCAGTCTTCTGCTTCTCGCGCTCCCGCTCCGCCTGCTCGCGGTAATCGGACTCAATGTCGCGCAGCTGTGCGGCCTTTTCATAGTCCTGCGCGGCGATGGCGTCGCTCTTTTCCTTGTGCAGGGCGTTGATCTTCTCCTCAATGGCTTTCAGCTCCGGGGACGGCGCCTGTACCTCCATGCGAACGCGGGAGGCGGCCTCGTCCATCAGGTCGATGGCCTTGTCGGGGAGAAAGCGGTCGTTGATATAGCGCCGGGAGAGGTCGACCGCCGCTTGCAGCGCCTCGTCGGTGATGGTCAGCTTGTGGTGGGACTCATAGCGCGGGCGCAGGCCTTTCAAAATCTGCACGCTCTCCTCCGGCGTCGGCTCGCCGACGGTGACGGGCTGGAAGCGTCGCTCCAACGCGGCGTCCTTCTCGACGTACTTGCGGTATTCCGCGAGCGTCGTCGCGCCGATGACCCGCAGCTCTCCACGGCCCAGCGCGGGCTTGATGATGTTCGCCGCGTCCACCGCGCCCTCGGCGCTGCCCGCGCCGACGATGGTGTGCAGCTCGTCGATGAACAGGATCACGCTGCCGTCCTGAATGATCTCGTCGATGACGCCCTTAATGCGCTCCTCAAACTCGCCGCGGTACTTGGTGCCTGCCACCATGCCCGAGAGGTCAAGGGACAGTACGCGCTTGTCGAGCAGCTCCTCCGGCACGTCCGCCATGACAATCTTCTGGGCGAGTCCCTCGGCGATGGCGGTCTTGCCGACGCCCGGCTCACCGATGAGCACGGGGTTATTCTTCGTGCGGCGGGACAAAATCTGGATCGTGCGCTGGATCTCCTTATCGCGCCCGATCACGGGGTCGAGCTTGCCCTCCCGCGCCATTTCGGTCAGGTCGCGGGTAAACTCGGACAGGCCCTTGCCCTGCTCCTTGTCCGCGCTCTGTTTGGCGGCTGCCGCCGTGGACGCCGGGCGCGGCGTCTCACTGATGAGGCGGCGGACGTTGTTGTAGAGCTGACGCGGATCGGCGCCCGCGGTGACGAGGATGCGCACCGCCATATTGCCGCCGTCACGCAGCATCCCAAGGAGCAGGTGCTCCGCGTCGATGAACTGGCTGCCGGCGCGGGTCGCCTCGTTGACGGCGATCTCCACGGCGCTCCGCGCCCGCGGGCTCAGCCCCTGGGCAGGGTCGCTGCCGGACATGCCGCGCCCCACGGCGCGGACAATCAAATCGCGCACCATGCGCTCGCTGAGTCCCGCCTCGGTCAGCGCGCGGTAGGCGACGCCGCCGCCATCCCGCAGGATCGCCAGCAGGATGTGCTCGCAGCCAACATAGCCGTGGCCCAACTCCGCCGCGGCCTCCTGTGCCAGACGCAGTACGTTCTCCCCTCTGGGGGTAAATCTTTTCTCACTCATATCAGTCCACTCCTTTCGAGTTCGTATACTCAATTCGCGTCAAGCTTCTTCAGCTCGTCCCGCAGCCGCGCCGCTTCCTCGTAATTCTCCGAGGCGACGGCCTGCTTCAACTGCGCCTCCAAGGCGTTGTGCTCCCGCTCCTGCCGCAGTGCCGCGCCCTCAGCCTCGCTGAGCAGGGATTCGGTCTCGTAGACCGGCTCGTCCGGCGCGGGTACCAGCTGCAAGGTGCGCCGCGCGGCGGGCGTCAGCTGGGGGCTGTCGAAAAAGCCGCCCCAGCCGCCAAACATACTGGGCAGCAGCGAGAACACGCTGCCAAAGGTGTCGTCAAGCATACTGCCAAAGCCGGCGCCGAAGTCGGCGTTATAGCCCAGCTCTGCGGCGCAGTCCGCGCAAAGGTGCGCTTCCTCCGTCCGTCCGTTGACGGTTCTCTGATAATGGAACGTCGCTTCGTTCCTGCCACAATGTTCACATCTCATGATTGTTGCCTCCTTTTGAGGGTTTTATTCCCAAAAACTGTTAAACGCTGTGAATGAGCATCTGCCGCATCAGGTCGGCGCGCACCGCGCCGCGCTGCGCGGCGGGTACGTTGCGCAGCGCCGCGTCGCTGACCGCCGCGAGCAGCAGCCGCGCCGCGTCGGCGCTCAGCGCCTCCGCGTCCGCCAGATTCCGCACGATGGCGACGGCGCTCTGTCCGTCGATGCTCTCGCCGATGGAATTGATGACCGACATCAGCAGCGTCGGCCGATCCACCCGCACCCGCGTGATGCGGATGTACCCGCCGCCGCCCCGGCGGCTCTCCACGATGTAGCCGTGCTCCGGCGAAAAACGGGTGGACATCACATAATTGATCTGGCTCGGCACGCAGTGGAACCGCTCCGCCAGATCGTTTCGCTGCAATTCCAGCACCCCGTTCGCGTCGTCCAGCGAATCGCGGATGAAGCTGGCGATCAAATCACTGATTCCCATGCCCCAATCAGCTCCTTTCGTTTGCCTTTGACTTTCTTTGACTATAGCATAGCACAGCTTTTTGAAATGTCAAGCACTTTTTTGACTTTCCCTGACCTTTTACAATTTGTTCATCAATTTGTTACCCTTTGCTAACGAATTGTCGGGTTTTTCAACTTTTTTTATATCTTTCCTCTTGCATTTTTACAGCGGCATGGTATACTGAATCCATCAATCCAAATGGAGGTACAACACTATGGCTTATAAGATCAGCTCTGCTTGCGTCAGCTGCGGCGCTTGCGCGGACGTATGTCCTGTCGGCGCGATCTCCCAGGGCGACACCCAGTATCAGATTGACGCCGGCGCCTGCCTCGACTGCGGCACCTGCGCGGACACCTGCCCCAACGGCGCGATCGCTCCCGAGGAATAAGTACATGCAGTAAAAAGGCGCGTCCAGTGGACGCGCCTTTTTCGTATCAACATGGCAAATATAGATCATCTTTGGGCCAACGGCCCTCATTTTTATTATGATACCGCCCTCTTTCCCCCAACGACGGATTCCTTCGCGCTGGGGTATTTCGCGCGCCCAAAGCGCGGCGACGCGCTCTGCGATCTGGGCTGCGGCACAGGGCTGCTGGGTACGCTGCTGCTGGCGCGGGAACCGTCGCTGCGGGTTGTGAACGTGGAGCGGAACGCCGACGCTCTCGCGCTGGCCCGCCGCACATTCGCGGAAAACGGCTGGGCGGCAGAGTTTCGCGGGGGCGACCTGCGGGACGTCACCGTGCTGCCGCCCGCCGGGTCAATGGATTACTGCGTCTGCAACCCACCGTATTTCAAGTCCGGCAGCGGCAAGAGCGCCGACGGCGCGGCGCGGCAAATCGCCCGGGAGGAGGCGCAATGCACCCTTGCTGAGGTCTGTGCCGCGGCGGCGCATATCCTGCGCTGGGGCGGCGGCTTCGCGCTGGTGTACCGCCCCGAGCGGCTCACCGACCTGCTGTGTGAGCTGCGCGGACACGGCACGGAGCCGAAGCGTCTGCGCTTTGTGGCCCAGCGGCCAGACGCCGCGCCGACGCTGGTACTCCTCGAGGCAAAGCGCGGCGGCAAACCAGGGCTTGTCATCGAACCGCCGCTGGTTGTATATGGCCCAGAGTGGGACAGCGTCTATTTTCGATAAAAAGAGAGAAGCCATCGGCTTCTCTCTTTTTATTTTCTTATCCGCGGTGCGGCACGTCCCAGATGGTCTCGGCGTAATCGCAGATGGAGCGGTCGGCGGCGAAGATGCCGCTGCGCGCGATGTTGATGAGGGACATCTTGTTCCACTGCTTCCGGTCGCGATAGACCTTGTCCACGCGCTCGTGCGCGGCCTTGTAGCTCTCGAAGTCCGCAAGGAGCATGTACTCGTCCGCCGGGCAGCCGTCGCCGGAAATCAGGCGGCGGGTCAGGTCGCTGTAGCTCTGGCCGTCGGGGAAGCCGTCGTTGAGGAATTTCATGATCCACTTGAGGTCGGGGTTGTTCATGTAGTAGTCGTAGGCGTAGTAGCCCTTCGCCTTGAGCGCGCTGACCTCCTGCGCGGTGAGTCCGAAGATGAAGATGTTGTCGTCGCCCACCTGATCGTGCATCTCGACGTTGGCGCCGTCCAGCGTACCGATGGTCAGCGCGCCGTTCATCATGAACTTCATGTTGCCGGTGCCGCTGGCCTCCTTGCCGGCGGTGGAGATCTGCTCGGAAAGCTCGCTGGCGGGCATCAGCTTCTCGGCGAGGGACACACGGTAGTTCTCCAGGAACGCGACCTGGAGACGATCCTTGCAGGCGGGGTCTTTGCTGACAAGGTCGGCCACGGAGTTGATGAGGCGGATGATCCGCTTGGCGACGTAGTAGCCCGGCGCGGCCTTGGCGCCAAAGAGGAAGGTGCGGGGCTGGAAGTCGAAGTGCGGATCCTCCTTCATGTGCTGATAGAGATAGATGATGTGCAGCACGTTGAGCAGCTGGCGTTTGTACTCATGCAGACGCTTGACCTGCACGTCGAACAGGGCGTCGGTGTTGAGGATGATGCCGCTCTCGGCCTTGATGTAATCGGCGAAGCGCAGCTTGTTGTCGGTCTTGATCTTGCCGAGGCGCTCCAAAACGCTCGCGTCGTCCGCGTACTTTTCCAGCTCCTTGAGCTTGTAGGCGTGGACGAGATAGTCATCGCCGCCCGTGCAGTCCCGGATCAGCTTATCCAGCTCCGGGTTGATCTCGGAGAGCCAGCGGCGGTGGTCGATGCCGTTGGTGACGTTCTTGAACTTGCCCGGCTCCAAACGGTAGGCGTCGGCAAACACGTCGTGCTTCAAAATCTCGGAGTGCAGCGCGCTGACGCCGTTGACGGCGTAGCAGGCGCAGATGCACAGGTTCGCCATGCGCACCTCGTTGTCCCAGATGATGGCCATGCGGGCCACGCGGCCGTCGCCCTGACCGAAGTGGCGCTCCAATTCGAGCTGATAGCGGCGGGCGATCTCGCACACGATGCCCCAGATGCGCGGCAACAGGGACTCAAAGAGCTGCTGCGGCCAGCGCTCCAAAGCCTCGGCGAGGACGGTGTGGTTGGTGTAGGCCACCGTCCTGGTGACGATGCTCCACGCCTCGTCCCACTCGTAGCCCTCCTCGTCGAGAAGAATCCGCATCAGCTCGGGGATGACCAGCGTCGGGTGGGTGTCGTTGATCTGGATGACGTGCTTTTCGTGGAAGTTGCGCAGCGTCCCGTACTGGGCGCGGTGCTTGCGCATGATGGACTGGATCGTCGCGGAGACGAAGAAATACTGCTGGCGCAGACGCAGGGACTTGCCCTCATAGTGATTGTCGTCGGGATAGAGCACCTTGGCGATGACCTCCGCCATGGCCTGCTGCTCCACGGCCTTGAGGTAGTTGCCGGAGGAGTAGAGGGACATATCCACGGGGGTGGGAGACTTGGCGTCCCACAGGCGCAGTACGTTGGTGTGCTCGGTGTTGTAGCCGGCGACCGGCATATCACGTGGCACGGCGAGGACGCTGGTATATTCTACATGCTCGGGATGGTTGATGTTGCCCTCCCAGTGGTCGATGATACGGCCGCCGAACTTGACCTCCTCGGTCTCGTCGGACTTGGTGATCAGCCACGAATCGCCCAGATCGAGCCAGTTGTCCGCCAGCTCGACCTGCTGACCGTCGACGATCTTCTGCTTGAAGATGCCCAGCTCATAGCAGATGGAGTAGCCCGTCGCCGGAATTTCCAGCGTGGTCATCGCCTCAAGGTAGCACGCGGCGAGACGGCCCAGACCGCCGTTGCCGAGACCCGCGTCCGGCTCCGCCTCAAAGATCTCGCCCGGATCGAAGCCGAGGAACTTGATGGCCTCCTTCATCGGTTCCAGTACGCCGAGGTTGAACGCGTTCTTTTCCAGCGAGCGGCCCATGAGGAACTCCATGGACAGATAGTGTACCTGACGCTGCTGGCCCAGCTGGACAAGCTTATCGGTCGTGATGTTGTTGGCGGACATGATGTCGCGCACCACCAACGCGCAGGCCTGGAACATGTGTGCGTTGGTCGCCTGCTCCGCGGTGCGGCCGAAGTTGCGGCGCAGCTTGGCCAGGATCATCTGAGCGATCTGATCCTTCCTGTAGGAATCTGCCATTGTGAAGCCTCCCAAAAGGTTGTATTTGTTTTCGTGCAAATTTGCCATAAAGTTACGCGTATAGCTTACCAAATTTTTGCGCAATAGTCAATTCCAAAAGTTGAAATGTGCAGGATTTCATAGTATAATCCCACTCAAGTCGTGAGAATAACGGGAAACGGGAGGATAAAACCGTGGAAACTGCATTTCGGGGAACCAAAAACTATGTCGCCTCGCCGGAGCTGCTGGGCGCGGTGAACATCGCAAGCGCCCTGCAAAAGCCGCTGCTGGTCAAGGGTGAGCCCGGCACGGGCAAAACCATGCTGGCGCAGGCGGTAGCCGAGGCGCTGGGCAAGCAGCTCATCATCTGGAGCGTCAAATCCACCACCAAGGCGCAGGACGGCCTGTACGTCTACGACGTGGTGCAGCGCCTCTATGACAGCCAGTTCGGTAACACCGGCGTGGACGACATCGCGAAGTATATCAAGCTGGGCAAGCTGGGCGAGGCGTTCTCCTCGGACGAGCAGGTGGTACTGCTGATCGACGAGATCGACAAGGCCGATCTCGAATTTCCCAACGACCTGCTCTGGGAGCTAGACAAGATGGAGTTCTATATCCCGGAGACCAAGGAGACGGTAAAGGCGAAGCACCGCCCCATCGTCATCATCACCTCCAACGCGGAAAAGGAGCTGCCGGACGCCTTTTTGCGCCGCTGCATCTTCCACTATATCGCCTTCCCCGACCCGGAGCAGATGGAGAAGATCGTCCGCGTCCACTTCGACGATCTGGATGAGACGCTTCTGAAGCAGGCGATGGAGGCGTTCTACTTCCTGCGTTCCATCGACTCCATCGAGAAGAAGCCCTCCACCAGTGAGCTGGTGGACTGGATCCGGGCGTTGGAGCTGGGCGGCATCGACCCCAGGCGCATCCGCAAGGAGATCCCGTTCGCGGGCGTACTGCTCAAAAAGGATAAGGACGTCACCGCCATGGAACGGCGGCTGGGCAAATGATCGCCAC
>Ga0310695_10010808_pt1 | contig 13245 bp, 16 predicted proteins | sample RumenRJG_04DNA_FD_203882 | JGI IMG/M metagenome (GOLD analysis project Ga0310695, IMG submission 203882) | Bovine rumen microbial communities from Lethbridge, Alberta, Canada - RJG_04 (v2) (version 2) | ecosystem: Host-associated > Mammals > Digestive system > Stomach > Rumen | place: Canada...
TTTCACGAGACCCGCATGAACATTGGCCCAAACCGCAATTCCTGAAAGATCAAGTGGCAAACTCGGGTTATATCAAAAATCCAACATTCAGCAGCAGGGTTGAAGGCGGGAAAAGTGGGGGCGCATCGGCGTAATTCACCGCATAGCTTTTTGATGATAGGAAACAACTGTTTGAAACAACTTTTCTTTGGCGCACGGATGCGGGGCCTTGCGTCACCACTCTAGCGATTGCCTTCGGCAGCGCCCTTAGGCCGGTGGATACGCTTTGCAGTTCGCGCACCTCTCTCGAAGTTGTTTTTTCCAGTTGTTCCGGTTGTCTCCAATCTCAAACCGCCCGGGTGAAAAACACAGATGCGCCATCGTCCAAAGGTCAGAACGCGGGCAAGCGCGTCAAGAGCCTTGAGCAGTGCTTCCATCAACCCCGGCCGCCGCGGCATGACGCCCTTTCCGCCGTCCATCGCCCGGCGAATTTCACCGGACTGGATTCGCATGACAGTCATGCCTCCGCACAGAACATCGTCAGCGGATTGCTGTGCGCGGTCTCGGCATGGCTCTGGCGAAATTTCGCATTGTTTGCGGCCAGCTCTTCGAAAGTCACCGGCTCGAAGCCGTTTACGTCCACGCCGGCATTGAGCATGCGCGGGCGACGCATGATGAGCGGCCAGTAGTCGTCGCCAGTGTTGTTGTGAATATGTCCGTAAATCATATACCCCCGCCGCCCCTGCGGATACGACAGCATCGGATAGTGGCAAAGCGTCGCCGGGATGCCTCCCAAGTCTATCTCCATCATTGTCTGTACGCTCTCGAAACAGTCTCCAAGTCGGACTTTGCCTGTCCATGTATGGTCGTGATTGCCAAGGACGAGGTGCTTGCGTCCGCAGAGACGTTTCAATATCGACTCGACATTTTTGGATCGGAAGAACAAATCGCCGAGAATGTAAATCGTGTCGTCCGCCTTCACCTTGGCGTTCCACTTGGCGACCATCGCCTCGTCCATCTCCTCCGCCGTGGCGAACGGCCTGCCGCACAGCCGGATGATGTTGAAATGCCCGAAATGCAAGTCTGAAGTAAAGTATGTCATGGCGTGTCTACCGTCCTCATAAAAAAACCACCAGCGTTTATACATCTGAATAACTCATTGTCATTGCGCAAATCTCCGCATTTGTTTATTTTTGCGTAGAACTGCGCATATTATGCCATAACATTTCGTTTGCTGCCAATTGCATTTTCTCTAACCTTTCGCCAAAGGTCAGAACGCGGGCAAGCGCGTCGAGGGCCTTGAGCCATGCGTCCATCGGCAAACAGGCCTGCGCCAGTCAGAACAAATCCGCGAGAGTGACGACCGACTGGAACACGCCGCGATATTTTGTTTCCGCAAGTCCCGTTGTGGTGACGAGGGTTAGATGTACCGCTTTACGGGTGCCGGTCTGCCGAAGAAACGTCGCCCGCCGCTCTCTAAGCCGCTCGTCGTATTCGCGATCGACGGCAAACGGCCCCTCGCAGAACTTCATCTCGCAGAGATTGATTACGCGGTCGTCGCGATCAATCAAGAGATCGATCTGTGCGCCATCGCCATTGCCCCCCTTGCTGCGCCATGCGCAAACTCCGCAGACAACGCCCGATATTCCCAAAGCCCGTCTCAAGCTGTCCATGTGCTGAAGACAAAGCATTTCAAACGCCAGCCCCGCCCAGGTTTTGTGAAGAGGCGCCGCGTAGGAAGAAGTCCAGAACTTCGGATCGTGCTTGAAGTTTTCTTTGATAAATCGAAAATAAAACAGCGTAAAGTTGTCGATCAACTGGCAGACGAAGCCTTTCTTTTTCGCTCCGAACGGCTGATACCGACGTATGAAGCCGCACTGCTCCAACTCTTCAAGATATTTCGTCAATCTTCCGGATTCGCTAAAGTCGCAATCTGCCGCCAATTCCTCGCGGGACAGGCCAATTTGTTTTGCGCCAAGGGCGTTGACGATTTTTACGTAAGGTTCAGGGTGCTTGAAGAGGGAGGCATAGAGTTGTGAAAACTCAAGCCGGAGTTTTGCATCGGGCGCAAAGAAAAGCGAATCCATATTCTGCGCCAGACTCAGCCCGGGCTTAAGGAAACTCCAATAGTACGGCACACCGCCAAGAGCCATATAGGCCTCGGCCAGCTCCATGTCCGACATCTGCAACCCAAGATCTGCGGCATAGGACTTGCACTCCGCAAGCGAGAACGGTCTAAGCCATATCTGGTCGGTGACTCGATTGTGGAGACCACCCCTCGATTTGAGAATTTTCGATATTATCCAAGAGGTGGCGCTTCCGCAGATTACAAGCAGAATGTCCTTTCGCGCCGACGCCCAGCCATTCCAGAAAAACTCCAGCGCAGGGAGGAACTTCGACTTGGGCGTATCCAGCCACGGCAATTCGTCGATGAACAAAACCTTCTTCTCCGCCGTGCTGGACTTCACGACATCCTTCAACGCATCAAACGCATCAAACCAATCCTTGATGCGTCCCTCTCCTCTCCAGCCACACTCCTTCAGCGAACTTTTGAAAGCCCGCAGCTGCTCTGTCAGTCCTACATTTTCGACACCGGAATGGCTGAATGCAAGTCGGTCGCCGAAAGTCTCGCGGATGAGAAATGTCTTGCCCACGCGCCGCCGCCCGTAGACTGCAACAAATTCTGATCGCGCCGACTTTTCTGCCGTCAACAGCGACTGCTGCTCTTTATTTCTTCCAATCATGACAACCCTCCGTAAAACGGGCTATATGATACTAAAATCAGAACATTTCGTCAAGTGATGCCGTATAATCCGACGAAATGTCATAAAAAACCATAGATTCCGTCAGGCTATAAGACATTGTTGCCACCGACAGCATCTCGCACCACCCGCCCGCGTCCGAAGGTCAGAACGCGGGCAAGCGCGTCAAGAACCTTGAGCCATGCATCCGTCAACCCCGGGCGCTGCGGCATGACGCCCTTCCCACCATCCATCGCCCGGCGCATCTACTGCCAAGTGAGGCTTTACAGCTTGCTATGGATATAGTCAACAATCTCGCCAACGGTGGTCAAGCGTTCTACTTCTTCATCTGGAAGCCCAGTTTGAAACACTTCCGACTCGAACAGCATGACAAGTTCCGCAAGGTCGATGGAATCCGCTTCGAGATCGTCCGTAAGCGACGCCTTGAGTGTAACTTGCTCCGGCTCGACGCCCAACTGCTCGACGAGGATGTCGCGAACGACTTCAAAAATTTCTTTCTTGCCGCGTTTGCATTTGCTGGAAGCCGGTTCCTTTTCTGTTGGATTAGCAGCCTCTTCCAATTGCTTCAATGCGCCCTTTGCATCTTCACACCCCAGTTTCTCAGCCTTGCGCAACCACTTCTCGCCCTCTTTCAAATCCCGTTCCACGCCATCGCCGATGCAACAGCAAATTCCAAAGTTGAGCATCGCGTCTGGCAGTCCCAATTCAGCCGCCTTGCGATAACACTCCACTGCCTTTTTTGAATTCTTTCTTGTTCCTTTGCCAAATTGATAGCAAACACCCATATTGAAATACGCCTTGGCATTGCCCTGCTCGGCCGCCTTGCGGAAATCCTTTGGCGAACAATTGCTTTCTTCACATGATACTTTCTTGTCTTTTTTCATGGTGTCACCTTTTGAATGTTATCGAGCCTAAGCCCGCCTGATTGATTTTCTTATTGTAAACAAATTGCCCTCACTTCAAATTCCCATCCCAGCGAACAGGGCCGCGCAACGGCCCACGCACCACCCGCCCGCGTCCGAAGGTCAGAACGCGCACAAGCGCGTCAAGAACCTTGAGCCACGCGTCGATCAGCCCCGGCCGCTGCGGCACGACGCCATTCCCGCCGTCCATCGACATTCGCATTTCTTCGGTTTGAATTTGCATGATCAAAACTTACATCCCACTTTCATTATTTGGATCCAAAACCATGATAATGCCACTCCTCCTTTTCATCCTCTTCGCGCCGACGCTCCTCCTCTTCGCGCCGACGATCATCTTCTTCCTCCTCTTCGCGCCGACGCCGACGCTCCTCCTCTTCCTCCTCTCGGCGACGTGCATCATCTTCTTCACGGCAAAAGCGTTTTTCTTCCCGGTGCGCTTGCCTCTTCAAATTCTTCTTTTGGGGTCTGCTCGTCTTGTTTTTTTTCTTCGTTGCCCTTGTTCTTCTCCATTCGCCCCATCATGAACCTGTCGCGCTCCTTACCCTTGAGTATCCGCGTAGTAGCGTTGAAACGCTGGAATACATCTCTTTCGTACACGTATGCGACATCTGGCTTGGGAAGCCTTTCTACGTGGACTTTCACATACTGTCTGCCCTCCACCGTGAAATACTCGAGTTCTGCCTTCGCCGCCATCTCTTTGCCCAGCATATATACGAGGATGTCCGTGAGCTTTTGCTCGAATCCATCGCGAGAAGACTTGTAAGAGCTCTCTATCACCTTGCCGTTTTCCGCGACCACTGGGACATCGTTCAGGACGGCATAGTCACGCTCGATTCCAATCACACGGCCGGTCTGGTCTTCAACCCCAATGTAGAGATCCCCTCCATCAGTGTTCAAGAACGCGCAGATTGTGTTTGCTATCTTGTGGAACTGCTCACTATCAGGCCTGCGGGTCTTCGGTGAATACATTATGCTCGACTTGAATTCCACCGTCTTGCTTTCTGGGACGTTGAGTAGTTGAGTATAGGTTCCGTTTTCCGCATTCCCGCCATCCCAGACTTCCGCCGCACATCATCCGCCCCGTTCTTCATGCTGAGCTTCAATCCTTTTTCATCGATGCCAACAACACGGACATGCACCCACTGTCCAAGTTTCAGATGGTCAGAAATGTTCTCCACATAGTCGGAGGATATTTCGCTGATGTGCAAAAGGCCATTAAAACCGCCGAAATCGACAATTGCAAAGTCTGCTTTTATGAATCCGACTGTTCCATCCAGTTCGTCGCCAATTCTCACGTCCCCTTTGCGTCTGGCTCCAGCTCCGGCATCCACTATTTTCCTGACGGCATCCATATAGACGATGTACACAGACTCAATCGACACACCCGCATATTCTGCCAACTTGCCGAAGAGGATCTTCTCGGGAGGAGTCTGTGCAGCCAACCTTTTGACTCGTGCCGCCCATTCTCCGGCGGTATTGATCACTCTATCGGTTGCGAGCTTGGGGCGGACAGACAGGAACGGCGGCGTGAGCGACTGCCGCCATTCGCAGAACCGCATCCCCTCCTCGCTTTGCGCAACCTCCTTGGCCTTCAAGCCACCAAACAAGGCCGTCAACTTAACACCGAATCTCTTGCTAAACCTGAGCGCCACTTTTGCAACGTCGGCCATCTCTTTGATTCCTGCCTCTATCAAGAACGCCCTGAATATCTCCACGCGCGTTTGCGAAAACGCATTTTCGCCGCCGTTGAACCAAAGTTTATCGCCAGTCATCGGCATCGCAGAGTCTACCTCCTCCCCTTCGCGCCCTTGCGTGGAACATCGCGTACGCATTCTGTTGGACATGTCATGTCGCTCTTCGCCAAACCCTTCGACAAACCCATGCTCCAACAACATCCCTGGGCCATCTTCACTCACCCAGTGTCCATCTTCCAACTGCATTTGGGTACAGACATCTACAATCTCGCCTTTCACCTTCGCCGTTATGACATGCCCTTTGTACAACGGCTCGACCGCATCGAACGATTTCGGATAATGACCGGCGAATTTCTTATACTCCATGCCTACGCGATCTTTGTTCACGATTTCGCCGAGCGGTAGCCACCATTCCCAATCCGCCCCCACAACATCCTCGCTTGAAAAGGAAATCTCGATCTTCAACGCTTTGTAAACTATGCCTTGCGGACTTGTGAGTCGGCACCATTTGCCAGTGTATTTCCCCGACACGATGGCGCCAGGTTTAAACTTGCCGTTGCGCATCGCCTCCTCCATGTCTTGCCTGCGCTTCGCAAGTTTATTCTTAAACTCATTCTCTTGACGCTTGCGTTCCTCCTCTTTGCGCTTACGCTCTTTCGCCTCTTCTTCCATGCGTGCCTTATTCGCATTTGCCTGAGCGAGTTGATACGCCTCGTCTTCCGCCAACGGCGCATAATACTTTTCTTCAAATTCCAGTTCTTTTAATCTAGCCATTTTCTTTTCATACCGCGTCCCTAAAAGTGTATCATAGTTGCCATCCGACAGACTGCTTCCGCCAATCCAATCCACCAGTCCTGTGATGGTACTAACCGCTGCATGGCAAGACGTCATGTTGCCAATATCTTGCCGTAGTTGAGCGATTTCGGCTCTAATCTGGCACAACTTGTCTGTATAATAACTACTATATGCAGAACAATTGGGGGTATAATTGAGATTATATTCCATATCATGTCTCCATGCTAAGATCACTGATTCAAATTCTTAACATCTGTGGGACAGCATGTGTTACCGTATACACGCTGAAGATTATTGGTTACATTTCGCCTTCTCAAGATTCGATACGCATGAATTGCAGCCTTAGCCTTGCTTGCGGTTGTCTCCGTAACTCCAACTGTGTTGAAATAGCAAATCTGATATTCGCTTGCGGCAAGTGCTTGGGCGAACATCATTTTGCAGGCATGATTGTTCCTTGCGCCTGTACTACCAGTGAAAAGATAATTGAACCCATAACAAGTTGGACACCAATTGCAAAGAGGGCAATCGCTACAACACGGATCGTCCTTGCCGCCACACTGCATCAACCTGTCATCCTTTTCAAAATAATCCAAACTGATTGACCGTTCTTTACCAACGACCAACGGAGTGAACAAATGACATGGATATGCAGTTCCGTCAACATCGTAAGTGCGAAAGTCTATGCACTCGCGACATGACGGCTTGCCGACATTGTGACTTCCAATGGGGTGCAACGAACCATTCTTAGCAACCTCCAGCGATTCTCTCCAATTCCTTCTCATTCTGCATTATCCTTTGCTACACGAGTTGCCGATATTCCACACTTTACAGCTTCTACCACTTCACCAATCAATGACAGGCGATTACAATGGTTCGCGACTGTCCGAAACGGATATCGTATCCCAATAGGGAGATTCAACATCCTACCTTCAATGGACATTCTACAAAGCATGTCCCATTCCAATTGTGGAATATATTTCATCCAGTTTGCAAATTTCTTTTTCCTAATGCATGAACAATCAACGCCAGAGCGTTCATAGGTTATAGTTGTGAAACCAGCAGCTTTAAGTGGTTCAAGGATAAAGGGATTGTCACTTGCCACAGCGTCTGCTTCAGGCACGGCTACTTTTATTCGCTCAGCCCACTCTATGCCATCAGCGCATCCTTGAACGATAGCTAATTTTATACGGCTCCAAGCGTATTCACGAATGATCGCCGTAAAGATCTGGACACGTTCTTCAACGGTAAGAAAGTTTATCTTGTTTAGATCACCCGTATCTCCAATAACTATAGTTATCGTGCTTGCGAGATAGTTGTTGAGCAACCACTCAAGACGAGCGATATGTGCATTTGATATCGGTTGAAAACGGCCTGGAAATATGATGTGTCTAGATGTTACCATACGCTCAATCCCTTTACAGCAACGCGAGGACAGTTTAGGTTCTTTACAGAACATGGGTACTCTATATCTGTTACGACATGAGCAAGTAGTTGCAACGGAATGGATGCGAAAATATCTAGCTCTGCTTGCCGGATGGCGGATTTTGCCATCTTAGTCACTTTGGGGTCTGTGTCGTTGTTCCATCGCCACGCACATAACCTATTCCAGTCTAACTGGTCTCTTGCATCCCAGTCTGCCAAGCGGCGACAGCCATCATACACAGGATTAGTGGAGAAAAGAACATACTGTGGATTGAGAGTTGATCGAATCTGATCAAAGTCATAGCCTAAGGCGACTATGTCAAAGCTTGATAATTTCTTTTCACGGACTAGACGACAGAACATAGGTTGCCTAGGGGATAAATAGAACGGAACGGCATCGTTCAGGGATAATCCATAATCGATAATGAACGCACTTCGATTCTCTACAAGTGACGGATTGGCATACCCGTTAACATAACCAAGACGTCGCGGTTGCAGCTTTTTACCATTCTGTAAAACCGACTCTAGTATATCACCGGATAAAATGTGATAGACAAACCTACGCTTACGAACAAGCGTTCGATATTTTAACTTCGAAAGAAACCCGTTTAACAGCATTACATCTGTCCTCATTTCATTTTATGACGGTTCTTTGGAAAACCTATATGGATCCCATCCCTGCCTGCAAGAAAGAATGTTGGAAAAATCGACAGTAACTCTCCCTGAGAAAAGGTAAAGTCTTTCATCCTAGCGTTCATCAATATAGCGCTTAGGCGCATAAGTGTTCTAAAGTCGATCTCATGCGCATAGTCAAACGAAGAGAAATTTGCCAGTGCCACATCATAAAATCGGGAGAAGTTCTCCACTCCATACAGAACTTCGGGCGTATTCAATAATATAATTCGGCGTAAAGCTGGCGTCCCGCAACTTTGCAACTCGTCAATTAATGTTTTTTCTCCGATCAGATTTAATGTGACATCAATGTAGTTGGGGACACACTTCCGCAGAATTATATGAACAGTTTCTTTGTAGCTGTCTATATTCTCATCGCATACACACACAATATCAAGGTCATCACGACAAGATGGTTTGACCGAAGTTTTCATTGTAATCGAATTTCCGGACGTCAATTGCCAATCAATATTTGGCGTAACTTGTCCATAGCCTTTCCCCGTTGAGCCATGAATAAACAATGCCTTCATTGGAATCGCCGCATGGAGCAGTTCCGCGTATATCGATTTTGCCAGTTGCCGATTCTCCTGGCAAATTGTCGAGACAATCTCTTCAGGAAAAACGAAACGACATGATGGAAGAGCCTGCTCATCAAGTTCTTTTGATAAAGATGATTTTTCTTTTAGTAGTAACGATATGATTCTTTTGTGACCAATAGATAAAATCCGTTCATGGAGCAAGTTACATGTGTCTTGTGCGTTTCTTACACATATTATTTCCATTTTTAGATTCTTATTATGGATAGCTTTCATAAGCGTGATGAAGAATTCATGGCGCTCATTAACATGGACACTGCAGTTACTGGTGGGTTCTGAGAAAGGTGTATGAGGGGATGTTTTAAGTAATATGCGTGCGAGGGTATGTGCATCAATGTCACGAACGGCAATATCATCAGGTAACACGATGAAAAGATGTTGTATGGGAATTCGCTTTCTAGTGGGCCTGCCGAAAGCCTCAAGATCAAGAAAGAATTTTTGCCTCCACCCGCATTTGCAAATGCGGCCCTTTGAAAAGACATTCCCGCTAAATGTCGCATCTGCATCGTGTTCATTGAAGGAGATATTGCTGTCTACTTGAATGACTTCACAAGTATAATCGTCATTGATCTCTAAATCACACCAGTCATCAGTGACTACAGCCTGAATAACATCTTTTAACTTTTCGAGCAGCAGCGATTTCCCGGCTCCAGGTGGCGCTGCGACAATAAAACCTTCATCAAATGCCTGAAATGCAGAAGCATGCAGTCCAAAACGCCTGGTATTTTCTCGCAGGAAACTACCTAGAGAACTAATCAGGCTTTTTAATCGCCCATAGTGCATTCCCCCGGAACAAAGAAAACGCATTTGGGTTTCATCAAAGATAATTGGAGCATCGTCATTCCCAATGGAAAGAAAATATAAAGTCAGATTGGGGCAGGCATGTTCTCCCGCTACGTTATTAAGGTTCTTCACGTCTTCCAGTAATTCACTGGAATCTGTGACAACCCTTATGAGTGTTCCACAAGATACGACATAGATACTAAAACAACGTTTCCCCTTCAAAATGGCCAAAGTTGAATCAAACTCGAATTGAGACACCTGCTCCCACTGATTACTCATGTCGATATCAGCCTTTCAATTTTAGCTTTCCATGCTTTTGCATTACTAGATACACGATTTCGCGCGCCGATGTATTCTTGTTCAGGAATATCTTTGATCTCTGATAGTGCGTTCTTTGCGCGAGCCATGCATAAGTCGAAATATGCAAAGATCGGTGCACTGTCTTTTCTTATCTCCTTCTGTATATGCAGAGATAATTGGGGCAGATCGTTTTTTGCCGCGTTCTCAAACAATTCATACCACTTCCCAGTTTTATCGGCTGTTATCAGTAGCTGAGACAACAATGTAGGTTGATGGGTACGCAAATCAGGATAATTACGCCTTCTTGCCTTTGCCCCAAAGCAGTCATTACAGTCATTAACCAACTGCCCAGCACAAGTTTCGTATGTTGCGACCTTTCCTATTCCTGATTCTGGAATGGCCCATGATGTCGCAAAGACCGACATCGCGCCAAGAGAAGATACTAGGGGTTCAAGAACCGACATTTTAGCACCGTAATCAATCTTTCTAAGTTCCCTCGATGCGACTTCTGTCTCTTCTACCGCATGTGCGAATGATTCTAATATCGAGGGCCAATCGTTTAAAATCGCGGTTGACTTTACTAACAAGGAACCGGCTTCCATGGCAGTTGCGCCAATTCCATTGGTTTTCCATGCCGCGACGGCGTGGAATCTCATTTCGTCTTCGTCAAGAATGTCATCCAGCAACAATACCGCTGCCCATCCTAATTCCAATGCCATTCCAACTTGGAAGGATTGGGCTTCGTCTTTGCCGCACCGCAATCCATGTTCCCAAGCAACCTGCCCGTGAATATAGTGCGAATACAACCATCTTTGACCAAGAACCGCTTGAATAGAAGGGTAACGCGATAAATCCGCAGTGTTCAGAATGCCTGTCAAAGAAAAGTTCACAACTCAATCTCCTTTCGGACAACAGGAAGCATTACTTCCTCTGGATATACGTGGGTTGAGTCAAGAGCTTTTCGTGTTTCGTTTGAATACATCGAAACATCCAGTGGCCGTAGTCCGATACGAGCTGAATAAACATCGATACTGTCTGCGTAGCCAAGTGGCGCAAGGACATTCATTCCCATTTCCAGTCTTGAATACCTTTTTGCGCCACATGAATGGAACACGCCTACAAGGTCTCGCTTCAATATCGCCCGGATGTCTCCAACCAAGTCCATAACCCATGTCGGCGTGGAGTACACATTGTCGGCCAATTTGACCCGCCCCTTGGTTCTTATCTGATACGCGAGCCATGAATAGAACAAAGTCTGATTGCTTAAGTCTTCTTCTTTTAGTTCTTCGGCAAATCGAATGTGCTCCTCGCCGTCAAGTTCACCATATACCAATGCTGTTCGCACGATAGCATGTTTTGGAACCAGCGATACCAATTGCTCCCCTGCAATTTTCATCGCTCCATACGCATTACCGGCTTTAACTGCGCAGGTCTCGGCATAAGGGGCACCATCAGCCATCCCACCAAATACCATGTCTGAAGACACGAAAATAATCTGTGTAGTTGGGGAGGACAATGTATACCGTAAATACGGTAAAAGACTTGAAATGTTCTTTTCAAATGGCTCTTCGTTTTTGCGGCAGGCGTCTAGACCTTTAATCGCTCCGCACAGCACAATCTTCTCTGGGTGCCATTTTAAGATGTCATCTCCTGTGACTTCTTTAATAGTAGTGCATGGAGGCACATAATCAGGACATGCGGCGGGGTCTACCCCTAGAACGTCGTTACCGTCTTTTAGCAACTCATGAGCGAGGCGTCGGCCGATAAAACCTTTGCTGCCTGTTAAAAGGATCTTTGACATGTTCAGCCCCCAAGTATTGTTAGAACGTGACGAACAGAAGCGTCTGTGTCTTTCTGCTTTACTTCAAGACAAAAAGAGGCATGTGGTGCGCATGACTTTGCGGCGGGTAGGAAGTCCTCCCATTCAATTGACCCCACACCGATGCAAAGATGTTTATCCCTTTCGTGAAAAGGGGTTCCCCTGACATAACCAAAGTTATCGCTCAAATGATAATGTCTTATGTACTTTCCTAGTTCAGCCAACCACAGGCGATAGTCTTGTCCAGTACAATTTAGATGTCCAATGTCCAGACACATCTTCACCCTTTTGGAATTGAGAGAATCAAAGAAAGATTTGAACGGTTCCGTCGTCGGCTCAAGCATATTTTCTAAATAAAATAAATTCCTTTCATCGGTTGTTTCCAAGAAACGCTTCCACCACTCAACGGAATTGCGAAGCCAACGAGATGGCCTGTCCGTGTTAAAGTCAAAATTCATGTGGGCAACAAATTGGAAGATGCCACATTGGTTAGCGGCATCAACACACTCCCTTAACCAATCAAATGTAGCCGTGCGGACGCACTCTTCACGACAACCAAAGGATAATCCGAGACAGGGCAGATGCGCAATCGAACTTTTAACGAGATGCCCATACTCATTTACGCGATTCTTGCCACCATTGGCATAAAACCTTTTCTTGAATAAGTTCTTAAACTCAACGCAGACATCTGTCTCGAATCCGACATTCTCTCCCAGCTCTTTGTAGAGATTGAATATCGGCACAATGTCGCGAAACAACGCTTCGGTGTGAAATATGTCTACACATAAGTACAGCACAAGTGCTTTCGTTTCTGCCTTGTTTTGATTATCCGAATTTCTATTTCCAATCATAACATCCTCTTTTGCCTTTGACTTTGTCATATAGTTCTTGACTTCAAAATTTGATAGGTACGAATTGCCGCCCTTGCCTTATGAGCATTGGTATCTGTGATTCCAACTTTTCTAAAATAATTTATTTGGTATTCGCTTGCCGCAAACGCCTGCGCAAACATCATCTTCTACATGAGACCATGCGTCAAAGTCTTGAGAAGCTTGAGAAATCTCGACCATCCCCCAACGCTTCACGGATAGTATATGCATTCGTTGCTGGGGCAATCATCAACTCGTGATCATCATCAGACGAAAAAATATAGCCTATAAAATTCCTCCCCATAAACGATGGCAGTATCGTCACATAACCAATTCTCTCCAATTCAACTTCTATCGATGATTTGCTGCCATCCCAATTCCGACTACAATACTGCAATAAGTCATTTGCTATTTCAGCAGTTATGAAGATATGTATATTCTTGGTATCTCCCGTAACCTTGTGACAGACATTCTGTCCCTCGCATTGAGACGTTGTCATTGTTCTCATCCTTCATCGCATTTTCCTTTGACGCACTCATCAATAATTACCAACGACCACCTTCTTGAGTGCGAGAAAGGCTGCGCCGCGTGCGTGTCCTGTCGAGGCGACTGGTATGCCCAAGGGGATCAC
>Ga0310695_10010809_pt1 | contig 13245 bp, 13 predicted proteins | sample RumenRJG_04DNA_FD_203882 | JGI IMG/M metagenome (GOLD analysis project Ga0310695, IMG submission 203882) | Bovine rumen microbial communities from Lethbridge, Alberta, Canada - RJG_04 (v2) (version 2) | ecosystem: Host-associated > Mammals > Digestive system > Stomach > Rumen | place: Canada...
CGCCCTGCGGCAAGAGTTCCTGAATGACCCTGAAGCATTCGTCAAAAAGTACGACGCAGGGCGAGCCTTGAGCAGTGCCGACTCCGTTAATCACAAGAGCATTAAACATATCCTGCTATACGTGCTTGGTGCATGTTGCTTGATGATACTCATTTTTATCTTAGGTAAACGTCTGCGCTCTCGCAGCCAGCGATAATAAATCATGAAAAAGAGTATTAAGCATATCCTTCTATCCCTGCTTGCTCTCTGGTGCTTACTGATACTCATTTATATTTCGGTTACCATCAGCGCCAGCATCATCCTTGGTGCCAACGACCAGCAAGATTTCCTGTACTTTCTCCTCCATGGTGCCGTTAACCACGCCATTGCGATTGTGCTAATGCTCACCCTGGTTATTGCTGTTGCCATCTCAGTCATGCCACGGCGATGGTGGCAGTGGTTACTGTTGATGCTAGTTCTGGGCAATGTGGCCGTGATCACGGGATACGGTCTGCTCCTTCCCAAGCCACAACCGTGCACTGCCCAAATGATGGCCAATCACTACACGTCACACCTTCAAGAGATCAAAAATCTGGCCGACTGCATCAGCCAAAACCTGCCCCGCCGGACGCTTGACTCCATGAAATTTGGAGCAGATGCCGCCTTTATCGAGAGTTATGAGTTTGACGAGGCAGGCAGATTCTTGCGGCTAGTGGCTGGTTCACCCGATTTCCCGGGCCATGAGTTCTTCAAGATATTTGCCGCTGAGCATGGCCAAGATGATGTTTATACCGATTGCTCCATGGCAACCCATGACGAGCACATTGCCGACTCGATGTTGCTCATACTGGGCATTGACAAGACCCGCCTGCAAAACCTGATGCACAAGGCCGGCGTCATCGGATTCAATTATAATGTGGGCACAACGCCGATAGAACTGATTTTCACCCACTACGGCACCAGCAGGAGTTATTCTTTTATTCTCTATGACAAGCCACTGCAGGAAAAGGAGAAAGACGACGTCAACAGGCTGGATAGCAACATCGTGCTCAACGACACCGTTGTGCTGCGGTGCGACAACTATTACGTGTGGCTAGAGTTTCCCGAGGACAATCTTCTCCACATCCAGCCCGAACTCGTGAACAAATACATGGCCACATGCTTCCCCGACAAGCAACAATTCCGCCCATTCCCTCAATAGAGGAGCAGATCTTCGATGTTGTCACGATGGATGACAGTGAAATCGGCATCAGGATAGCCATTGCGGAACGACAGAGGCACCGAGGCTTTGCGCTTGGGGTTCCACTTCAGTTCATAGGCCTGCAGTTTGCCATCCTTCTCCTCAATGTAGTCGATTTCCTGTTTATTGGCATTTCGCCAAAACCAACTGCCCGCATAGTCCATCATGTACTCCTTGCGCTTCATCCGCTCGGCAATGGCATAATTCTCAAACAAGGCCCCCGCATCAGTACGATTTTCCACTTGAGAGAAGTTACCGATCAGGGCATTCCTGATGCCATTGTCGTAGAAATAGATTTTACGGCTGTTTTTCAACTCGTTGCGCAGGTTGCGGCTATACGAGCCCAAACGGAAGATAATATAAGCCTGCTCAAGAATCGAGATATAATTGGCTACCGTCTTTGCATCCAAGCCGCAAAGTTGTGACAACTCATTATAGGACACCTCAGCCCCTACCTGATAGGCTAATGCCTGCAGCAACTTGGTCAGTTTTTCTGGCTTATGGATCCTATCAAATTCAAGGATGTCTTTATACAGATAACTTTGGGTCAACTCACGCAATATAGGCACCTCACGGCCCGGATGGGTCACCACATCGGGATAACTTCCATAAACCATGCGATGCGGCACCATACGCTTCTCCTCCAGCAGGCTTGTGTCGTTGACGAGTTCAGTAAAGGAGAGCGGGAATAATGTGTACTCCCACTTGCGTCCCGTGAGAGGCTCATTAATCTTGTTGGCCAGGTCAAATGACGAACTACCCGTTGCCAGTAATTGAACCTCCGGCATCTGGTCGGTAATCAATTTCAACTTTATACCGATATCCTCGATGCGCTGAGCCTCATCGATGACCACGACACTATGATTGCCGATTATCGCCCTCAACCGCGTTGATGTGATGTCCTCAAACGCTCCCCTCACATCGGGCTCGTCACCACTCATCCACAGCACATCGTTTCCATTCCCAGCAAACAATTGGCTCAACAGAGTCGTTTTACCCACTTGTCTAGCACCCATGACGATGATGGCACGACCATCATGCAATTGGCTTTTAATGATATTCTCGATACTACGCTTAATCATAATCAGATTATATTTATTTGGCGCAAATATAGTACATTATATCAAACCACGCAACTCTTATTCCATAAAATTCATGATTTTTCGGGAATACATTCCGTAAAATTCATGATTTTTCGGGAATACGTTCCGTAAAATTCATGTTTTTTCGGGAATACGTTCCGTAAAATTCATGTTTTTTCGGGAATTTTGATGATCTCGGGCAGAAATTAGCCCTATAAAAAAACAAGAAAGACAAAAATCAAAAAAATTGTCTTTCTTGTATTTCTTGTCTTAACCCCATGTTCGCACGGGGTATACCGTTATCCATCAGCCCATAAAGGAGGAGAATACGTTGATGAGCCAGCCGCTGATGGCCATGTAAATCGTGATTCCCACGATATCGTTGGTCACGGTGACGAAGGGGCCTGTCGCGATAGCGGGGTCAATCTTGAGGCGCTCCAGCACCAGGGGCACCACCGTGCCAAACAGCGAGGCAAACATCACCACCAGGAACAGCGATGTGGTCACCGCAGCAGCGGCGATATTGGACTTGGTCGCATTGTCATCGACGGGGAAGAAGCGGGTGTACAGGAAGATGAGCAGACCCATCACCAGGGCATTGATCAGCGCCGTGCTGAACTCCTTGAATAAGTGCTTGCCCACGTGCTTGATGTCCAGGCTGCCGTTGGCAAGACCCTGCACGACGATAGCGCTCGACTGGGTACCCACGTTACCGCCCGTGCCGCCAATCAGGGGGATGAACAGCGCCAGACCGGGCAGGATGCGCAACAGGTCGGCATCGCCCTCGCCTCCGCCCAGGATCAGGGCGTTGATGATACCACCCACCAGGCCGATGAGCAGCCACGGCAGTCGGGCACGCACCTGGCGGAAGACATTGTCGTCGGTCTCGATGTCGCCCCAGATACCTGATGCCAACTGGTAGTCGTCCTCTCCCTGCTCACGCACGCGGTCGATGATGTCATCGACGGTGATGCGGCCCACCAGGCGGCCGATACTATCGACGACGGGCATCGCCACGAGGTCATATTTCTCAAAGTCGAGGGCCACATCCTCGATGTGTGTGTCGGTGCGTACGCTGATGGGGTCTGGCTCCATGACGTGCTTGATCTTGCTGGCCGAGGGGTTGGTGATGGTCGTCTTCAAGGGGAAAATGCCCTTCAGGCGGTTATCGTCATCGACAACGTAGATGTTGTAGATCTCGTCCAGATCCTCGGCCTGCTGGCGCATGGCCTTAATGCAGTCGGGCATCGACATGTTCTCGTTGACGACAATCATCTCGGTGGACATGTAACCACCGGCGGTGTCCTCGTCATACTGCAACAGGTCAACGATGTCGCCGGCCTGCTCCACGTCGTCGATGTGGCTGATGACGTCCTCACGGTCTTCCTCATCCAGTTCCTGAATCACGTCAACGGCGTCGTTGGCGTCCATCTGTTCCACCTGCTTGGCGATTTCTTCGTTGGGCATCAGTTCCATCAGGTCGTGACGCTGGTCCTCGTCGAGTTCAATCAGGACATCGGCTGCCGTCTCGTCGTCGAGCAACAGCATGATGAACAGGGCTTCCTGGTCATCTAGGTCACCCACAAGTTCGGCGATATCGGCAGGGTGCAGGTCCTGTATCTGGGCACGCACCTGTTCCTCGTCCTTATTGTCTATCAGTTCGTTGAGATTATGCAGATAATCCTCTGAAAATTGTTTCATTGCGGTTCTAGGGTCAATTGGTAATCTGTGTTAATTGTCTTCTGGTTATGGTGGTTTTTCAACCCTTGTCAGGGCTTTACCATCAGGGAACCGACTGCTGCGGCTGCTCGGTGGCCAGCCGCGTCAGGGCAATGAAATCTTCAACGCCCAACTGCTCGGGGCGTTGTCGGAACACGTCGCGCTCCATCACCGACGGATCGGTCGTGAAAATGGGCTTCAGGGAACTGCGCAGCATCTTGCGGCGCTGGCCGAAGGAGGCCTTGACGATGCGCTTGAACATGCGCTCGTCCACCCCCAGGTCGGTCACATCGTTGCGCACAAGGCGGATGACTCCGCTCTTGACCTTGGGCGGCGGATTGAAGACGTGCTCATCGACAGTAAACAGGTACTCGATGTCATACCAGGCCTGCAGCAGCACCGACAGGATGCCATAGGCCTTGGTGCCCGGCGGCTCGGCGATGCGCTGCGCCACCTCGCGTTGCAGCATGCCGCTGCAGCATGCCACCTGGTCGCGGTATTCCAGCACCTTGAAGAAAATCTGAGTCGAGATGTTGTAGGGATAATTGCCAATCACACAGAACGGCCGGTCACCGTACAGCCGCTTGAGGTCCATCTTCAGGAAGTCCTCACCGATGATGCGCCCATGCAGTTGCGGGAAAGCCGCCTCCAGGTAGTCCACACTCTCGCCGTCGAGTTCGACGACCGTGAGATCCAGGCCCATCTCGAGCAGGAACTGGGTGAGCACACCCATGCCTGGCCCCACCTCCAGCACCGGCAGGTGCTTGAAGTCGTCCAGCGTGTGGGCAATGCGCTCGGCAATCGACAAATCGGTCAAGAAATGCTGTCCCAGTGACTTTTTTGCTCTAACTTTCCGCATGTTTGGTCATTTATTGTTACCTTTGCACGCTCCAATGCGTCCATTATCAATGTGCAAAGGTACTGCTTTTTTGCCGTTCTCGACGCATTGGCCACTACATTTTAACTCATCAACAAAAGAAAAAACGTGAAAAAGGCCATCTCCTATCTCGTGAAATATGGCATCCCCCTCGTTATCGGTGTGGGGCTGATGTACTTCCTGTACAAGAATGTGGACATCACCAGCATGATGGACACCTTGAAGAACGATGTCAACTACTGGTGGTTTGCCGGCGTTGCGGTAGTGAGTCTCTTGAGCCATGTGTTCAGGGCCCTGCGCTGGCGCCTGCAACTCAAGGCCATCGACGTGAAGCCCTCGTTCAGCGCCGTGCTCAACAGCATCTTTGGCACCTATGCCGTCAACCTGGTTTTCCCGCGATTGGGCGAGGTGTGGCGCTGCGGCTATATCGCCAACCGCCAGAAGGCTTCGGTTACCCAGGTCATGGGCTCGATGGTTGCCGACCGCCTCACCGACACGGCAACGGTCTTGCTGCTCACCCTGGTGACCTTCCTGCTGGCACAGGGCGCCTTCGGGCAGTTCTTTGACGCCTACCCGCAGATGAAGGAAAACTTCATGAATATCGCCAGCGATGCCCGCATCTGGTTTGGCACCGCCATTGTTATCATCGCCGTGGGATGGCTGCTGGTGATGAAGACCGAGAACAAGTTTATCAAGAAGATCCAACTCATGGCACGCAACCTGTGGGAAGGCTTTGCAGGCATCGCCCGCATGGACGGCAAGTGGTGGTTCCTGCTGTTGACCATCCTCATCTGGGGGTGCTACTACCTGCAACTGTACTTGGCCTGTCAGGCCTTCAACTTCACCAGCGACCTGAGCGTGCTGGCTGTGCTGGTGGTGTTTGTGCTGAGCAGCATCGGTATGGGCATCCCGACCAACGGCGGCCTGGGTGCATGGCATGTAGCCACGATTTTCGGCCTGTCGCTCTACGGCGTGGGCGTCTTCTCGCCCTCGAACTTCGACCCGCGCGCATCGGCATTTGCCATGTTTGTGTGGGGTTTCCAGCAGGTTCTCATCATCGCCCTGGGCATCTATGCCTTCATCAGCATGACGATTGACCGCCGCCGCATCGAGAGCGGCAAGACCGTGGTAGATACCACCAACGACGAGATAAAACTGTAATTTAGTTGTAAGTTTTAAGTTGTAAGTTTCAAGTAATATTACCTTTATCCGATACTGACCATACTTAAAACTTAAAACTTAAAACTTAAAACTAACAACCCAAAACCAGCAACTCAAAACTCAAAAAACCAGATAATTATGGACGACAATTTTGACGACTATTTCACCGAGGAAAACGTCCCCGACGAGCAGCCTCAAGTGCACCAGGAAACCGAGCAGGAACGCGAGGAACGCGAAATCAAGGAAGCGACCATCGAGCGCCGCGGCAACTCCATCAAGATGGCACTCGCGCTCATCATCCTCGCGATGGTGCTGTTCCTGGGATGGTGGATGTGGCAACACTATTTCCACCCCTACAGACTGAGCCAGGAGAAGGGCTGGATCATGAAAGTGAGCAACGAGGGCACCCTGTTCAAGACCTATGAGGGTGAGATGATCAGTGAGGGCTACATCGAGGACACCCTGGTGGCCATGCACAGCGACTTCCGCTTCTCTATCCCCACCGACAGCCTTGCACGCGAGGCCATGAGATGGGCCAGCAACGGCAAGCGCGTCATCCTCACCTATGAGGAATACAAGGGATCGGTGCTGTGGCGAGGCGACTCCAAGCACGTCGTCACCAAGATTGAGCCCGACAGCGGCCTCATCAAGGACAACCCCTACAAGGAGGCCACACCGCCCGCCCAGCAAGAGGAAGGCAAGAAATAAGTCTGCGCCCTAACATTATCACATTGAGCCCTATAACCATCAGGTGAACGATTGTCCACCTGGTGGTTTTCTCTTCATTTTCTGCCAAAATGTCACATTTTAACTTTTTTTGATGTCAGTTCCCGAAAAATGTTAGTACCTTTGCAGTCCAAATTTCTGAAAGCATTTAAATGGAAGAAAACAAGATACTAGAAAACAAACCAGAGCAGCCAACGACCGAACAGCAGCAGCCCAAGCCCGTCAAGCCAGACATTCTGGACTATGACGACGTGTGCCAGATGGCGCCCTTCTTCAAGGGTAAGCCCAAACTGGTCAAGTGGTTGTTCCACCTGCTCGACATCGACGACGTGAACTGGATACACGGCCACAACTGCGGCACGCCAGGCGTCCCCTTCTGCACCGGATTGCTCAACGACCTGAACGCCACCATCACCTACAGCAACAGCCAGGTGCTGGAAAACCTGCCCGAGGGTCCATTCATCACGGTGACCAACCACCCCTTTGGCGCCCTGGACGGCGTGATGATGATCCACATCATCGGCACGCACAGGCCTGACTACAAGTTCATGGTCAACATGCTGCTGAGCAAGATTGGCGGCATGATGCCCAACTTCATCACCGTCGATGCCCTGGCCAGCGATGACCCGGCCAAGCGCGCCGTGTCGATGCAGGGCATCAGCGAGACGATGAAGCACGTCAAGGCCGGTCACCCGATGGGCTTTTTCCCCGCCGGTGCAGTGAGCAAGTTGACGTGGAAACTGCGCGTCGAGGACCGCGAGTGGCAGCCCGTGATCATGCGCCTGATCCAGAAACTCAAGGTGCCCGTGATTCCCATCTACATCCACGGTCACAACAGCATCACGTCCATCATCCTGGGCATCATCAGTTGGAAACTGCGCACCCTGAAGTTGCCCAGCGAGGTCTTCCGCCGCAAGAACTACAACTTCCGCGTGTCGGTGCATGATCCCATCATGCCCGAGCAGTACGCGCAATACAAGACGCCCGAGGAGTTGGGCAGATTCCTGAAATCAGAAACCTATAAAATGAAAAAATGGCAACAATAAACGACAGCAGCATCCGCGCCATCAAGCAGCGCTTTGGCATCGTCGGCGAGTCGGCGGCACTGATTGCCGCCATCAGGCGCGCCATGCTCGTGGCACCCATCGACCTGAGCGTGCTCATCATCGGCGAGAGCGGTTCGGGCAAGGAATCGTTCCCCAAGATCATCCACGAGAGCAGCCCCCGCAAGCACAAGAAGTACATCGCCGTGAACTGCGGCGCCATCCCCGAGGGCACAATCGACAGCGAACTGTTTGGCCACGTCAAGGGTTCGTTCACCGGAGCCATCGCCGACCACAAGGGATACTTTGAGGAGGCCGACGGCGGCGTCATCTTCCTGGACGAGGTGGCCGAGATGCCCATGAGTACCCAGGCCCGCCTGCTGCGCGTGCTCGAGAACGGCGAGTACCTGCGCGTGGGCGACAGCACCGTGCGCAAGACCAACATCCGCGTCGTGGCAGCGACCAACAAAGACATGCTGCAGGCCGTCAAGGACGGCAAGTTCCGCGAGGACCTGTACTACCGTCTCTCGACGGTGCAGATCAACGTGCCGCCCCTGCGCGAGCGGGGCGATGACATCGTGTTGCTGTCCAGGCTGTTCCTGCGCAACTTCATCAACGAGAACCGCACCAGCGAGGTCACCCTCACCGAGGACGCCCAGCGCATGCTCAAGGCCTTCCACTGGCCGGGCAACGTGCGCCAACTCAAGAGCGTCATCGAGCAGGTGGCCCTGTTCGAGTCGGGCAACACGGTCGATGCCGCAACGTTGAGCCAGTACATGCCCAACAACCGTGACACGGCGCTGACGGTGCAGTCCCAGCCAAGGTATGACTACAACGCCGAGCGCGAGCAACTCTTCACGCTCATCCTCTCGATGCGTGCCGAGATTGAAGCGCTCAAGAAGCGCATGGACGGTTCCGGCCCCACGTCCCACGTGGCCACCAATGTCCATGAACTCAAGCGCGACACCAACCCCCTGCTCGAGTATGGCAACACCGGCGACGGCATGGACATGGCTTCGCCCTACCGCAACATGCAGCGCGAGACACAGGAACTGGGCCGCGTCGACGAGGTCGCAGCGATGGACGTCGAGGGCGAGACCGTCAAGACCCTTGACGAGACCGAGCGCGAGACCATCGAGAACGCCTTGAGACGAAACAACGGACGCCGCAAACTCACCGCCCAGAAACTGAACATCTCGGAGCGCACCCTGTACCGCAAAATCAAGCAATACAACCTGGAGAGACAGTGAAAAGGCTCATCATCATACTGGCAATCGTCACTGCCGCCATCGGCTGGCAAGCGTGCATCCCGCGCTACACCCTCAATGGCGCGTCTATCGACTATAACGTCTATAAGACGATATCATTTGGCGAGTTCCCCATCAGGGCCGCACTGGTCTATCCGCCATTGCAGTCGATGTTCGAGAACCGCATGACCGACATGATTTCCCAGCAGACCAGGTTGCGCGTCATCGACAGCAACAATAGCGACCTGCGCATGGAAGGCGAGATCACCAACTATCAACTCTCGCCTCAAGCCGTCGGTGAGGATGCCTATGCGAGTCAGACCCGACTGACCATCACGGTGCGCGTCAAGTACATCAACAACAAGAACCAGAGTCTCTCCAAGGACCTGTCCTTCAGCGCCTACCGCGATTTCCCCAGCAGCGAGTTGCTGGTCGATGTGCAGGATGAGTTATGCAACCAGATTTGCAAGGACTTGAGCGACCTGATTTTTAACGCAACACTCGGTGACTGGTAATGATGGACTTGAAGACATGGATCGATGACGTCCTGCGCCTCACCCGCGACGAGAAGGCACAAGTGACCCGAGAATGGCTGGAGCAGGCCGAGCAGGCCTGCCCCTACAGTGTCCTGCCTGCACTCATCTACCTCAAGCACAATGGCGTCAAGGACAATGAGGACGTGCTCGCCCGGCTGGCCATCATGTTCCCCGACAGGCAGGCACTCTCGCTCACCCTGGGCGAGGAGGCGGGGGCATTGTCCGACTTCTATCCTCCCGAGGCCACGCAGCAGACACCCGACACCATCACTGCCATCGACCGTTTTCTCGATAACTATGGCAAGACTTCGCCGGGCGAGGTCGAGGCCATCAGCCGCGCCATCTTCAACCCGCAGCCCGACTATGCCGACGTGTTGGCGGCCCAGGAGAAAGAGGAAGGGGGCATGAAACCGCGCGAGGGCGATTCACAGGATGACCTCATCAATCAATTTATCGCCGAGCAGATGCAACTGGGCGAACAGGCGGCACAGGCACCCGTCCGCACCCCGATCAGCGAAAAAGAAAAGGCCGAAATCGCCACCGAAGTCATTGAGAATCCTACCCAAAACGATGATTCCATGCTGAGCGAAAGTCTGGCTAAAATGTACATCTCCAGACACAAATATTCGCAGGCACTTGAAATTATTACGCGTTTAAGTTTGAAATATCCAGAAAAAAGTATTTACTTTGCAGACCAAATTCGATTTTTAAAGAAATTGGTCTTAAATGAGACACTAAACAACAAAAAATAAGAAAAAATGTACACTATTTTTGCTATTCTGATTGTGATCGCATCGATTTTGCTGGTCGGTGTTATCCTGATTCAAAAATCCAAAGGTGGCGGCCTTGCTGCTAACGTAAACAACTACAACCAATTCATGGGTGTGCGCAAGACCACCGACTTCATCGAGAAGGCTACTTGGGGCCTGTCCATCTTCATCTGCGCGCTGAGCATCGCGTCGGCATTTGTCACCGCTCCCAGCATCGTTGAGGGCGCACCCCAAATCAAGAAGTTACCCACCAGCGAGACCCAGGCGCCCAACTTCGGCACCCAGGCCGAGCAGGCACCCGCTGCCGCCGCTCCCGCTAAGCAACAGGCCGCTGCTCCCGCTGCCAAGCAGGAAGCACCTGCCGCACCTGCCAAGGAGGGTAAGTAATCATCCACTGCATCTCAAACCAACTTTCTAGAGGATGCGGCATGTCGCGTATCCGCATCACAGCGGTTCACGACATGCCGCATCCTTTTTTACATCCCACTTCTATGAAGATGACATTATTATATATAGCACTCGCGGCCCTGATGACCGCGTGCGGCAGCGCCGGCTCATCGTCCACTGGTGAGGCCGCCACAGGCAGCGACACGGCCACCGCGACCGCCACTAGCCGCCCAACATTTGACGGCAATGGCGCCATGGAGTTCACGCGCCAACAATGTGAGTTCGGGCCACGCGTGCCCGGGACACCTGCTCATGCCCAATGTGCCGACTGGCTGCTCACGACCCTGCAGGCCTCGTGTGACACCGCCTTTATCCAGGCGGCTACTGTCCAAACGGCCACCGAGGGCAAGATAGGCATCAAGAACATCATCGGCATCATCAATCCCGAGGCCAGCCAGCGCCTGCTGCTGCTCGCCCACTGGGATTGCCGTCCCTGGGCCGACAACGACCCCGACGCCGCTAACCACCGCAAACCCGTCATGGGCGCCAACGACGGCGCCAGCGGCGTGGGCGTGCTGTTGCAACTGGCCCGTCAACTCAAGCAGGCAGGCACCACACTGGGCATCGACATCCTGCTCGTGGATGCCGAGGACATGGGTGTGGACGACAACGAGGAGTCGTGGGGACTGGGCACCCAGTACTGGGCACAGCATCCTCATGTCGAGGGTTACAAGCCGCTGTTTGGCATCCTGCTCGACATGGTGGGCGCCAGCGACGCCACCTTCACCCGTGAGTACTACTCCATGCAGTATGCCAGCGGATTTGTTGACCTCATCTGGAAGAATGCCGCCGGCAGCCACTTCATCAACGGCCAGGGCGGTGCTGTGACCGATGACCATATCTTCATCAATCGCGCCGGCATCCCCTGCGTCGATATCATCGACATGCGCAGCGACACGGGCACGGGATTCTGCCCTGCCTGGCACACGATGAACGACACAATGGACGGCATCGACCCCGCCACCCTGGGCGAGGTGGGCCAGACCTTGCTCAACGTCATCGCCAGCCTCGAGCAGTAACCCATTAATCGTGGACCGAGAGATTCAATCATTCGATATTTCCTGTTCAAGTTTTTTATGACCCATATCAACTGATTTGGACGTGAGAAATACTAGAAGACTGGCTATCGCTTTTATGCTACTGAGGCTCTGCCTGTTTGGAGGCATTTTTAGCTTTTTCTTTCTGTTCTTCAGATGGAATACCGGGAGCATGACGTCGCGGGTCACGTTCATTGTCATCGGGCTGCTGTCGATTCTCGGACTCTGCAAAGTCGTCAGAATCTTGGCCGTAGATACCGCCGATGAGGTCAAATTTAACAAAGAAAAGGTGAGCCACCACCTGCATTTGGACATCAGAAAAACCAGAATACTAATAACTGCGAGAGCACTGATCTTCAGTATGTTAATCGTCGTTATTGCCTTCCTTAGCATACCGTCCAGCAACGATGATATCTTGCTGTGTGACATGCCGATGACGATGTGGATGGGGGCCATAGCAATTCTCATCTTGATTTTTCTGCTGGCGCTAGGAATGGACAAAATCGACAAAAAATTAGAGAAATTCTTGGGCAATCCGAGCGCAGATGAGATCAAATTTAACGAAAAAAGGGTGAGCCACTACATGAAGTTGCTCAAGTCTTTACGCCGCAATTCCGTTCAGATCTCATTGGCGGAAAACAGTAATGTCCCTTTACCTGCCGGTTGCTCCAAATATGGCGGACGACCTGATGTGGCCGATGATTTTCAGTGGCCACACGACACCAGCGGCCGTCCCTTATCATTGCTGCTGCAAATCGATTGTGCTGATCTCGCGCCCCTCGACCGCGAGGGTTTATTGCCCTCAAGCGGACAACTGTATTTCTTCTACGAACTCAGCAAGATGAATAGGAGCGGCCAAAAGAACGCTGTCCAAGTCATCTATAACGACCAGCCTTCTTCACAACTGCATCCACTCGATTATCCTGCGAATCTCGACAAAAAATACCAGTTACAGGAATGCCGCTTGCAATTTTTCCAACGCCGAAGCATCCCGTCGATTGAAGAACTTGGCCACTTGACAGATAAGCCATTCAACGACAAATATAGGTTTGAGTATGAAGAGGCATTTGACCGATTGAAGAAATCCTGGACTGGAATTGAAGGCATCGGCAGCATGCTCGGTTTTGCCTTCCTCATTCAAGAGCCTATCGTCGATGACCTGTCTGATAATGTACTCCTGTTGGAACTCGATTCCAGTGAGTATTGGCCAAAGGATGACAAGACACCTCACGACCTGACGTTCGGCGACCACGGCATCATCTACTTCTACATCAAGCGTGAAGATCTGCAGGCAAGACGCTTTGACAGCATAAAATTTGCCATGCAAAGCTATTAACCCGCCATCGCACCGATATGACAATCCAATCAACCAATAACCATA
>Ga0310695_10010810_pt1 | contig 13244 bp, 8 predicted proteins | sample RumenRJG_04DNA_FD_203882 | JGI IMG/M metagenome (GOLD analysis project Ga0310695, IMG submission 203882) | Bovine rumen microbial communities from Lethbridge, Alberta, Canada - RJG_04 (v2) (version 2) | ecosystem: Host-associated > Mammals > Digestive system > Stomach > Rumen | place: Canada...
GAAACATCCAGTTTTAACAACGACAAGAGAAAATGCAACTGATTACAGCTGTTCAGAAAGCAAAATCACGAAATGGCATGCCGACAGCATTCTTCGCTGTGCTCAGCGACTATTGCGCCTTCGACGAAGAAGAGCCTTGGGTGAGAGCCATCATGAAGTCTGTCTGTGACAGGAACTATCATCAACAGCTCTCCACGATGAGGCTGCCGGACAGGAACAACAGCCTGGCGATACAGGACATCATCTACCGGCTGAGCAGCCAATACGGATACGAGACGCGCAAGATCTCGCAGGTTCTGCACAAGCTGGCCCTGGGGCTGGGTACCGTCAAACCCGACTTTGACTGGGACGGGGAGTTCACACCAGCATCCGGCAAAGGAAGAGGCAAGCCTTCGCCACGAGGCGCTGCCCTACAGGCCTGTCCAGACTGCGGCCGTCCCTACTACAAACTCTACTCCTCCTACTGCGCCTACTGCGGAAGAAAGAGGTAAGGCGGGCTCAACAGGACCCGCGATAACAGACAAAATCAAATCACTCAATCCAAACATTAAAACATTATGAGTATCAAGAAAAAAATCAAGACCCGCCTCCTTCGCCTTTGGGTGACAGTGAGGGCTGAACTGATGCATTGGTGCATCGCGTTGCTGATTGGCTTTATCTTCCTCGTGGGGGTGTACCGCTCCGCGCAATGGTGCCTGTACATGGGCAAGAATGCCTACCATGCTTATATCCTGAATGACCTCTACGACCGCTACAGTGACAGCTATGACCTGAGCGATGAACTCCGCTTCTACGACAATGGTCCGCACAGCTACATCCGCGACAAGAAGACCCATGAAAAAGTGGTTGAGGACATTTTCTGGGTAGCCGGAAGAGCGACGGAAGACACCCTGCTGTGTTTTGCGAAAGACGGCTACAGGGGCTACCTGAACAGACATACGGGTGAGGTGGTGATTCCCGCCGACCACTATCGGAAGGCATGGGTTTTCTCAGAAGGTCTGGCTGCCGCCATGGGTGATGACAGCATGGTGGTATTCATCGATACGGCCGGGAAGGTGCAAGTCGACACCAAGACGAAGTTCTCATCAAAAGAAGAAGGCCACGGCTTTCTGTTCCACGGAGGATACTGCGCACTGACCGGCCCCAACGACCTGTGGGGCCTGATAGACCGCCAGGGCAACTGGGCCGTGGAGCCGCAGTATGACGATCTATACTCGGTCGGTAAGTCATTCTGGATGGTGAAGGAAGGCCACAGGAGAGGCATGCTCGACGGCAGCCTGCGAGTGGTGGCCGAACCCGTCTACAAGGAAGTCATCCTCCGTAATGAAGGCATAGAAGTGCTGAAGGAAGACTACACTCGTCAGCTGCTTTCCTTCGACGGCCGGCTGCTCCATGCTTTCACCTATACCAATGTGAAGGCCCTGAGCTACAAGACCGGCTGCGAGAACGGGTTTGAAGAGGACTATACATGGGAACTGGCACCCTGCAAGGCCTACTACACCACGTATGAGGAGGATGACTCTGCACGGGTGGGCCTGCTGAGCCCGGACGGCATTCCCCTCACGCCGCCCGTTTACAGGGAGATTACCGCCATCAATGAGCACTGCTACAGGGGATATTTCGATTATGCCTATGACAACGAGGGCCTTTCTGTGCTCCTCAATGACAAAGGACAAGTTATCACCCCGCCAGAATAAACAGGGAATGCCAGGTCTCGCGGCTATGCCCGGGGGAGGGGGAGCGCCCCCATAGCGGCCTCTCCCCTGGTCTATGGCAACTTTACTCATGCGTCTGACAAGAGACACTTGAGTGAAAACTCTCACAACTGGCAGCATCCTGCGCCATTTTCATACGGTAAGTTCAAAAACCTAAAACCATATAATCATGGACAACAAATACATCTACAGCGAGGATGGTAAAAAGATCATCTACATCGGTGAAAAAACTGTCACCTCGTACACCGCACCATATGATTTGAGAGCCGGAGGCTTTTTTGAGTCCTCTGCGTTCAAAAGTCCCTCTACCGTCTATATCCCCAAAGGAACGGCCGCTATCGACCCTCACGCTTTCGAGGGAAGCAGGAAACTCAAACATGTCTTCATTCCGAATTCCGTCAGACAAATGGGTGCCGGTGCTTTCCGAAAGTGTACGAGCCTGGTGTCCGTCCAGATTGGCAAAGGACTGACTTTGCTGGAAAAGAGCATGTTCTACGGCTGTTCCAGCCTGACCCGCGTGGTCTTGCCAAGCAATCTTACCAGCATAGGACCTTTCGCATTCTCCGAATGTACCAAGCTGGAATCCATCACGATTCCTGACGGAGTGAAGATTATCGATGAATATGCGTTCGCTGGCTGTACGAGCCTGAAAAAAATCATTATACCCTCCAGCGTTGTCAAAATAGACGAAAGGGCCTTCAAGAACTGCACAAGACTTGAGTCGGTAACCTTCTCCACGAGTGTCCCGGCAATACGCGCAGCCACCTTTCAGAACTGCTCAAGCCTCAAATCCGTCGACATGCCGGACTCGGTAGTCCATATCTGTGAATTTGCCTTCCAAGGCTGTACCGCACTGGAGCATGTCATCCTTCCCCCGAATCTTGAAAGCATAGACACTTCGGCGTTCTCCAACTGCAGCAGCCTGATTGAGATCAGCATCCCGTCCGACGTAACATGGATAGGATACAGGGCTTTTGAAGGCTGCACCCGAATGAAACGGGTGACCTTTGATACAGATGAGTTGGACGGTATCGGCACGGCTGCATTCCACAACTGCACCAGTCTTGAAGAGATCACTCTTCCGAAAGGAATGACCCATTTGGGCGATGCGGTATTCTACGGCTGCAAAAGCCTGAAGACAGTCACCATGCCCATGGAAATGGAAACGATTGGCGCTTGTGCTTTTATGGACTGCCAAAGCCTTGAATCAGTACATTTCCCTTGCGGGGTTGAAATTGAAGAAGACGCCTTCAAGGGGTGTACCCGTTTGGTGTCGGTCTGCCTCGAAGGACCTGCGGGCAGCACCTCCATACAGGTCAATAAAAACGGCACAATCAGCATCGTCTGATAAGACAGACAGAATTAGACAGCATCAACTGTCATAAACGGCAAATTTCAGGTGCTAGTATGACAGAACCCCAAGCGGGTTAGTATTCATCATTCAAAATCAAATAGAGCTATGAAAGAATCAAGATTTTACCGCATGGTTTATGCCATTGCCGCTTTGGCAATGTGCTTTGCCGGATGTACCGGCACGCAGGAAGGCAGTTTCGACAACCTGACAGAAACGCTGAAACAATACCAGATTATTTCCGTAGACAGCGGCTACATCACTGTGGCCGGCAAGAATCAAATCACCGACAAGGCCACAGGCGCTGTGTATACGCCCCAAGGACTTGTCGACCCTGAAGGCAGGCTCGTTGTCCCTCTGGAATATGAGAGGATTGTAGCCAGAGATACCTGGCGGACTGGTGTCGTCGTGGTGAGCAGGAACGGCAAGAGTGGTCTGGCCGACTTGAACGGCAATGAGGTCGCCGCATGCCAATATGATGCGATTATCAGCTTTATTGGCGACTACGCCATAGCCAAGAAAGGCAACATGGCCGGAGTAATTGACAACAAAGGCAACGAGGCCATCCCTTTCATCTACGAATTTATCTCTCCCTATTACACCGAATACAACTACTTGGGTTATAATGAGAAATACCATAATGAGAGTGTTTTCAACGTCATCTCCGGTGGCAGACGAGAGGTAATCAACCTCTCCCGACAAGGCGGGAATGCCCCAGCCAGCCATACCGTTGCGCCGTATGACTATCAGATTGTCAAAGAGAACGGGAAATACGGCTACGTGAATTACCTAGGAGGCGGGATACCCTGTCAATACGAGAATGCGAGAGACACCTTCTCACAAGGACTGGCCGCTGTCGTGAAAGGCGGCAAGATAGGTTTCATCGACAAGACCGGTACGGTAAAGATTCCCTTTCAGTTCGAATACTCCGAGTTTCTGTTCAACTACCTTCAATATGGCTTTGCAAAATTCAGCGAGGGCCTGTGCGCCATGAGAAGAGGCAATATGACGGGATACATTGACAGGAACGGAAACACGGTGATACCCTATGAGTATTTAGACGGTGGCATGTTCCTCGGCGGACAAGCTGTCGTATTCAAAGATATAGGACACGGAGAGAAAAACGGTGTCATCGACCGACAGAACCACACGGTGATTCCCTTTGAATACGATGCAATATTATATATAGAAGGAGACAAGACGCTTGACGGCATTCCCCTCTACGCAGTCATGAAAAACGGGAAATGGGGACTGCGCACCCTTCAAGGCGACGTGCTGGTAGACTGCCAATATGAACAAACTGTCCTGAGCTTTTTCCAGGGATACACCAACATCGAGCAAAACGGCAAAACAGGGCTGATGGATTCGCGAGGAAATGTGGTCATCGCCCCGGAGTATGTATCGCTCAATGCCGAAAACGGACTGGTATGGGCCAGGAAAGAAGGCGAATGGGGTGTTCTGGATGTGACCGGCCGCACCGTTATACCTTTCGGGAAAGAGGAAATCTACGATATTTCCCGACAGATAATCGGCCACCGCGAAGTGCTGGTTGTCAGCTACAAAAGTAAAGTGAATATTTGCGACCTCGACGGTCGAAACCTGCTGGAATAAAATCTAGAGAACGCGGGGCTGAGTCAACAGTATGTTGCTGGCCGGCAACAACAAACTTCAGGCGCTCATCCTTGTGGGGGTGAGCGCCTGAAGTGATGAGGCCAGTCTCAAGTCAATCACAACAGATAGCGTCTGTGGATATAGTTCAGAATCTTCTGCATGTTCATGCATACCTGGCCGTCCCAAACGTCATCAATATTGGGATAAAGGCAGTAGACGTGATAGTCGTTGTCATGCCAGGTGAGCTGCGTACCGTCGGGCAGATAAGCAAAGACGATGAAGTTGGCCTTCTTGCCAGTGGCATCGCCTACCCCATGCTTACATCCCGCTTCTTTGAGAAGGCCGGCCATCCGGAGGAGCAAGCTGGTCTTGCGGTCATATATCAAGTGCCTGGTTTTTCCATGGCACTTCTTTGCAGAGAGATTGGCAAATTCGGTCTCGAGCATCAGCAGGACAAGCTGTGCCTCCGGATTCTTGTTTCTTTTCACCAGTTTCCTCATGTACTTGATGACACTTCTGAGTCCGAAACCGCAAGCGTCCTTTTTAAAGGCCTCCAGTTTTTTAAGATTAATTTCATCCTGATTGGCATAGAGGCTCCTCCCGCTACGGCGGCCAATGAGAATCCGCTCTATTTTCTCTTTCAACTGGGGATTACGAGTAGCTTTCAACTCCTTGACGAGTTCCCAATTGCGGTATCCATAAGCGGAGAAGGCATCAGCCTCACACTTATACTTCTTATACGTTGAGAAAAGTTCGTCTTCACTCACGTTTCCGTTTTTGTAGGCAATTCTCATTCCCTTGCCGACTCCGTAAATAACTGCTGCTTCCATGTCTTTTTGGTTTTAAGGGTTAAACATTTGACATCCCTTGTAGGATATTCACCAACCCCGTAGCTATAAATCAGCAGTTATGACAGATAAACTTTCATATAGATAAATTTTTCCACAAAATAGTCACTCCAAAGTCTTTATTACGCAAAAAAATCCTATATTTGCAGTAAAGTTTTACCGCGATAGATCTTATCTTTGGCCCAAGGTCATGAAAGAGTCCTCTTGCATAGCAGTTTTAACATCAAAGCAGTAATTTCAATAAAGACCATATTCGATATTTATCATGACGACAGATCAATACAAATCGGATGTTCAAACCCTTGAAATGATTCTGGAGGGCGACAAGGAATTTCTTCAAGCCCACTACATCAGGGATTTAAATCATTTCCATGATGCTGTCACGACGTTGTGGGGGCTGGATGAACGTTATCATTCCACCGTCTTCATCTCTTTCATGCACTATTTGACTGATAATAACGCTGCAGTCCTGAAAAGACTGAAGCTGCAGACCCTATGCGAAAGAGAGCAGCTTTTTCGCAAGGCCGGGGAGATGGAAGAGAAGGCCGGATTATGCCTGGACGCCATCGAAGAGGTCAAAAGCCTTTACAAAGGCGGCCAGGAAGTGGGAGAGCTGATTGAAACCACCCGTAAGGAACTCGTCAGGATCTCCAGTACAACCAGGAAGATTACCGGAAACCTCTCTCCCTATTCCAAATCCGGACTCAATGCGGTAAAAAAACTTGCCGAGTCTTTGATTGCAACAGAATATCACCACGATAAGCTCACGACCATCCTTGAAAAAGGAAAAGGCATCGGAGCGAGAGCCAGGAAAGCAGCAGAAGGCATCGAGAGAGACATGGGCCAACTGGCAGACCTGGCTCAGGGACTTTTCGAAAGCATAAACAAAATCAAATCGGAAAAGGAAAAGAGCATTGATGAGCTGCTCCTGATTAAAACCATCACCAAGGTGACGAACAGGGAGGCCCTTGCCTTCATCACGTTCCTACACGCAGAATTCACCGCTTTCATCCTCGACCCGAGGAGACGGGGTAACAAGGAAGCGGCAAAAGAGCTGTTCAGCCTCCAGACAAAAGCTCCCGGACTTGAGACCGTTCTGGAAAAAATCTACGAGATTCATAAACCCAGGAAATTCACCCATCAGGATGCCACGGGAGATGAATATGAGAATTTCTACCATGAGACTACGGTTTACGGCCCCAAGCACGTCAAGGAGTTTGAGAATAGCATTAAGAGAAAATGGGACCGTTATGATATAATCGACGACAGCGTCAAGACCCTTGCAGGTGATTACGTCAAGACCAACAAGGAGAAAGGTTTTGACATCGACTATATCTACATGCCGGAGGACTGCAAGCTGCTGTTCGCCTGCAAAAGAAGGAAGGCTGCCGCCCTTGGGCCTAAAGTCAGTAAGACCGTATCCATATCGGAATTCCCCGCCCCGGAGTCGAAAGAGACCATACAGTATACCTACGAACTGACATTCAATGCTCCACCCTCCACCTTCCAACGCTGCCTTCAGGACAAGAAAGTCATGGCAGATTTTCTCTGGAACGGCGGTAAAGGGTTCGAAGACTCCATCAAACGTGCCGCCTCCTCCATGCATGAGCTGACAGCCGGTAGTTTGCAAAGCGACACAACCCTTCAGGAAGAGGAATGCGGTGGTACGGACATCTCCTTTTTTGAAAGCAGCCTGAGGGAGGCACTCTCAACAAAGCCGGAGAAAATACTGGAGAGGTATGATTACCTCTCCCCGCTGGAAGAGTGGCGCATAAAGGTTGCCGATACAGTCATGCAGGATATCCTGTCAGAAAGCGTCATAAACAAAATCATCCAGGGTGACGCGGGGGCAAGAAAGATGTTCTTCCTTGATAATCCGTCAAGGAGAGCTGCCATTGAGACAACCATCCGGCAGGTCTGGAAAATCGACGAGGAGGAGAAAGAGGACCTCACGGCGGTCACCAAGAGCCTCATCGGCCACTTGACGAGGACCAGGAAAATGTATTCACTAAGGAGAGAATTCGTCGACCGGTCGGCTTTCTATCACCCGCTTCCTTTTATCCTATACGAAAAGAAGGCTCCAAAACAGTTCGTGGACTACGCGTTCAACGACCTGACACTGACAGAGGCACTCAAGGTGTATGTCAAATCATTCCTGAGGGAGACGAAGAAATTCAGCGGCCAACGAGTGGAACTGAACAGGCTTCTGAGCGGTAGTGTGCAAGACCGGATGGACTATGTCTGGGGCGACGGCGGCCGATATGACGATGCAATCAAGAATTCTCTTGACAAGATTAGGAAAAAGGAAATCAAAAAATACCTTGACGACAAAGTAGACGAGGATGATCTTTTCCGTGACAAAATAATCATAAAATACAAGCTTCCCAAAGGCATGGACGAGTCGTACGTCAAGGACCGTCTCCGTGAATTCCTCTTGAAAGACACGGAAGGCTTTCTTTCGGAATATGACTTCTCTGACGAACTGCCGTCATGGATAGAGAAAAGAGCCGGATACTTCATCGAAAGCTTTCCGAAGGTTGAATGCGTCTTGAAGAATCTGGAAAATTTGACCATGTTGGCCGATGAGTTTAAAACCAAGGACGCAAAATTAAACAAGAAATACGAGAAACACGACGAATGGTACCATGACCCCTTGGCCTTCAACGGGGAAGACTATGCAGATGACGGGGTTGAGGCCAAAGCCAAAGCCCAGAAAGAGGAATCCGCCGCCTCCGATTTCATGGATTTGATTTTGAAGGATGGCATGAAAATACTCCATAACTTCAGATACGATTCCGAACTGAAGACCTACCTCGACCATTCATTAGAATATCGGCTGAAAAATGAGTTGAGGAAACATATCCGGATAGAGCATGTCAAGAAAGAGCAAGACCGCTTCGTCCAAATAAGCGGGTCGGAAGTGGAAGTGGAGTTCAGACGCCTGCTTAGAGTGTGGGGAGAATTCCCAAGGTATTTCAGTCCCCACAGTAAACCGTACAGCTATTTTGCGATGCTGACCATTCTGGAGACGACCTTGTACGACGGCATGAACGACAAGGAAATCAAGAAATTCCTGACAACCAAGGACCACCGCTTCATCTCCGCATACACGAAGTCGTATATGCGTCAGCAGAACGGCAAGGAATGTGGTACTGTTGATTCCGATGCACTCAAGAAGAGCGTGGAAGAATACTTGGAAGGCAGTTACGCACAGCTTAAAGTCAGAAGCAGAGAACTGAAAGAGAGAGCAAGGATAAAGATGGATAAGCTGATAAAGGCCGAGGTGCTGCCAAGAGACAGACGTCAGCTAATCAATAAGAATGGGAAAAAGACGAAGTTGTCCGATATAGAGCAGGAAATACTTAAAAGATACCATGGTATCGACAATATCGGAGAGGAAATAGATGCAGAATTCAAATATCTTCATGATTCCGCCTCTCCTTTAGACTATGACGACATAAGAGGGGGAACCGATTGTTAATCGGTTTCCCCAAACCCATTAAGGCCCTACCCTAATAATCTAAAAGAGCCTTTAAACACGCTGATATTATATCAGTACATTCAAAACTACAACAACAAAAAAAGTCTGTGAACAACTAATCAGACTGAAGCAATAATTTATTGATTGGAAATGGCTAGAGAAAAGAAATCAAAGAAGAGCAATATCATCATTACCCCCGAGCTGATAGCCAGATTCACTATGGGGTCGATAACAAATGATGAATGGCTCGCTGTCACAGCGGCAATGGAGAAAGATGCCGCTGTCAAAGAGCAGGTCATGCTGAACATGAGTCTTTATGCTGACCTCACAAAAAAGACGCCCATCGAGAATCCACAAGCCCAAACCGTGTGCATATTCCGGTCGATGGTGCTGCCGGCCGCCGCATTGGCCGCCTCCAGTTCCGCCAACGACTGCGTGGTGAGATGTGAACAGTATGTCCTGGAGCGATTCGGCAGGATGCCGGAATACAAATCCCTGGCCGAAGAGGCAAAGTCTCACGGCTGGCTGCAGGAGAACGGCACACCGCTGTACAACATCGGGCGCACCCTTGAAATGGCTGCGCTTTCGGTGGCGAGAGTGTACAACGGCTCGCTGAAAACACTCGGTAATGAACTGGCCGCCGGCTGCTCTGTCATCGTGGCACTGAACACCAAGGCCATCTCCGATGCTGGGGTTGAGAAAGATGCGAATCCGGACCATGCCGTGGTGGTACTGGCGGTTGACGAGGACAACAAACTGGTGACCGTCTTCGACCCCCAGAATGACCCATCCACACGTGAATTGCCGCTCAAAGCCTTCTCACGCGCATGGAAGGCATCGAAGCGATACTTCGTGAGCATCACAGAACGGGGAGCACGCCCCTACACCCCGCATCCGGAGCCCGTCTCCAGAATCCCCCTGCCTGAGGAGATAAAACCCGTAGCCGACATGCTGGCAGAAAATGCCCATGACATATGGGCCGTTGGAAGACTCGCCGAATATGAAGACGCCCGTAAGAAAGGTATTGAAGTGCATCCGGAGAAAGACCCCTACATGAAACCGTTCGGAGAATTGACCCGGAAAGAACGCAGAGGAGACTATCTCACGGCCCTGAACACCATCAAGCTCATCTTCAAGCTGGGCTATGTCGTGACACCGCCAAAGGACGCAGCCTTCCCGTTCGAGCCCAACAGACGCACCAAAGACGGGGCGTACATCCCAAGGCCCATCAACACGGAGGATGTGACCCTTCCCAAGGAGTTGACAGAACTTACAGAGTACCTGGCAGAGAACGCTCATGAGGAGTGGGCCAAATTGCGCATCAGTGAGGGGTATACTTATGCCCCGGTGACCAACAAGGCACTAAAACAGAACTGTGACCTCATCCCCTATTGCGAGCTGCTCGACAGCGAAAAGGAGTATGACCGCAAGATGGCCATGAACACCCTCAAGCTGCTCTACAAACTGGGATGCACAATAGAACAAAAGGAGCAGAAGTGACAAAGGCAAAATGCCTTTCCGCCTCCGATGAACTACGAACCTGCAGAAGAACAATACCCACCGGCATGAGCATAAGCCCTGCTTGCTCTGACGAAGGCGTAATTACGTAACTTCTGCAAGTTGAATGGCAACGAAATGATTTTTTCCTAGTACTCTCGGTCCCTGCGACTTTTATGAACCTGTTCCGGTTCATAAAAGTCGTCGGGATTCGAGTTGTCATTCTTTTTCATTTCCATTATCATTTTTCTATTATTCTGCAAAGGCAAAAGGAGGTTGTTGTAAATTGCGGTACATGTGAAGTATTTGTGGCCACCACACTTTACTCATCTGACGTTTTTTTACTACAAAATGACTGATGCAAAACAGGACAATCACTTCAAGTTCAATGCCTTGACCATGATAATCCCTTTCATTATCAGGTTGAACCATTTGCAGGAAGATTCCGGATTATTTTCTCCATTAAAATCATCACTTTTCTAAAATAATTGTGACAATCCCGAACGAACTGTCATAACGCGCAATTTGGGGTTACAGAGTTGGTGAGACGGGCAACCGCCGAATAATTAATTCTTTAAACGATTTCATTATGGAAACTAACAATCTCATTCTCAACTCGGACGGCACAGTCCTGATTGGAGTATCCTCAAATGCCAATGCTGTCATTATCCCTGATGGCGTGAAGGAAATCTCCAATGGAGCTCTGTACAACTGTACCTCTCTCAAGGAAATCACCATGAGTGACACTGTGACCCAAATCGGTGCTCACGCATTCATGGGATGCATAAACCTGAAAATTGTCAAGCTCTCCAATAATGTCAAGACAATTGGAAACTGCGCATTCCGCGGCTGCTCTTCCATTGAAAACATCGAGTTGCCCAAGACCGTCAAAGAAATAGGTGACCTCACTTTCTACGGCTGCACATCTCTCAAAGAAATAGATTTCCCGCAGTCTCTGTCATTCATCGGAAAGGCTTCTTTCTATGGCTGCACTTCTCTCGAAACCGTGAAACTCAATGCCAATATTCAAAACATCTCGTTTAAGGCTTTCAATGTCTGCTCCTCTCTAAAGACAATGTACTGCGGCGTCAAAAACATTGAGGAAACCATTTTCGATCCGCAGACTTTTGACGGATACGCATACCATCAGTGCAAACTTTTGACCGACAACATCAGACTGTGCGAGAAACACAAAATACTCGGCAAATTCGAGCGCATTGAACTGGACCCTCGTGCCAATAACAATGCTGTAACGAACGAATTGGTAGACACAGTGGCAGAAATCTCTATGACAGCCTAAAATAACGAAATCGTTCTGATGTGACCAAGTGGAATCGGCATCGAAAGTCTCCCGGTTATAGTCCGCCGAGACGCCGGACCACTCTCTCCCCTAGCATCCCCCATGGCAAAAAGACTGTGGGGGATTTTCTGACCATATCTTATGACGGCATGAGCCCGCTGGTTTTCTCTTCAACATTTACAAATTGCCCTATATTATATAGGTGTGTTCTATTAATTCTGTTTGATATTAAAGGCAGTATTCCATAGAATTTGTTTCGGTCGCTTTTTGTTTTTATTCGTGTGCATAGCGTCAAGTCTCATCGGTCGTATAGCCCGCTATACTCCCTCTTCAACTTACACTCTGCACACGACTAAAAATCAAAAATCGCCTCGACATAATTAATAGATTTTATTCCTATACACCATGCAAATATAGTGCTTTTCTCTTTAAAATCAACACATATTTTAAGCATTTTATCCTAACTGTTATAACAGGCAAATTTCGGGTACTAAATCCATGAAAGCGGGCCTCCTAAAGCCCAGTCATTCACCAAACTCATACAGAAATGGAAACCTTAACCCCTGCCCCTCGGAAAAATTTCCCCTCCAATCATAAAAATATAGGTTCGCCTGCACTCCAACTGTCATAACAGGCAAATCTTGGATACTATACCCTTGAAAACGCAAACCTCACGGCCCGGGAACGACAACCCAGGGACTGAAAGCGAAAACGCTCTTTGACTTTCTGACACAACAAAGGACCTGACGGAAATGTAGGCGGCGAGACCAACAATCCATGACCCGACTGAAAGGCCGTCAGAAAAACGACAACAGGACATTACTCATCCCGACATAACAATGAAATAGGATGCCTTCAACACTAATCTTCCTATACAGCACCGATAGAGTCCGGACATGATAGTCAGGCAGTCTCGGCGGAGACATTGTTTGATGCGGGATGCTACTATATAGGCCCATGGCATAAATAGGATGTGTACGGGTTCGAACCTCGCATGGGCCACTATTCTATCAAAGTAAAATGTCTCATATTTATTGTGTTTACACCGAACTTCACGCCAATGAAGTTCAGCCAGCCGGGCAAGCTGTGAAGCCCCGCCCGGACTTTCCTTTCATAAATCCTTCTTCCCGAAGACACGGAAGGATAATAACCAGAATACCCATCCTTAACTCCAATGATAATCTGAGCAAAAGGAATAAAGACAGATGGGTGTGGCGATTAAAACTTCAAATAATGTTTATTCACGGCTCCCAAGTGTTATAAACAGCGAATATCGGGTACAAAGAGACTGAAAAAACGCAAAATAGCACAAGCCTGGGCACAATGAGTGACTACTCTATGTCCGGCATAAGCATAAAACACATATTATTAACCCTTTAAACATTTACAACTATGGGATGGTTAACAGTCAGAGTTTTGAAAAGAGGCAATTACGGTCGCA
>Ga0310695_10010811_pt1 | contig 13243 bp, 11 predicted proteins | sample RumenRJG_04DNA_FD_203882 | JGI IMG/M metagenome (GOLD analysis project Ga0310695, IMG submission 203882) | Bovine rumen microbial communities from Lethbridge, Alberta, Canada - RJG_04 (v2) (version 2) | ecosystem: Host-associated > Mammals > Digestive system > Stomach > Rumen | place: Canada...
CTTATAACAAAAAGAAACGTTTTCTTGGTAAAATTCACTACCTTTGTACCCACAAATTGTAAGACGTGGCATTATGACACACCAATCAAACAAGCACTTCAATACCTACAAGGAGGGACTGGATCTAGAGGTCCTGCGGCAGTACTGCATGGAGCATGGGGAGAAGAGGACATTCCTGCGTGGCGAGACGCTGGAGGATGTGGGCGAGCCGGCGCAGTGGGTGGCGTTCGTGGAGCGGGGATGCTTCAAGTATATGGTGCACAACGACGAAGAGGGCAAGGACTACTGCACGGGCTTCGCCTTTGAGGGCGAGTTCGTGGCGGATTTCCCCTACTGTCTCGACGGCGACGCGTCGGAGGTGACCATCGAGGCGGACATGCCCTGCGAGGTGCGCGTCATCAGCGGCGCGGAGCTGCAACGCCTCTTCGACACCGACCCGTCGATGGCGAAGATGGACGTGAAGATCCTGAAGAACCTGTTCAAGATGGTCTATTGCCGCGACCTCGACCACTACCGCTACACCGCCCGTGGCCGCTACCGTCGGTTGCTCGAACGCTGCCCGCAGGTGGTGCAGATGCTCTCGCTGAAGGACATCGCCTCGTTCCTCAACATCACGCCCATCTACCTGAGCAAACTACGCAAGGAAATGACGTACGAAACGAGAGCAGAGGGCAAGCGTGCTTGCACTATGCCTCGTAAGAAGGAATAAGACGCAGTCAAATTACATTCGGAAAGACATAAAAACGCCAATAAAACATAAAAGGTAAAGGCAATCGTATCGTTATTCAGAAATTATCGTTACCTTTGCACCTGCCTATAAGAAAAACTTAACCCCGAAGTTTGTCTTTAGGACAGGGACTCCGGGGGATTACGCTGCAAAGCGTAGGCAAAATATCTGAACTACGCAAATAAAAGGCAATATTTTTATGAAATATAAAGATTTCGAGGATGCTTTCTCGGCTGCAAGGCTCAATAAATACAAAAACGCGTGCGGCGGCAACACCAACAAAGCCTTTCTCGGTTATGACAAAGACGACCTCCTCTTTGGCCTTGACGTGATGCCCGATGCCGTGATGAATAAGATCACGCAACTGTAGCCCCATTTATGCACCATTTGCCCCACCTTTGGGCAAAAAATTAAGCGAATTTCTAAAACTAGTTTTAGAGTTGCACCCTCGGTACCCGATTCCCGGGCCTTGCCGAGGGCTTTTTCGTGCCTTTTTCAGTAACTTCGCAAGATAAATAGTTAGCGTTTTGTCTTTCTGAAGGGTATTATCATAAAAAGACGCGATGAAACGAGAAACGATTGAGCGGCTGTTCAAGCAGCACTATGCCAAGATGCAGCGGGTGGCACGCACCCTGCTGTACGACGAGCAGGATAGCGAGGATGTGGTAAGCGACATCTTCGAGAGTCTGCTCAATGGGCAGACGGTATTGCTGCCTGATACGGAGGAGCGCTACCTGCTGACCGCTGTCCGCAACCGGTGCTTGAAACGGCTACGGCACGAAGCTATCAAAAGAGATGTGGAATATGAGATGTCCGCGGAGGGGCTGGAGGACGAACGGCTGACGGACATTGTGGAGTTCGTGGTCAGTCATATGACGGCGCAGGAGCAACGCATCTTCCACTTGCGCTTCACCGATGGTTACCGCTACGAAGAGATAGCCGTTGCCGAGGGCATCAGCCGTGTGGCCGTCTGGAAACATCTCTCGCACGTCATTACCGAAATCAAACGACAATTTAACCCCAGGAAGTTATGATGCACAAAGACGACATGCAACAGCTGTTCCTCGACATGCAGGAACACCCCGAGAACTATTCCGACGGACTGTTGGAGGACGTGATGGACAACATTGACCGCGAGCCTGATGCTGAGATCGCATGGTTGCGGTTCGTGAAAAGGCAGGAAAGCAAGACGCGCCCTCAGCGTCAGTGGATGAAATTCGCAGCGATGTTTGCCGGAGTCATCGTGTTGGCCGGCATCACTTTTGCCGCCATCCATATCATCCGGAATCGTTCTAAACAGCTGATGGAGACGACAATGACAGAAGGCTCTCAAGCCTTGAATCTCAAATCTCAATCCACAGTCCCCGTCCAATTCTCTAACGCTCCACTCGACAGCATCCTCGCCGTCGTCGCTACCCACTACGACAAGGCCGTCAGTTTCCGTGACGAAGCCCCGCGCCGTATGAAGCTCATTATGACGTGGCAGCCCGACGCACCGCTCACCGACTTCATCGAGCGACTCAACGCTTTCGACGGACTGAGCCTTAGCCTGCAGAACGACACCATTGTAGTGCAAACGAATGAGGAGGAGGGCAAGCAATGAGACGTATGCGTCTGGTATTATTTTCGATGCTCTGTGTACTCTCTATGAGCAGCGTAGCTGCGCAGTCCTTCCGCAACGTCCCGCTGCTCGAAGCCCTGCAGACCATCAGCCGCGAACATACAGATTACGCCATCGACATCCTGTCCGACGGGCTTGGTGACCTGCGTACCTCGGCCAATGTCGCGGGACTCCCTGCACCCGACGCCGTGAAGCGCGTCTGCAAGGGCCTGCCCGTGAAAGTGAAGGTACGGGGCCCGCATATTACTGTGGAATACGACAAGAAGAAGGAGGTGAGGAAGCTGAAGCTGAACGGCAATGTGCAGGACATCCGCGCCCACAAGCCGCTCATCGGTGCCACCGTCGAACTGCTTGATGCCGACAGCACAGTGCTGCAACAGGTGGTGGCCAAGCACCACTACACAGCCTACGGCGAGGGGGGCGACGTCCACGAGTGGGACACCAGCGACTTCAGCTTCACCGTACCCGCCCTGCCCGCTAAGTATATCTTCCGTGTGAGTCTGCTGGGCCACCGCACGGCCTACATCGACTACAGCATTGACCGCATAGGCCGCCGCGAGCATGAGCGCAGCCTGCCCCCATTCTATTTGTACGAACAGTCAAAGATGTTGCAGGAGGTCGTCGTGACGGCCTCGAAGGTGAAGTTCTACTACAAGGGCGACACCTTGATATATAATGCCGACGCCTTTATCCTGGCCGAAGGCTCGATGCTCGATGCCCTCATCGGCCAGTTGCCGGGTGTGGAGTTGCGGCGCGACGGCCGCATCTACCACAACGGCAAGTTCGTCGACGACCTGCTGCTCAACGGCAAGCAGTTCTTCAGCCACGACCGCAAGCTGCTCTTGGAGAACCTGCCCGCCTACACCGTGAAGGACATCGCCATCTACGACAAGCAGACCGCCGAGAATGAGTTCCTTGGTATCAAGGACGAGCGTTCGCAGCACCATGTCATCGACGTGCGGCTGAAGAAGGAGTATATGATTGGTTGGATAGCCAATGTGGAGGTGGGGGCTGGCACAGGCGAAAGGCTACGGGTAGGCGACGGAACGTCGGGAATGCGCTATCTGGCCCGCCTCTTCGCCATGCGCCACACCGATTTCTCGCGCTTCGCCGTCGTTGCCAATGCCAACAACCTCGACGACGACGGGCGCCCCGGCGAGAGCGACAACTGGCAGCGCGGCAAGACCAACGACCTGCGGCGCACCGAGCGCGCCGACGTGGACTTCAGCGTCAGCGACCGCCAGAAACGGTGGGAGTTATACAGCAACGCCTCCGTCATCCACTCCACCACCGACGGCGAGACCACTACCACGCGCCAGAACTTCCTGCCCACGGGCGATACCTACGACTACAGTTTCGACAGCCGCCGCAACAAAGACTTGCGCCTCAGTACGTGGATGACATTCGTACGCAACACGAAGCAGGTACGCTGGACCATCGACCCCAACGTCACCTTCCATCGCTTCGACCACACTGCCGACTTCGCCTCGGCCACGTTCCGCGCTCCCATCGCCAGCGTCAGCCGCCAGTTGCTCGATGAGCTCTACAGCCCCACGGCGCAGCGCCTCAGCCTGCGCGATACGCTGGTGAACCGCATCCTGCGCGAGGGCAGTGGCAACGGCCACGACTGGAGCAGTCGGCTGAACTTAGGAGCCGTTGTCAAGATTCCTCACAGCAACGAGTCCCTGCGCCTCGGTGCCACCGTCAGCTACGACGACCGCACAGAGCAGCTCTTCAATCGGCAGACGGTAACCACTCCCCTCCTTCACAGGGAGGGGCAGGGGGTGGGTCTTCACCAATACTACGACAACCACCCCGACCGCAACCTGGCGGCCAATGTCCGCGTAGGCTACAACATCCCCATTGGCCCGGGCTGGCGCCAACTGTACACCACCTACTATTTCCATCACAACCACCGTCACCGCCGCTCGTCGCTCTATCTGCTCGACCGCCTGCCAGGAGATGCTGACCAGCCCATCGACCAACTGCCCTCCGTCAGTGAGTACCAGCAGGTAATGGATGCCAGCAACAGCTTCGACAGCCGCGAGACGGAGAACCGCCACCGTCTCGACATCAACTTCGGCTATAAGTTCAACAAAGCCTCCTACGGCCAGATATGGACGCTGCTCGACGGTGACATCAACTTCTGCCAGCAGAGTCTGGACTATCAGCGCGGACGCATCGACACCACGCTCCACCGCAACGCCTTCGAGATGTATATGCAGGACATGACCGTCTACGACATCAAGGGTGGCCACCAGTTCTCGGTGGGCGTAAGCTTTAGGGTGAAGCAGCCCAACCTGGAGCACCGCATCGACCTGCGCGACGACACCGACCCGATGAACGTCCGACTGGGCAACACCGGCCTGCGGTGTACCGTCACGCCTAACATCCAGCTCATGTGCAGCTACAACAGGAGGAAGCGCATCAGCCACGCTTTTGAGTGGGATCATGACCGTACCTACAACGCCATCGCCATGGGCTACGTCTACGACCCGCAGACCGGCGTGCGTACCTACCGCCCCGAGAACGTCGACGGCAACTGGAACATGAATGGCTCCTACACCATGTACTGCGCCCTCGACACGGCCAAAAAGCTGAACCTCGACCTGCCCTTCAAAGTCAACTACAGCCGAAGTGTCGATCTTGTCGGCGTCACCGCCCCGTATTCTGCGACAGTGTCGCAGCCTGAACGCTCCATCGTCCACCGCCTCGCCCTCAGCGTCAGCCCCACCTTCCGCGCCGACATCGGGAAGCACCACTTCGACCTCACCTGCCAACCCGTTTGGGACCGCCTGACCAGCCCGCGCGAAGACTTCGAGGACATCAACGCCTTCACCTGCCGCACCGCTCTGTCGGCCATCCTCAAACTCCCGTGGAAGCTCGACCTCACCACCGACCTGACGCTCTACTCGCGCCGAGGCTATGCCGACGCGCAGATGAACACCGACAACCTCGTGTGGAACGCCCGCCTCGTGCGCCCCTTCCTCAAGGGCCGCCTGCTGCTGATGCTCGACGGTTTCGACATTCTCGGCCAGCTCGATAATGTCACCCGTGTGGTCAACGCCCAGGGCCGCACCGAGACCTACACCAACGTCATGCCCCGCTACGCCCTGCTCCACGTGGTCTATAGGGTGAACAAGCAACCGAAGGAAAATAAGCTTTAAATAAAGTTAGTAAAGTGCTTGGCTGAACCAAACGGTCGCTCGACCTTTGGTCTTGCTACCAACGGGACGCAAGAAAACCGAGTAAGCAACAGATTAATAACCCGGGCATGCTGGAGGCCGCAGGGATGCTCCCTCCAGTCTTTTAGCAAACCATTCAAGCAAACGAACAATGAGAACAATTATAGCATCCTGTTTACTCGCCTTCCTCGCTATGACAGCAGGGGCGCAGTCCTTTCACAACACACCGCTGATTGAAGCCTTGCAGGCCATCAGCAACAGTCAGTCGAACTACACCATCGACATCCTGTCCGATGGTCTCGGCAACCTGCACACCTCAGCCAACGTCACTGGACTCGCTACCCCTGACGCCGTGAAGCGCCTCTGCAAGGGTCTGCCCGTAAAGGTGAAGACAAAGGGCAGGGTAATCAGCGTACAACCGAAGAAAGGCGTACCCCAACGACACGAAGTGGAAATCAGGGGCAAGGTAGAAGACGGGTTCCTGAAGATACCGCTGGCCCACGTGAAGGTGTCCATCTGCCGGGCCGACAGCAGCGTGCTGGTCGATTCGGCCACTAACACGCTAGCTTACGGCCACGGCGACAGGCTGCTGTTTGCCATGTACACTGCAAAGGTAGCTACCGACGCTGCGCACCTCTTGGTACACGCCCAGCTGAAAGGCTACGACGATGTGTGGCAGCGTGCCGACATAGGCAAGCGGACGGAGGTGGAGATGCCTACGCTCGAGATGCGCAAGATGCGTGAGATACAGTTAGGAGAGGTGGTCATCAAATCTACAAAAGTAAAAATGTTCTGGCGCGGTGACACCATCGTCTATGATGCCACGGCGTTCAACCTGCCGAAGGGTTCGATGCTCGACGACCTTATCCGCCAGATGCCGGGCGTAACGCTGAACGCCCAAGGCCAGATATTCGTCAACGGACGCATGGTGGACGAGCTGCTGCTCGGCTCGCGCTCCTTTATGCGCGGCAACAAGCGGGTGCTGATGGAGAACCTGCCCTACTACACGGTGAAGGAGGTGAAAGTCTATGAGAAGCAGACCGACCGAAGCGTGGCACTGGGCTACGACGTAGATCCGAAGAGGTATGTGATGGACGTGAACCTGAAGCAGGAGTACCAGCACGGCTACATCGCCAACGTAGAAGGGGCAGCGGGGAATGAGGACAGGTGGCTCGGCCGTGCCTTCGTCCTCGCCTTCTCCGACCATTACCGCTTCACGCTGTTAGGCAACGCCAACAACGTGAACGAGACGCGCCACATCGGACAGTCGGACAGCTGGACGCCTGCCACGATGCCGAAGAACATGCTCACGACACGGAGCGTGGCAGGCGAGATGAGTTACTACGCCAAAGGCGATGTGGTGAAGAACAATCTGACGGCCTCGTACACATCGACCACAGACGTCAGCGAGACCAGAAGCCGCTATGAGCAGTTTCTGCAGGGACTTACGCCCACGTCGCTGACAGAGAGCGCCAACCGCACGGGCAACCAACGGTGGAGCGCCCACAACGAGCTGACGCTGAAAAAGCCGTTCTATGTCTTTGCGATTGCCGACTTCAACTATTCCAAGAACCACGGGGCGCTCGGCTCCATGTTCCAGCAATGGACAGCCGACTCGCTGACGGCCTCGCAGCACACCGACGGCTTCAGCAACGGGAAAGCGTGGAATGGATACATCGAGGCACAGGGCAGTGTGAACATCGGGCATGACCAGCAGCACGTCAACTACTATGTCAAGGCGGAGCGCATGGAGAACGAGTCGGAATCGGCCCGCAGCTACTGCACACGGCAATATGCGACCACCCAGCAAAATAATGTGAACGACATCAGCAACAGCACGACCTGGGGCATCGCCTCGCTGAGCTACAGTAATAAGATTAGCAAGGCGGTCAACATGCAAGTGGGGGAGGCCATGTACCTGTCGCGCATCAACGCCCACGACTGGCTCTTCCATCCCATTGACACGCTGTTGCTGCCTTCACAGACCGACGCCCTGCGCGCCGTGACCGACGTCAACAATTCCTACGACAGCAGGCAGAACATAGCAGAGAACACCCTCAGTGTCTCGTTCTTCCAGAACGGACAATACAAGTACCGCCCAAATCTGCCATACACCGTGGGCTATCAGCGGTGGAATGTGGGCATCGGCATCCCCATACGCCACGAGTCACTCAGCTATCAGCGGGGCAGTCTTGACACGCTCGCACGGCAAAACACCGTCTTCCTTAACGCATCGGCCTCGTTCAGATATGTCCCAGAAGACGGCAAGCAGGATTTCAGAATACACGCCAGTCACAAGCGCAGTGCTGCCAACCTCTCCGACCGCATCACCTATCGCGACGACAGCCAGCCGCTCGTCGTCAAGCTGGGCAATCCCGACCTCAAGAGTTTCGTCACCTCCAACTTCGGCATAGACTATTCGAACAAGGCCGGGCGCAACCAGCAGCAATGGCACGTAGGCACATCGGCCGACATCTACCACCGGCAGACGGCGCAGTCGGCGAGCTACGACCCCGTGAGCGGCGTCTATACCTATCAGCCCATGAACGTCAGCGGAGCCTATCGTCTGAATGCGAAGTTTGACTTCAGCCGCACCATCGACAAGAACCGCTATTGGTCGTGGCAGACCAACGCCGACGCGGGCTATCACCACTCCATTGACCACGCCATGCTGACGGGCATGACAGCGAGCGAGGAGAACGTTGTCAACACCCTGACCCTGCACGACAACGCCTACATACAATATAATAAAGGTACGCTGAACATCCGCGCCACGGGCGACATCCGCTGGCGGCACAGCGAGGGTAAGATGTATGATTTTGAGACACTCAACGCCACCGACTTCCAATACGGTCTCTCCGCCCGCTACACCCTGCCGCGACTGAACACCACGCTGTCAGCCGACGGCAACATGTACTCCCGTCGCGGCTATGGCAGCGCAGAACTCAACACCGACGACTTCGTGCTGAACGCCTCCATCAGCCAGCCCTTCTTCAAGGGCAAGCTCATCGCCCGCATCGAAGCATTCGACCTGCTCCACCAACTCAGCAACACCCAGTACAGCGTCAACGCCCAGGGCCGTACCGAGACGTGGTACCGCTCCCTGCCGCACTACGTCATGGCGCATTTAGTGTATCACTGGAATAAGAATCCGAAGAAGTCTGCGAATAAGTGAGAGCAGAGCGATGCTTGCATCAGCTCTGCCGAAAGGCTACGGGTAGGCGAACAGAGTTCGGGAATGCGTAAGCAGACTCTACTGAAAGTCAAATGAAGTATCAACGAGACATACAGAAACAAAATTCCCGCTCGGTGGGGAGCGGGAGGGGAATGGAGTTATTCGACATCCATCATGTCGAAGAACATGAGGCGTGTGTGGTCGTCTTCTTCTTTCTTGGTGAGTGGCTTGAAACCGTTCTTTTCGTAGGTTTCATAACTCACCAACAGACTTCAATGTGTTTGCTTGCTTCAGCGACAGCCTCCTGAAACTTCCTTCGCTTCTCGGCACGCTCCTCGGGAGTCCTGTTCTCCACCATCAGTCTTTGCCATTCAAAGTTGAAGGCATCTTCGCCCTTCAATACAGGCGTTTCTTTAATCGGTCTTGCCATAATCAATATACATTTATCGGTTTCACGGTGCAAAAATACAAATAAATTTTCAAACTCAGTTCAAAGCGAAGAAATTTATGAAGAATTTACGGTCAATTAGTGGCGATTTGTTTCAAAGAGACAGAATGATGAGGGGTATTCTTGTCGTGCTGTTCCTGCTGCTGGCAGCGTCGGCGTCGGCGCAGGTACGGGTGACAGGGCGGGTGATTGACCTGCAGAACAAGCCCGTGAGCGATGTGATTGTGAAGATGGTGAGCGGCAGCAAGACGCTGGCGTTCACCAGCACGAATGCGAAGGGCGAGTATAGTCTGGAATTGAAGAGTGCGCCCAGCGGCGAGGTGACGCTACAGTTCACCCATATCAGCTATGAGAAGGAGTCGGAACGGGTGACGCTAAAGGAACGGACGATGAAGGTGGACATGGTGCTGACTCCGAAGAGCATCAGTCTGAAGGAGGTGACGGTGAAGCCAGACCCGCTGCGGCAGAAGGGCGACACGCTGAGCCATAATCTGGCGTCGTTCCTGGGCAAGGGCGACGTGACGCTGGAGGACGGACTGAAGCGGCTGCCGGGCGTGGACGTGTCGGAAGTGAGCATCGAGGCTGACATGCCCTGCGAGGTGCGCATCATCAGCGGACAGGAGCTGCAGGCGCTGTTCGACAACGACCCGAAGATGGCGAAGATGGACGTGAAGATCCTGAAGAACCTGTTCAAGATGGTCTATGCCCGCGACCTCGACCACTACCGCTACACCGCCCGCAGTCGCTACCGTCAGCTCATCGACCGCTGTCCGCAGGTGGTGCAGATGCTCTCGTTGAAGGACATCGCCTCGTTCCTCAACATCACGCCCATCTACCTGAGCAAGATACGCAAAGAGTTAACCTTCGGGCAGGAAAAAGGGTAAGAATAAGGGCTTTTCGCACTTTTAACGCTTCAATTATGCGATAATTCAAAATAAAATAGTATTTTTGCAGCCGTAAAAAGAATAGGAGAAAAGAACTATGGCATTGGCAATTTCACACGTTCCCGTACTGACGGGCGAAGTGGCAGAGCGTTTCGAGCGTGAGGCCGAATACAACGAGAAGTATATGCGCGGATCGCAGTACAATCCCGAGGCATTCGAGATGGTGCGCCGCGTGGAGGAGAATACACGCAAGTATTACGAAAGCTTGAAGAAGTAAACAGTATGAACATCTACGACTGTCTGCGTCTTCCTTTGGGTGATGTCCCCGCTGATTGCATCGAACGTTTCGACTGCGGACGCGAGGACATTAACAATTTCTTCCACCATGATGTGGAGCGCAACCAAAGGCAGATGTTTGGCAAAACCTACTTTTTCTGCGACGGAACACCAGAACGTATCGTGGGTGCCATCACCGTGGCCAATGCCAGCATCTTCACCCGTCATATTTCGTGGCGGCGGCGCGATGTCATTGGTGCTGAGGTTGACACGGAAAAGTCTGGCCAGAACTTCCCTGCCGTGCTGCTCGGTCGTCTTGGTGTTGACCATCGCTATCAGCACCTGCACCTTGGCCGTCAGATTATTGACTATGTGAAGGCGTGGTTCAGCAGCGAGAGCAACAAGTCCGGCTGCCGTTTCCTCATTGTTGATGCCTACAACGAGCCAGGGCTGATTCAGTTCTACAAGCATTGCGGTCTGAAACTCTTCTTCACTACCGAAGAGCAAGAAAAGAAGTATCGCAACATTCGTGACCGCGAAGGTGAGCCGCCCGCCAAACTGGAAACACGCCTGATGTTCTTCGACCTCATCAACTATAACAACGAAAAAGTGTGAGGACACTTTTTTGCACACTTAACCCCTAATTTGCATAATTCGCTCACACTCGGCCAAAACTGTGAATAAATTCTCTTTTGGTGCTCATTTAACCACGTATTTCTAAAACTAGTTTTAGAGTTGCACCCTCGGCGACCTGTTTTCGGGCTTCGCCGTTTTTTTTTTCGTGCCTTTTTGTATAACTTCGCAGCAAAAAACGCGAACAAGATGAATTGTAATTCACCTACTCCCCAGTGCCCACTCCATTTTCTTCGCCCATCGCCATACGGTGACGTGGGGAATGTCGGTCAGGTTTTCTATCTGCGTGTTCGTCAGGCCAATGCTCAGAAGGTAGCAGACTTGTTGCTGTTGTTCGGTGAATTTGCCGACATGGTGTACCAGACGCTCCATGAGGTCGGGCTGCAATTCGTCCACGGCAGCAAATATTCGTTGCCAATCTGCCGATGTCATCTTGTGGCGTCCTACCGATGCTTTGCGGATGGCTGCTACCACGTCTTCGGCACTCTCCTCCAGGTCGGCTTTGTGCAGCAGTCGGACGAAACGCTTGTTCTCATCCAGTTTCTCTTCCAACAATTGCTCCTTGTCCCTCAGTTCCTGCTTGTAGCGGTCTATTTCGCCGTTCACCCTCGCCAGTTCGTCTTTCGTCGTTTGCAGCGACATTTCGCTGTCTGCAAGTTGCGCCTTGTGGGTAGCCAGCTTTGCTTTCATTTCTTCGGCGTTGCTGCGGCTGACCTTCAACTCGTCGGAGAGCTGAATCAGCTCTTTCAAATGTCTGTTTCGTCGCCAAATCAGATACAGCGCCATACCCAGAATGACAACCACGGCCATGGTGCCTACGCCCCAGAGCTGCTGATGGTAGCGCGTATTCTCCTCTTTTATCCTTGCTTCCTCCTCCACGTTCCTGTAATACTGGTATTGGTTATTAACCGTCGCCGCCATTTCCTGCCGATGGCCCAAGTCGATGGAGTCGCTTACCTCTATATATCGTGCCGCCCATCTGTCGGCCATGACCGCATCGCCCCGCTCATGGAAGATTTGGAACAGGGCTTTGGCTGCATCGTACATGAAAAACAGGTCTGTCTGGTTCTTCAGAATCTGCTGATAGCATACGATGGCCGAGTCGGTCTTGCCCGTCATGCGGTAGTATTCTGCAAAGGCGAAGCATTTCATGTCGATGTCGTCGCCGAGGTTCCGGCACTCCACAATCGAGAAACATTTCCGGGCATTCACCTCGTCTTTCAAATAGACGAAGTTAAACAGCATCGAATACAGCAGTTCCGCCTCATATTGTCGCGTGGTGTCCGCCTCCACAAGAGCCAGCGCCTTTTGGTACACGCGGTGCGAGAGTTCCAGACTGTCAAGTGCCGCAAGCGTTGCCCCCAGATGCGTCAGGCTGCGCAGCGCGTCGAGTCCCAGCCGCTCGGTCATGTCATATTCGCGCTCGGCATAGAGACGGGCGTTCTGGTAGTCTTGCACATTGTAGAAAAGATAGTGCAGGTTGGAGTAAGTGTTTCTCAGCATCAGCGAGTCACACCCGTCATTCTTGCTGGCAATGTCCTCTGCTTTCATAAAATGCCTCAGCGCGTTGGGTGTGTCCTGCAAGTCTCTGTAGGTACTGCCAGCATAGTAGTAAGCCTCCTGACGTTCACAGGCTGTGCCGTGGCTGTCGAAGTAGGAGGCTACCAGTCTGGCCGAATCGTCCGATGTCGGCATCATGTCCGCTTTATCGCGCAGCCGCATGTCGAGCATCAAGCACTTCATCTTCGTATGTTCCGTCGTGCTGACCACCTGCGGCCTGATGGCATCGAGCATCTTCATGGCCTGCTTCGGCTCCTTGTCACCCACAGCCTTGATATCATTGAGCCGCTCTTGCACATCGTCCGAGTGGCATGCAACCATGACCAAGGCCAGCAGCAACATCTTTATGATACAAATTCTGTTCATTGTTTATGGAATTACTACTTTCGGTGCAAAGGTACGCAAAATCCTCAGATTGCGCCTAGAAAAATGCGACATTTTGCCGAAAGTGAAACGAAGTGGAACGACTTTTGCTTCCCCCCATCCTTTATTTATAGCTACCTTTGCAATCGAATTTCCTTCAATGCGCCCCGCGGACATTCTGCAAGAAAACAATTAACTCAAAATACAGAAAGTATGAAGAAAAGACAAATCATCACAATCATCCTCGCCCTCGTCGCCATGACGGCAGGGGCACAGGAAACCAATCAAGAAGCTCAGAAGAAAGAGCGCACCATTGCCCTCTGGGGACATGTCAAGAACTCCCTCACTCGCGTTGGCATCAAGGACGTGTT
>Ga0310695_10010812_pt1 | contig 13243 bp, 10 predicted proteins | sample RumenRJG_04DNA_FD_203882 | JGI IMG/M metagenome (GOLD analysis project Ga0310695, IMG submission 203882) | Bovine rumen microbial communities from Lethbridge, Alberta, Canada - RJG_04 (v2) (version 2) | ecosystem: Host-associated > Mammals > Digestive system > Stomach > Rumen | place: Canada...
AAAAGCTTTTCACGATTTTCAAAATGTTCCCCGTACTTTTCCACCATCGTATCGTCTATGGACAGGAGAATCAGCTGCGACTGGAGGCTTTCTGGCATCAAGGACAAAGCTATTCTGACCATATTCCTGATCCATTCAGACAAATCTATTTTGCTTTCATTCAGCGTGAAATAATATGATTTCAGTTTGTTATCCGATATATATTGGATGAAATGCTCAAAGTTGTAATTGACGCTGGAAAATCCATTCAGGCACAGGACAGACAACAGCAAATCAAACAAATGCTCCTTGGTGGGAGTGCTTTCAGCAGAAAATATTTCATAAAATGCTTTTTGGAGCTTGCTTATGATATCGGTTTGGGTGTATAATGCTTTCATGTGAATTACTCCCTTCTGGTTACAAACGGTTTGTTTGGTCACTTACCATTTTACACCTTTTCGAGAGTAATTCACTTTTTTATTGCTCTAAAACTTGGAAACTGGTGTAAAGGAATAATCAAATAATAAAAAATCAAAGAGGTGGTAAGTTATGAGAGTTATGCTTGCAAACCATGACAGAGATTTTCTTCTGGCATTCACACGTCTTATTGAATATGAGAATGACGAAGTAACGGCCGTATTTGACGGCACACAGGTCATATCAAAGCTTGCATCTCAACAGAAGCCTGATATAGTCGTGCTTGATGAGAATATACCAAGAATATCAAGCAGGGAGATACTAAAGCAACTCAATGAAAGTGATATTCCTGTTATAATGATATCTGACAGGAAGATAAATTCGGGAAAGCTAATGGATAAGATGCTTGCAAATGCATATCTTTCCCTTCCATTTATGCCGTCGGAGCTTACAACGCTGATAAAAAGCGTAGACAGTAAGCATAAGAGTAAGGAAAAACTTGAATATGAGGATGTAAGTTTTGATATTTCGGGATTCCGATTATGTGACGAAATGAGAGTCACGAATGAGGAGATAGATATTTTCCGTTCACTTGTAAATAATAGTGAAACGGATAACAAAAGGGCAGCCCCGTATATAAACGCTCTTAACAGGAAACTTAAAAAACTGAGAAAGAGGCCCACGATAAAATATGTTATCAATGAGGGTTACAGGTTGGTGAAGAATAACAATGAATAAAGCGAGAAAAAAATTTATATTTTATGCAGAGCTTGCTATATTCGTACTGCTCACCGTACTGCTGTCTGTTATAAATGTTATAAACTTTTCAATGGTGAGTGATGACGCAGATCATCTTACAGAAATGATATCGAATAATCATGGTGCTATGAAAAAGACGAAGAAGAACAATAACGGGGAAATGAAATTCGGTGATAACGGAAGATTCGGTCCGATGGGACCTGATGCACCAGATGTGTCTTCTTCGATAAGGTATTTCACATATGCATTTGACAAGGACGGAAATGCACAGAAGATAGAGTATATGATATCAGCATTCAGTGAGGAAGAAGCAGAAAGCTGGGCAAGGAGCCTGCTTAACAGCTCAACAGGCTGGACAAGAGGTACATATCGTTTCAGAGTTTATGAGGATAACGGACGTACATTGGTAACAGTAATAGACCAGTCAAGAGAGCTTCTCCCGTCCTACAGAACACTTATAATATCATCTATCGGAGAGGCAGTAGTACTTGTAATAAGTCTGCTGTTCCTTATTATGATAGGCAAGAAGCTGTTCAAGCCTGTTGAGGAAGCCGACAGAAAGCAGAAGCAGTTCATAGCAAAGCTTGAAAGCCAGTTTAAGATGCCGCTTACGGTCATAAACGCAAATACAGAGATACTTGAAAAGGAAAAAGGTTCTGACGAGATCACAAAGTCTATAAACAGACAAGTACGAAAGATGACAGGTCTTGTAAAAGAACTGAGAGAGATTTCAGTATTTGAGGAATCTGATATTTCGATATCAAAGACTAATATATCCGATATTTTCAACGCAGTCATTGATATCAATCATAAAAAGTTCGATGAAAAAGGCGTTGAGCTGAATCATGATATACAGCCTGATGTAATATTCAGAGGTGATGAAGAGGGAATAAGAAAGGTAATATCAGAGCTTATTTCCAATTCGGTTAAGTTTGCATTATCAAAAGCGACATTCAGCCTTAAAAAGCAGAATGAGAGGATAAAGATAGTACAGATGAACGATACTGATCTTCCAAACGGAAGCTACGACCAGATATTCGATCGTTTCACACGTCTTGATAATGCCTCTGATAAAGACGGTGCAGGACTCGGACTTTCATATGTAAAGGATATAGTCAAAGCACATAACGGCAGAGTAAGTGCAAAGGTAAACAACGGTATATTCACAATAACAATAGATCTGTAAAGAAGGTGAGCATATGTCAGTCGTAGCAAATCCGGTTGTAGTAATGAAAAGATATGAGATGAAATACATAATGTCACCGGAACAGACAGAGTATTTCAAAAAGAGTGTCGAAGGCTATATGAAAATAGACAAATTCGGACTCACATCAATAGCTTCACTTTATTACGATACACCGAATTACAGACTTATAAGAACATCTGTAGAAAAACCACCGTTCAAGGAAAAAATAAGGCTGAGATCATACGGAATCGCAACAGATACATCACCTGTATTTCTGGAGCTTAAACGCAAGGCATACGGAATAGTGTATAAAAGGCGTGTGCAGTCAACGATACCGCTGGTGAAAAAATTCTTTGACGGTGAGGGTGATATATGTGCGGGAGGTCAGATAAACAGGGAGATAACGACCTTTCGTGATTATTATAAGACACTTGTTCCGGCATGTATGATAATATACGACAGAGTGGCATATTTCCAGCCTGACGGAGACCTCAGACTGACAATAGACCATAACCCACGTTACAGATATGAAGATCTCGACCTAAGATGTTCGATGGACGGGACATCACTTCTTAAAGACGGATATACTATACTTGAAGTAAAAGTACAGCAGGCAGTTCCGCTGTGGCTTTCGGATATCCTTACAAAAGGCAGGATATACAAAGGCAGTTTTTCCAAATACGGAGAGGCATACAGACAACAGCTGTTAAAAGTTAAATGAAAGGAAATAATATTATGTTTGATTCTATTTATCCATCATCAGTTACAACTGCACAGATAACTTCAGCGCAGTTCTTTATAATGGCAGCGGCTGCCATAGTTACAGGCTTTGTTTATGCATGGCTTATATCCTTCAAGATACGTTCAAAGAAACGTTTCTTTATAGTAACTGCAATAGTACCATTTGTTGTAGCAGCAGTCATAACTTTTGTAAACGGCAATATAGGTGCAGGCGTTGCGATAGGCGGTGCATTCAGTCTTATACGTTTCCGTTCGGCACAGGGAAGTGCTGATGAAATAGCCGCAATACTCATAGCAATGGGTTCAGGAATAGCATTCGGAATGGGTTACATAGCATACGGTGTTATCATAATGCTCGGAATGGCGGTTATTTTCCTTGTACTTTCAATTCTGCCTATATTTGAGCATAAGAGCATGACAGAAGAGAGATTGCTCCGTATAACAATTCCCGAATCGCTCGAATATTCAGGTGCATTTTATGATACATTCAAGCATTATCTGAGAAGCTATGAAAACGCAGGAGTAAAGACAACGGGCATGGGTTCAATGTTCAGACTTTCGTTCAAGATAGTAATGAAGGATCCGAGCGAAGAAAAGGAATTTATAGATGAAATCAGAACGAAGAACGGCAATCTTGAGATATCTGTTCTTCCGTACACAGAACAGCAGAATCAGTTATGATAGGGGTGCAGATATATGTTGAAGAAAAGCGCAGTCATATTCATGTCGCTGATATTATCAGTCTGCTGCTTAACGGCATGTTCAAATAATAGCAGTAAAGACAGTTCATCACAGGTATCAATAATTTCAGGGACGTCTTCCGGAAAAACCGAAAGCAATAACGGTGACGATAGCGGCAAACAAAGCTCAACTGAAAGTTCCTCTGTATCGTCAGACGAAATGTTTTCAGACAGTGATACAAAGGACGTTACGTCAGAAAGCATCAATGCCGAGATAAAGCTTTCCGGTAATGAAGGCACTATATCAGACACAACAAGAGGAACATCGGGCAGTGAAGTAACGATAACCTCAAAGGGTATTTATAAAGTAACAGGCAGTTCTGAGAATGTTTCAATAGTCATAAACGATACTACAGAATCAGGAAATATATATCTTATTCTTGATTCTGTAAGTATGACAAATACAAAAGCACCATGTATCAATGTAAAATCATGCGATAAGCTGATAATACAGTGTACAGGTTCAAGCAGCCTGACATATAACAACTCCGACTCATCGGCAAAGGAAGACGGTGCTATATATGCAAAGGATGATGTGACTATAAACGGAAGCGGCAGTCTGAATATAAATTCATCACTTCACGGAATAGTATGCAAGAAGGATCTGAAAATAACAGGTTCAACACTTACGGCAGAAGCATCTTCTATAGGTATAAAAGCAGGCGATTCTCTGAGGATAGGCGGCGGCACGATAAATATAACATCAGCACATGACGGTATACAGCTTGAAAATGATGACAATGACAGCTACTTCTATTTTGAAAAGGCGGATATGACTGTTACATCAGGTTATGACGGAATATCGGTAAAAGCATCTGATGATAATAAGGCATTCAGCGGCTATGTTACACTTAGCAGCGGCAAGCTGAAGATTACTACAGCTTCCGGTTCAGGCTCGTCAAGCTCAAAGAACAGCAGCACATCACAGAAAGGCATAAAGACAGACGGAAATATAATTGTTGCCGGAACAGAGCTTGAAATATCGTCGGCAGATGATGCTATACACGGAAACGCAGGTATAACGATAAATTCCGGAACACTTGAGCTTTCATCAAGCGATGACGGAATAACCGCATCGGGTGATCTTACTATAAACGGCGGTACAGTCAATGTAACAAAGTCATATGAAGGACTTGAAGGTGCAAATATAACCATAAATGACGGTACTGTTTCGATAAAATCAAGTGATGACGGAATAAATACGTCCGGCGGTTCTGACAGTACACAGTCCAATGATGATAAATGGAACACCTCCGATAATTCAAAACTTACAATAAACGGCGGCAAGGTATATGTAAATGCGGACGGTGACGGACTTGACAGCAACGGTTCTATTTATATAACGGGCGGAACGGTCATAGTTGAAGGTCCGACATCGAACAATAACGGTGCTATAGACAAGGGTGACGGTTCAGGAGCAACGGCAAGTATAACAGGCGGTACAGTGCTTGCAATTGGTTCTTCGGGAATGGCAGTAAACTTTGATTCCGGAACACAATGCTCTGCACTTGTTAATCTTTCGGGAACAAGCGGTACAGAAATATCTGTTGATGACGGAAGTGGATTTACATATACTGCCACAAAGGACTTCCAGTGTGTAGTATATTCTTCACCGTCACTTTCACAGGGCGATAGTTACACTATAAAAGCAGGCGAGAATACTGCAACAATGGACTTCACATCATCTCTTTATTATTCCAATGTTTCAACAATGGGCGGCGGAATGGGCGGTCCCGAAGGCATGATGAACAGATAAGCTTAAAAGATAAATTAATATAAAAGGGTGCATTAAAAGCACAGGTCCGAACCATGCGGCAATAGGTTCGGACCGTTTTTTTGTACTGTATGATATTATAAAAGCTTGACTGTTTTTCCTTTTGATGATATTATATTTTCGTTGTTCAGCTTTTTAAGCTCACGCATCATAGCACTTCTGTCAGCACATATATAATCCGCAAGATCGGAAAGCGGTATTGGCAGTTTAAGCTCTTTGTTTTCGGATATTTCGTAAAGATATCCGAAATAAGTGAGAAGTTTATCACGTATAGTCCTCTGAGATAATATGTCAATATGTATCTGATTTCTGCACGAACATGCAATTATGACATTATCTATAAACTTACGGTGACTTTTGCAGTTTTCTTTGTAGCTTTCCACGATTTTAGAGTAATCAAAGAACAAAACGCTGCAATGCTTTTTTGCTATTACATTGTATAAATTTACATTTGTATTCGGAGAAAGTCTGCTGCCGAAAATACTTCCGGGTTCATAGTAGTCGATAATATTTTCCTCACCCGAATTATTTATGCTTACGAGGTAGGCAAGACCTTCAATTATAATACCGGTTTCATAGCTTTCAGGTGAAAACGAGAGTATGGTTTCAGATTTTTTGAATGTTCTTTCATCTGCATCAAGAGCTTTGTAAAGCCCTACCTTTTCGGATGTGTTCATACCGTTAAAAACTGAATATTTATTCATAATTCATGCCTCTACATAATGTGCTGTATTTTTGTGCAAAACGCTATATATTGTATTATACACTAAAATAGTTGCAAATGCAACAGGCATATGGAAAATAATGATATATAATTAGTATCGAACTTTTAAAGAATGGAGATGCCACGATGAGAATAATAAAAAGAAATTCTTCAGAGGAGACATTTAACGGAGAGAAAATAGTCAATGCCGTAACAAAAGCGAATAACGCTTCCGACAGACGTTATCTTACACCTGAACAGATACAGGATATAGCAGAATATGTTGAATATAAATGCTCAAAGATGGGCAGAGCCGTATCGGTAGAAGAAATACAGGATATGGTCGAAGATCAGATAATGTCGAAGGGTGCTTTTGAACTTGCAAGGAATTATGTAAAATATCGATATAACCGCTCACTTATACGCCGCTCTAATACAACTGATAATAAGATACTCAGTCTTATCGAGTGCAACAACGAGGAAGTAAAGCAGGAAAATTCCAATAAGAATCCGACAGTAAACAGCGTACAGAGAGACTATATGGCAGGAGAGGTAAGCAAGGATCTTACAAAGAGGATACTTCTTTCAAACGATATAGTAGAGGCTCATGAAAAGGGAATAATTCACTTCCACGACAGCGACTATTTTGCACAGCATATGCATAACTGTGACCTTGTAAATCTTGACGATATGCTTCAGAACGGTACTGTAATAAGCGAAACACTTATAGAAAAGCCGCACAGCTTCTCAACAGCATGTAATATTGCAACACAGATAATCGCACAGGTAGCCAGCAATCAGTATGGAGGTCAGAGTATAAGCCTTGCACATCTTGCACCGTTTGTCCAGATATCAAGAGAAAAGATAAGACGTGAGTTTCTTGCAGAACTTGAAGAAATGGGCGTTAATATTCCGGAGGAAACTATAAGCAATATAGTTGAAGAAAGGCTTCGCAAGGAGATAACAAAGGGAGTACAGACAATACAATATCAGGTAGTAACACTTCTTACAACAAACGGACAGGCTCCTTTTGTAACAGTATTCATGTATCTGAATGAGGCAAGGAACGAACAGGAGAAAAAAGACCTTGCAATGATAATAGAGGAAACACTCCGTCAACGTCATACAGGTGTAAAGAACGAAGAGGGTGTATGGATAACACCTGCATTCCCGAAACTTATATACGTTTTAGAGCCTGACAACATAACAAAGGACAGCAAATACTGGTATCTTACCGAGCTTGCTGCAAAATGTACGGCAAAGAGAATGGTTCCTGACTATATATCAGAAAAGGTAATGCTCAAAAATAAGGTAGACAAGAACGGTGAGGGACACTGCTATACATGCATGGGATGCAGAAGCTTCCTCACACCGTATATTGATGCAGAGGGCAAGCCTAAATATTACGGGCGTTTCAATCAGGGTGTTGTAACGATAAACCTTGTTGATATAGGACTTTCTGCACATAAGGACATGAACGAATTCTGGAAAATATTTGATGAGAGAATGGATCTTTGCCACAGGGCACTCAGAGCAAGACATGAAAGACTTAAAGGTACGCTTTCAGATGCAGCACCGATACTTTGGCAGTACGGAGCAATATCAAGACTTAAAAAGGGCGAGCCGATAGATTCACTTCTTTACGGCGGATATTCTACTATATCTCTTGGCTATGCAGGACTCTGGGAATGCGTATACAGCCTTATTGAGAAAAAGCTTACCGAAGAAGAGGGCAAACAGCTTGGTCTTGAGATAATGAGGAAGCTCAATTCATACTGTGCAAAGTGGAAAAAGGAAGAAAATATCGACTACAGCATTTACGGCACACCACTTGAAAGTACCACATATAAATTTGCAAAGTGCCTTCAGAAGCGTTTCGGCATAATAAAGGGCGTAACGGATAAGAATTATGTTACAAACAGCTATCATGTACATGTCACAGAAGAAATAAATGCATTTGATAAACTCAAACTGGAATCAGAGTTCCAGACACTTTCACCGGGTGGAGCTATCAGCTATGTAGAAGTACCAAATATGCAGGATAATATTGATGCAGTACTTAAAGTAATGCAGTTTATTTATGACAATATAATGTATGCGGAACTTAATACAAAGAGCGATTATTGTCAGGTATGCGGTTATGACGGCGAGATACAGATAGTAACCGATGATCAGGGCAAGCTTGTATGGGAATGTCCGAACTGTCACAACCGTGATCAGAACAGAATGAATGTAGCAAGAAGAACATGCGGATATATAGGTTCACAGTTCTGGAATCAGGGAAGAACACAGGAAATAAAAGAGAGAGTTCTTCATCTTTCAACTCACTGCTTTGAAGATGATAAAGAGGCAGTAAACCAGTAAGTATAATAAAACAAAATGTGTCTTGTAACGGTGATCCGCTATAAGACACATTTTTATAAAGACGGAGTGTTGCATATGCATATAGGAGAGATAATTACAGCGGATAGTGCCAACGGACTTGGTATAAGGGTAAGCATATTTGTGTCCGGCTGTACAAACAGATGCAAGGGATGTTTTCAGCCGCAGACATGGGATTTTGAATACGGCAGACCATATACGCCCGAAATAGAGGAGTTTATTATCAGTGAGCTTTCCAAAAGCTATTATGACGGGCTTACTATTCTTGGCGGAGAGCCGTTTGAGCAGTCAAATCAGCGTGAGATAGTAAAACTTATCCGCAGAGTGAAGAAAAAGCTTCCAGACAGGAATATATGGATATATACAGGCTTCACGTATGACAAAGATCTTGTAAAAGGCGGATGCAGATATATCGAATGTACTGATGAGATACTTGACAATACAGATATACTTGTAGACGGAAGGTTTGTTGATGAACTGAAAAAGATAACGCTGAAATTCAGAGGTTCGTCAAATCAGCGTATAATAGACATGCGGAGAACGAGAGCGGAAGGTGAAGTCATACTTTCAGAACTGAATAACTGACCTGTTCAGAAACTGCATTTTTCATATTGTCTTCTTAGCTTGAGCAGAGCTTTTTTTTCTATTCTTGAAACATATGATCTTGATATTTTAAGCATAGAGGAAACCTCTCTTTGAGTAAGAGGTTTTTTGTTGTCAAGTCCATATCTGAGTCTGATTATAAGAGCCTCTCTCGGAGAAAGACATTTTTTTATAAATCCGGATAATTTTTCTATTTTCATTTTAAGATCAAGTTCATCAACAATATTATCTTCGACTGACATTATATCGGTAAGAGTAAGAGCATTGCCGTCCGCATCAGAATCTATTTCCTCATTCATTGAAATATCGAGTGAGTTCTTTTTAGTTCCTCTGAAATACATAAGTATCTCATTTTCTATGCATCTTGATGCGTAACTTGAAAGCCTTATGTTTTTGTTGAAATTAAAGGTATTGACAGCTTTTATAAGACCGATAGTACCAATAGATACAAGATCATCGGGATCTGCACCGGTATTGTAATATTTCTTGACTATATGAGCAACAAGCCGTAGATTATGTTCAACGAGTTTGTTTCTTGCGGTCATATCACCGTCTGCGACTTTTTGAAGGAGTTTTTGTTCTTCTGCTTCGGAAAGCGGTTTCGGGAATGCACCTGCACCTGTAACGTGCAGTATGAATACAAGCGGCAGTCTGAAAACGAGCTGGATAAGAAGATCAAGCATAGGAAATGTCACCTCATTGGATTTTATTTATATATATGTATTAAAAAAGCCTTGTTATTATTGATTTTAAAAAATGATTGACAAGATATGGTATTTTTGATATAATACTATACATGGAGTTAATGTATTGCATTCCATCTCGGTTGCTCTCACCGTGTAAAATTTAGAGGGCAATTTTTTGTTAAATGAATAATTTGTATGCGGGCGTGGCGGAATTGGCAGACGCGACAGTTTTAGGTGCTGTTACTTCGGTGTGCAGGTTCAAGTCCTGTCGCCCGCAGAAATGCCCCGACACTAAAGTGTCGGGGCTCAATGAATAGTGAATAATGAATAATTTATAATGAAGTTCCATGGGGCGTTTCTGTATTATTCATTATTCACTATTCTTTTTTCATTATTCATTAAAAATATAAAATGTCAGTCAGACAAAAGCCTATATCCGAAAAAATCGCAGGAGATGAATTCAATATGAAAAAACTATTTTCAGAAATACCGTATATCCAAAATGAACATCTGACTCTGATCTGACTGTGTAAGCTGATTTAGTGCTTTATTATAATAATAGTCAAAAGTTTACAGCAATGTGTACAAAAAATTCAACATCAATATATGTGGCAAAAAAAGCCTTGAAATAAATTGGGTATTATGCTATAATAAACTTGACTTTTAAGCTTTTTTGTGTCATATGTTTTATCTTTGACTGTGAATATGGATGAAATTCACAGTTATTTTAATATATAAAAAAAGGGAGCGAATGATCAGCTTTTGGCACGTAAGTTTTTGGTTTTTTAAGTGCATTAAAATGTACGAGAAAGGAGCAAATTATGAAAAAATCAAAACTATTAAGTAAGATCATTGCAGCGTCAATGGCTGTTGCTATGATCGGAGGAGTGGGAGCCAATACTGCATTCCAGTCTTACATCGGCGCTAACATATCTGTAAATGCTGTTGTTTATTCCTCACCTGTTGTTAAAGTCGGCGACTATCAGTATGTTCTTTACAGTGACGGAACAGCCGGAATAGTCGGTTATACCGGCACAAAGGATCGTTCAACAGAAAACTATGGTATGCCGACCGTTGTTTACGCAAAGGATGTTGACTCAAGTTGGCAGTATCTTAAAACATCAGGCAGCTATAATATTACTAAGCTTGAGGCAAGTGTTTTCAACGGCTGTAAATTCAAAACCTTGTCACTGCCAAGATATCTGGAGATTATTTTCGGCGGTTTTGTCGGTGCTGAGGTCGGAGGCTACTTTATTGATTCAAGCAACTCATATTTCAGCAGCACATATTTCTCCGGTGCTTATGCTCTTTACAATAAGAGTAATACAACCCTCTACGCTTATCCGTCAAATCCGGAACTTTATGTAAGCGGTTTCGGTACTGCTACCAAAGGATTCCCGTCAACCCTTAAGAGAATTGAAAGTGAGGCTTTTGCTAACTGCAAGCTGAGCACCGTTACTATTCCTGCTTCCGTTGACTACATGGGTTATGAGGTATTCTACAAATCCAATGTCCATTATATTACCTTTAAAGGTGATGCTCCGGACTTTATTTATGAACCGGGTGTGCAGGTAGAAGATCACAGTACATTTGAAGGTGCTACCGGTCTTTATCAGATCAAGATCGAGGGTACCGGAGGCAAATACAGTACCGATAGCTACGGTAATCTCTATAATAAAGATAAAACCAAACTCGTACTCGTACCGCAGGGCAAGACATCAGCTTTTAATATTGCGTCTACCTGCACCGAGATCGGAAATTATGCATTCAAGGGTTCAAACTGCAAAGGTCCGGTTATTTATGATCAGGTCAAAACTATAGGTGAATATGCTTTTTCGGGGATCAAGTCCAATTTTATGGTTTATTGTCTTAAGGATACCCCGACAGATACCTTTGTAAAGAACCATAATATTCCATATACCTATATTTATGAATACACCACAGCAAGTGACGGCGTGACTATTACAAAGTATAACGGTCCGTACAGCAGTCCCGGTGTACCGACAAAGATCAACGGCAAGGATGTCATCGCTATCGGTAATGAGGCTTTCAAAAACAACGATACACTGACCGCTGTTTATTTGTACAGTCCGATTGCTAATATCGGTGACAAAGCTTTTTATGACTGTGACAATCTGGCAAAGGTATCTATGCCATATACCGTGACATATATAGGTGAGTATGCGTTCTATAGCTGCAATAAGCTTAATTTCACTACACTGCCGAGCAGACTTGAAAAGATCGGTATTTATGCTTTCGGATATTGTACTGCTCTGACAGATATAACCATTCCTAACAGCGTACAGCAGCTTAATTATTATGCTTTCTACGGCTGTTCAAATCTTACTGGTGTTAACCTTGGCATAGGGCTGAAAACCATCGGTGCTTATGCATTTGAAAATACAGGTCTGACCAATCAGTACATTCCTAAGAATGTTACTGCTGTTGGCAGTTATGCATTCGGTTATAACTACAGTGACAGCAAGCATACCCGTAATACCGCTTTTGAATATATCAGCGGTTATCCGGATTCTGCGGCTGAAACCTATGCCAAGAATAATGACATTACGTTCAAGCCTGTTTTAGAGTACACCACAAAGAACGGTGAGGTTACCATTGACAAATATACAGGCACCGATACTAACATTGTCATTCCTGCTACTATTGGCGGCAACCCAGTTACAGCTATCAAAGGCTATGCTTTCAATGGTACAAATATTACCAGTGTTACGCTTCCAAGCTCTATGAAAGAAGTCAGCGGCTATGCTTTCTATGGTGCTTCCAAGCTGACCTCTGTATCTATCCCGTCATCTGTTACCTCTATAGGCAGCTATGCCTTTGAGTTCTGCACAAGCCTGAAATCCATTACCATTCCGGCAAGCGTTAAGACCATCGGTAATGGTGCTTTCTATGGCTGTACTGCTTTAGCTAATGTATACTTTAATGAAGGTTTACAGATCGTTGGTGCTTATGCTTTTGAAAACACGGCATTGACGGCAGTTTCACTTCCCTTTACCATCAACTCTATAGGCAGCTATGCTTTCGCTGACAACTATGCTAATTCCACACATACCCCCGTTACCGGCTTTACTATTACGGGTTATGTTGATACTGCCGCAGAGACCTATGCAAACGATAATACACACATGGGAACCTCTAAAAACCCCATATAAAAAGGAAAAAGCCGCCTAAAGTTGGCGACTTATAATTAGAAATCGAGAAATATTAAAAAAACGGACAATTCTTGCAATGAAAAGGAGTTGTATAAGCCCA